>Ga0325401_1005577_pt1 | contig 12081 bp, 11 predicted proteins | sample PopdelMetagenome_FD_205666 | JGI IMG/M metagenome (GOLD analysis project Ga0325401, IMG submission 205666) | Populus deltoides microbial communities from Bellville, Georgia, United States - Xylem-PdKOR-R2 | ecosystem: Host-associated > Plants > Phyllosphere > Stem > Wood/Secondary xylem | place...
GAGGACTGATATGAAATAAAACTAGAACTTTAGTATCTAACCCGTAATCATCCCAATCCAAATTCCACACGGAAAAATCCATTTGTAATCGGAGCTCCATATACCCTTCCTCTTCTCTCTTCTAGCATACAAAACAAAGAAAGTAAGGGAAAAAACAAAAATAAATCATTACAGAGGCAGCCAAGAGCTGGAAAAACGTCCAAAATCCAAATACTTCTTACTTTCATTTTCGACGTCGTTTCTATCCTTCTCCTCCTCCTCCTATATCGACAACAGTAACACGCCGATCATCTTTTTCACAACCTCCAAAACCAGCTATTTTTCCCAATATTTCGGCCTCGCAAATGCGATATCCGCATCCTACCTCCTCCGATTCATAGGTACACTTCCGCTTTTGTGCTTCGCTTCGCTCTCTTTCACTTCATTAATCGTCTGAATGCAACGTCGTTTCTTGTTTTGAATTGAAAAGCGCAAATCTGATAAGCTGTTTCGAGTTTATTATCAGCTACAGTTGGTGATTTTTTTTTTAATTTTTTCCCCAGTAAATCAGCTGCGTTTGTATTTGTTTTCTATTTTATCAGCTTATTTAGGGTGTTTATTACTGCGTTGTGTGATAATGTTGCGATGATCGAGTTCGCCTTGCTGGATCTGGCATTTATTTTTTTAAACTCAATTTTATAATCTTCTGTTTGGTTTCTGAGAAAATGCCGCGTACTTTTCTCTGTTTTTTGTTTAAATATTATCAGGACGGCTGGTTTGGAATAAATTAGAGAAAATCGTTAATGGCTTCGTTTTAATGATCAGCCATTAAGTTGCGAAGAATATAATGGAAAAGTGAATTCTGGAAATCTCTCTCCTAGGGTAGAACTTTCTGAGAAAATCTTACTTGTTTTGGTTCAGTTTCAGCTAAAAATAAGAGTCAGATTATGCAGTCGGCGAGTCTTTAACTTTGACTTTTACATACTATTCCTTAGAAACCAAGTAATAATAATCAACAAATGCTACATACACATACATGCATATGTGTGTGTGTAATGTTTCAAATTAATTATTGTACACGTTATTGGGTATCAGAAGCCTTGTTGAGCATTGCGTTTACGGGTTAGGAAATAATAGCAGTGTTTGATTTTGACTGCGTCAGAGAAAATTGCATGATAGCTGACTGATTTTTTTCTTTTCCTTTTATTAATATCTATCTTTTTTAGGGATTGAGTCTTTATCAAGATCCAAAAGAAAAACAAAGGGCCTTGCTGGGACGAGCTAGGAAAACTGTTGTTAAAGCAAAAGGATTAAGATGGGAATTTTTGATGGGTTGCCCGTTCCTCCTGACAAAGCAGTAAGTCATTTATTTATTTATTTATTTTGTGATGTTTTTGTAGAAGTATAATGCAAGTGTTTTGCCATGTGCATTGACAACTGTTGTTCAGTTGGAGTTTTGGTTTGTAGAGTAGATTTCATATTTATAATTCAACATCTTGAGTAGAATTATTAGATCGGAAGTTGACGGAGTTATGTTGGCATGAAACTTCCATGTAATTATAAAATAAAGATGACATGAGCCTTTGATGAATCATAAATGCGTGTTTTGCCACATTTTGTTCATCTTTCTTGCAGTAGTAGATGGTGCTGCATCTTTCGAGAAACAATATGAGGGTTCTTATATGGTGTATAATACAGGCAATGAATGGTTAAGCATCAAATTTTAACAAGACCGTGCCTCAACATCTAAGTGTTAAAGTGGCTAGAAAATGTATTTATATTTAATGATGGGCTTTCTATGATTGATTTCATGTAAAGTGACTACTTCATATCGAATTTTTAATTACTTAATCATCTAGATTATTATTGATTTCATGTAAAGTGACAACTTCATATCGAATTTTTAATTACTTAATCATCTAGATTATTATTAATGTCATGTAGTTTTGTGACATCTTCCTTTTTATTGTCCTGTTTTTTTCTTTTCTTTTCTCATTCCCTGGTTTGGTCCTTGGTACAAAGCAGTATTTAAGAGAAGAGCTTTCAAGAATAGATGAGAGTTGGGCTGCTGCACGTTTTGACTCATTGCCTCATGTTGTCCATATTTTAACCTCTAAAGATCGTGAAGCTGAAGCCCAAGTTTTGAAGGAGCAAAGCGATGTTGTTGAGGATGTCGTAGATGAAGTTGTACAATCTTATCACAGTGGCTTCAACAAAGCAATTCAAAACTATTCTCAGGTGTCTTAAATATTCTTTTACAGACTGATCTAAACAATGTGTATTTCTAATTGCTATCAATTTCTTGCTTTCCTGCATCCAAGATAGAAAAAGATAGATTGTTTTCTTTTCCCTCTTTTTTGTTTTCAAATTCCTCAGAGCAGTTTCATATAAAATATCAATGTTGCCCACTTATAATCCATATTATAGAATGCTATTATTTGAAAGATGGGGATAATATTATAAAATATCAATGTTGTCCTCTTCTAATGCAAAGTTAGAGATCTTACTACAGAAATTGCAACTAAGAGCTTTGTATTGGTAGGATTCTAATATAACTACAAATTTAAGTATTCGTTGATTTACTGATAAGAGCCATGTCCATGATCAAGGATTATTTTTTGTGATCACAATTCAAAATACAATAAAAGTCTGCCAAAAAGCAAGTTCCTTCCTCTTATATTCTGATTGGATGTAGATGGCAAGTCTATCAAGTGTGGCAGTTTGTGTTAACTTTCTGACTTGATACAATTTGACTGCATTGATTTGCCAGAATCTCGAGTTCATTTCCGAAAAACTTTATATTCATCTTAAATTCTAGTATAAACCTCATAAGCTCCCTCCTGACCATGGTTCAATTATTCAACCTTTTGCTTTAGGTATATCTGTGCATTATGTAGTGAACTTTTCGTTGATTTCAGTAAACGTTTAAATAAAATTTGTAGCAGTAGCATTTCTCATTGATGAAGCTATAGAATTTCAAAGTTTATCATCCAAAAATAACAATTCCCTAGCATAACTCGTTTCCAGACTTGCTTCCCATAGATGAAGATTGTGATCTAGCTGCCCCCTTATTTTAAAGGCCATATACTAAGGTTTTGTATTGTAGTTGACAATGCTAGCTCCTTTACTGCAATGAGTTCCTTGATATTTCAGATGCTTTATGTTATCTAGTTTTATGTGTTTTTTCCCTGTTTTTCCCAAGAGATTCTTAACTTTGTCTGCTTCACTATTTTCTTCTAATTTGTTAATTATTTATATTAATCCTAAATTCTCCCTTTTATGATGTAAAATCCTGATTTGGTGCTTCTGGGTAAAAAGTGGTGTAAATGATTGACTGAGAAAGAATTAAGGATGGTCAGCCATGGAAGGAGCGAGCGAAAATTGTGTATTGTGATGATTTCATCACAACTTCTTGGACTGGATTTACTCATGACCTCATAAAAGATTATCACTTGTTTAACTTTTTTGGGATTTGACAAAAAAAGAGTTGGTGCCTAAACTCAATTATCATTGTTTATTATTTTCTTCCAGATCTTGCGGTTATTCAGTGAATCTGCTGAGAGTATTGCTTCACTAAAGGTTGATTTGGCTGAAGCAAAGAAACGTCTTGGTACCCGGAATAAGCAATTGCATCAGTTGTGGTATCGATCTGTTACACTACGACACATAATCTCTCTTTTAGATCAAATTGAAGGCATAGCTAAGGTTGGTCTAAATTCTCCAGCATATTTTAAAATGATTAACTTAATGAGGAGATTCACTGTACCACCACGCTACTATTTATTAACATAACAGTGTTCATGGCAGAACCATTTCCTTGTTACAAATCTTGTAATGTTCAAGAACCAATCTACTGCTTGTTTTTTTGCTCAGGTTCCAGCTCGTATTGAGAAACTCATAGCAGAAAAGCAGTTTTATGCAGCAGTTCAATTGCACGCTCACTCATCATTGATGCTTGAGCGAGAAGGTCTTCAAATGGTGGGTTGTCAAACTTCCTGAAATTAGCTCATGGGAATGGTCCATGTCCTTTGTTGTTTGTTTTGTTAAGGTTAAAGCTCGGTTTTATCTCATCTTGCTTCCAATTCCTAGATTCCATGATGGTAACCTATGACATCAGAGGTTGTTGGTAATTATTTACTGGTTCTACACTCCTTATGTTCTACACCTCAAATAATCATTTACAACTCAAACATATTCAAAGCTAGGATTTGGTAAGCATAAGAAGAACAGTGTTTAATAAAAAATTGTTGGACATGGGGGTTTTGACACGATTTCGACTTCTTTCCTCGTTTGTTTTTGTTGACTTGACCTAACTTGCCCTGTAATTGGACTATTTGGGAAATTTTGAATTCACTATAATTATTGTGTCTCAGGTTGGTGCTCTTCAAGATGTGCGATCTGAGCTGACAAAGCTGCGAGGAGTTGTCTTCTATAAAATTTTGGAGGATTTGCATGCACATCTTTACAACAAGGGAGAATACAGGTACATATTCATCTCTCTTCCTTTCTCGTTTCCCCTTCTTTTTTCTAAGTAAAATTTTGATTGTATTTTTGCTTAGGGAATATTATTCCTGTCCCCCTTTTGTTTGCTGTTTTATACTCTTTCCTTTATTGGGTGTGGAGGGTGAAGATACTGATGCTCATTCTCGCTAATACGTCACATATCATGTGTTTTGTCCTGTGAACTGCTCTGTTGTATTGTTAAAGAAGAGTGATGGATTTCTTAAGAAAGCTTCTCTCACTGTTCATCTTTTGAATGTTAATTCAAGCTATGCTTCAATACATTTATTTCTGTTATAGAATTTCTTTGTCACTAGTTTGATTATTTTCCGCTGCTCAGTTGCCTTGTGTGTTTTGTCCTGTGAACTGTTCTGTTGTAGTATAAAATAAAAGTGATGGCATTTTTAAGCAAGCTTCTCTCACCGTTGATCTTTTGAATGTCAATGCTATGCTTCAATACATTCATTTCTGTTATAGAATTTCTGTCATTAGTTTGATTGTTTTCTGCAGCTCAGTTGCCTCAAGCATGTATGAAAGAGATGATGAATTGCCGACTACCATAGCTGTTTTTACTATGAGCAATTCACAATCTCTATCTCGAAGAACAAGGTTGATGAAAGGTGACAATCATAGCTTTGCTGATGGATCATACAAGCCAAGCTCTATCGATGGAGGGTAAGAATAGTTTTCTTTGTAATACAGTTCTTCTACTTTCCTTTTACTTTGTTCTTCTCCTGCTTGTTAGTTCTATCTTACTCTTAACGTTCCTTATTTTCTTGCTTATGAGTGAAATCGATTCCCACGTCTTGAAATAGATTTTTTGTGTTTGTTTCTCCTCTTGAACCATTATATGCTTTCCTGATCATTTGTATGTTCCCTCACATGGTCAAGTTGATAGTTTTGACCCCGTATACCTTCCGAGTGGTTATTTTTAGATGGAGTAATTCTTGACTTTATCATGACCACTTTGTTTTCTGCTTGTTAATTGTCAGTTACAAACTCGTTATCCTTTAGCTAAAATTTTCCAGTTCATTTTAGTTAGTTCCAAACAATCACTTTGGCAGATATTTGCAAATTGGGTTTCATATTTTTAATAAAAGTGCAAACTGAAGATTTTCGAGATTCATCATGCATGAATATGCATAAGAAATGTTTTTTCTTTGAAGTGTTTATTTGACTGTGATTGGCTATTATTGTTATTATTTTCTGAGCATTTATGCCTCTCTACCCTCCTCAGTTCTTCATTTGATGGTCATGATGAGGATCTTGATATAACTGATGAGGCAACCTCAGATGGGCACACTGCATCAATGAGAACAAATGGAGGTGATGGGAACATGAAGGACATTAAAATTGGTTCTCGTCAAATACCAAGTTGGCTTTCAAATTCTACTCCCGATGAATTTATTGTATGAACAGTACACTAAAGTAAACACACTTATGTTGAATTTGTTGTGGTTTTTTTCATTTTCTCTGGGCTGAAAGACTTGATTTTACATTTTCATGTAGGAAACCATTAAAAAGAGTGATGCTCCACTTCATGTGAAGTATTTGCAGACCATGGTTGAGTGTCTCTGCATGCTGGGCAAAGTTGCAGCTGCTGGTGCAATAATATGGTTGGTTATCTGGCTGCTGCACTTCCTTTATTATGTTTGACTGAGGAAAAAAAATCCAATTTTTGTGGGCTTCACATCTGCAACTATAGTAATGATCAGCTATATGTATGACATGAATTTTGTATGCTATTACCTTTCCCCTCTAGTGACTGGATCTGTATTAGGATGAGATTTCTCGAGGGAAGTTTCATCACTTGTTTGGTTTTCTTGTACAAAACTAAAAGACAGATTGTCAGATTGAACATTTAATTCATCCATGCAACTCTATTCATGCCCATATAGAATTAGTTGGTCTTGTACTTTATATTGTTTTGATATGCTTGGAGAGTTAGTGTAACATTCTTTGCTTTTTCCCCCCAACAGCCAAAGGTTGCGACCTACAATTCATGACATCATCACTTCCAAGATAAAATCTCATTCAGAACTTGTCAACTCTTCAAGGTCTAGCATCAATCAATCTGCCCAAACCAGAGGTCTTCATTTTGTGAAAGGACAACTAGAAAGCTACAAGTTGCCAAAACAGAAACGTCAGAATGGAACACTATTGGCTGTAAGCCCAGTCTCGCCAGTGATGGCTCCCACAGGGAAAGCACAGGCTGCTGCAAAAGAGCTTCTTGATTCAATTTTGGACACTGTTATTCGAATATTTGGTAGGATACTGACTTGACATCTGTTGAAATATGGTTTGGAAAAATACACTTACCATTACACCTTTGTTGACCTAGAGAATCATGTTGTTGTTGGAGAGCTTCTGGAGTTTAAAACTTCTCAGAATGTTGACTTGAACACGCCAGGGTCGTTGACAACAGATTTAAATTGGAACCTGGATTCTGAAGCATCTCAAGTTATTGGAGGTTACAGTATTGGTTTTTCCTTGACAGTTTTACAGGTAGCTGGCTGGCTTTTGTTACTTGATGAATGAAGTTAGTGCTTTTGAATGTCTATTTTTTGGTGGAAAACTTTTCCTCATTTTCATGTAATGTTGCATTGTATAATCTGCGAAAGAGTGAATGCCAACAACTCATATGTGAAATTCTGAGAGCCACTCCTGAAGCTGCATCTGCAGATGCTTCTGTACAAACTGCTAGACTGGCAAGCAAGGCTCCTTCAAAGGGAAAAAAGTGGGTAACATTAATTTCTAACAGTTTTCCTGGCCTCTTTATGGTATATTTTCTTTTGGGTCTTTAAACGGGTTTTAGGTCACTTTCAACCAGTCTGCAAAGCTCTTTGTTTTAATTTTCTAGCTGTATCATGTTATCATGTTTCACTCTCTTTGAATAAAATAGACTTCCTTTTTCAAAAAAGTGAACAGTTTTGAGGAATCAGCAAGATGGTATAGTAATGCCCTGCTAATTCTAATGTGTTACAGGGATGGGTCAGAAGATGGGCTCACCTTTGCTTTTCGCTTCACGGATGCTACAATATCCATTCCTAACCAAGGTGGCTGGTATTCATTCTTTTGTAATGATGCTATTTATGCACTGTTAGGTTCTTGAATGGTTTAGGCCCCTTGAAAATTTATTAGAATCTACAGAAACCATGATAGAGATGACAATTTTGTAATAGGGATTCTTCTCACTTTGATTTAAGGGAGAAACAATCACTGGCAACCTCATGTTTTGTGCCCCGATGATGTGATAGTCACATTCCAATTACACCACAGTTTTCATCTATGCTACCTTTTTCAAATTATTTTCTTTGTTGTCAGATTTATTTTTCACATGTAATGGTTTCCTCTTGATTAATCCTTTATTTTCGTTGTTCCTTTTGTTATCAATTATTCAGGTGTTGATCTCATTCGTCAAGGATGGAGCAGGAAGGGTCCAAATGTGCTCCAAGAAGGCTATGGGTCTGCTGCTGTCTTGCCTGAGCTAGGCATATATCTAGCAGCATCTGTATACCGTCCTGTTCTTCAGGTTTGGGACTGACATTGACCCATTGTGTCAAACTTGAAATGTATAACCTGTTTCTCTTGTTGGGCTTGTCTAAAGTGATTTTCTTTGCAGTTTACAGATAAGCTTGCTTCAATGCTGCCAAAAAATTATTCCCAGTTTGGGTAAGCTTGAAAAGCACAGTGCTTCTTGTTGGCATATGCAATCAAAGGTCCCTTTGTATGGTCTACATGATGCACATTTGAGTGTAGATATTGATCCTGTAAATTTTCTTTTGATTTTTCTGAGTCAACTTCCTTTCTCTTTCTTTGCTTGCCTGAATTTGAATGTTGCACTAGATCCAAGACTCCCTTCCCAGTCCAACAACAATCTCTACATACTTGAGATCTTCAGGTCTGCGTGTGTGGGGGCAACTCAAATGAACAAGAGTCTGGTCTGAATATGGGCCTGGCCTGCTTGTCTGCTGTCAGGTTCAGGAATAGCACCGTGTTTAGGCACCAATCTGCCCCTTAATAATGAAATGGTCCTTCGACCTTCATTTGATTCCAACAACCAGCATAGAAAAAGCTCTGATGTGCCAAAAAGTTGGGAAGGGGGGGTGCTTGACCTTCTGACCAAAATTATAGTCATTGTATAGTTTGTTTAAATTCTCATTCCATAATCAACTACAGAACACAATCACTATGTTTGATACCATTTCTGCTGAGGGGCAGAGTATGGTCCCATTACATCATTGTCATAGTATTTCGATTTTTATACATCTGCATCGGGTTTATCACAATGAGTGGGCATCTGTGGAGTTTATTTTGAACTATGAAGAGATGGAACTTTTCATAATGCCTGCACTCCCAGTTCCTTAGAGCTCGATCATAGTATATTTAGCTCAATCAAGAGTCTGATGGCCTGGATCGCTGCACAATTAGTTTATGTGCTTCTTATTTCTTGTTTTTTTTTTTCTCCTGAGAGATTCATTCAGGATGCTGATGTGTTTTTTGTACTCTTTGCTTCAAAAACTGCAGGAATGATGGCTTGCTAGCTTTTGTGGAGAACTTCGTAAAAGATCATTTTTTACCAACAATGTTTGTGGATTACCGGAAGGGTGTACAGCAGGCTATATCAAGCAAGTTCTATATGGTCCAAGATTTAGTTTCATTATGTTGAAACTAAATTGTTTTTTAATGATGCTTTATATACCTTTTCATCAATTGATTTAGTCCATCACACACTGATTAGTATTTCCTTGATTAGCTTTGCATGTTCAAGTATAAACAGTATCGATAGACATAATTTTGTGAAGATACAACAGTATCAGTAGATCATGAGCCAATAGGTAGATTGCCAAAATCACATGGACAAATGAAATAACTCTATTTTTTACTAACGTTTTTAAAAAAAAACAGTGACATTTGACTTGGAATACAAATAAACTACATAACCATCCAGGTACTATGACAAATTATAATTTTGCAGGGAAGAAAATTGTTGTTTATGGAATCTCTCAGCATGTGGATGCTCAATAAGAGATTGTTGAAACTCATCTGATCTGTAGTTAAGCTTTTTCTTTTTTATTGTTTCTGCTGTTTAAAATCTCATTCTGGAAGTGCTATCACAGGTCCAGCTGCATTTCGTCCGAGGGCCCATACTGTTGCTCCTTATACACCATCAATTGAGAAAGGTCGACCAGTCTTGCAGGGACTTTTGGCAATCGATTTCTTGGCAAAAGAGGCAAGCATGTTTTATCCTTCCATTTTCCCATCCTTGAATAAGTGCAATTTTGGTTGTGTTTGGAAAGATCTTGAAAGCAACACTTTTATCTGATGTGGAAGGCTTTTTAACATTTTCTATCAGTCACTTTTTAGTCTGAGATGTATTGGATTTTGGGATGTCTAATGAACATTTATCCTTTACTCCAGGTGCTTGGTTGGGCTCAAGCAATGCCCAAATTTGCTGGTGACCTTGTAAAGTTTGTGCAAACTTTCCTCGAGCGAACATATGAAAGATGTCGGACATCATATATGGAGGCATGGTCTATCTATTATAATAATATCTTTTCCTATTCATTAGAAGCATCATTAGTACTGTTTGCTTCATCTCAATCTATTATAATAATGTCTAAATCTTATGCTTTAAGTATTAGTTCTTGCTTTGTTAATACTGTTGCTGAATTCCATTGAAAATTGATGATTTTTGAGGATGCATGGTATAAGCCGATGCTTGTCTTGTGCAGTCACCATATAGCATCTGTCAGCTATTTTTGTTTGTAATGTTTCAGGCAGTTCTTGAGAAGCAGAGTTACATGCTGATTGGAAGGCATGATATTGAGAAACTGATGCGATTTGACCCAGCAAGTACATATTTACCGAATTCACTTGGTCAATCAAGCATGGTAAACAATGCCTCTGGTGCTGAATCTATAGAGATTGAATTGGAGTTGAGTGAAATATTACTCAATCTGCGACCTATCAAGCAGGTATGTGTAATTATATAAGCCGGATACACTTTTGATTACAAATATTAATTCTCTCTTTAGGGGCAGGGACAGGTAAGATTTAGGGATTTTCAAAACCGGTTTCGGTTTGGTTTGCAACAAAAAAACCCAATCGAACCATTTCTTTAAATTCTGTAAATTATGACCCAAACTGAAAACTGGTTCAAACCAAACGGTTTGATTTGGTTCAGTCGGGTTTTTTTCTTTAATAATCAGGTAACCGATAAACCTTATGATTATGCTTGTCTTGGATGTTTTTTAATGGGCCAAAGCTTTTCTAAACCATTTTATGGGCTTGTTTATAATAGTTTTGTGCTAAATTGGGAGAAGATTTTTCAATGGGCTTGGGTTATTTTAAGTCTTTTTTAATTTGCTTCTTTTTAATTTTGTGTCTTCAATTTAAAAATAAACAAATGAAGTGTTTCTGCTTTTATTCTGTTTTCTGGAAAATTTATTTTGGGTTTTTTTTTTGTTTTTTATGAAAAAAAATGTTGGCCAGCAGAAAATTATGAGAAAAGGAAGAAGCAAGATCCATGCAGCCCTGCTAACAGCACCAATATTCATTAAGTATTTTTATACATGAGAACGAAAGAAAATCAAGCAAAAAATTTGACAAAAATATCAATAGCAGCAAAAAGATCCAGAAAGCCACCAAAAAACACTTGCATCCCTCAAGATCAATGCTAGAAAAAAACAACAGTAGCAGATTAGAGAGGTTATCCAGAAAAATCAAAAAGAAAATTTTAGTAAGAAAAAATTGTCCAACATAAAAAGAAACATCATATGACTATAATCATAAGTAAGAAAAGAGAAAGGCTCAAGAAAATGAAGTTAGGCCTTTGAATGCATAAATCATAGAACAAAAAAAGATTAACAAACAGAGAAAGAAATACACCTTCAGTATTCTAGAGAATGGAGAAGATGAGAGAGAAGAGAGAGGAAGGTGGGCTATGGGTAAAGGGAGATCGAGAGAAGAGAGGGGGATGCAACTGCATATACTACTTTAGGGTTTGAGAATAGTTTTTCTTCTATAACTGTTTGGCTTTTTATAGTTGGTTTAGGTTTTGGTTCAATTTGGTTTGGTTTGGTCAATTTTAAACTTCTAAAACCAAAACCAAACTGAACCTGATTTTTTTGGGCTTTTTTATTAGGTTTTTTTGGTTAATTTTGTTTTGGTTTTTCCAGTTGGTCGGGTTTCTTGTACACCTCTAGTAAGATTACTAACATTTTGTTTTGAGGTACCTGTTTTGGGGACAGTAGTTCCTTCTTCGTTTCTGACTAAGGCCTCGTTTGTTTGCTGGAAAGTAGTTTTCTTTTGGAAAGTGAATTCCAGGAAAGTGAATTATTTTCTGATGTTTGGTAGTGTAATGAAAAATAAATTGGAAAACACTTTCCAGTGTTTTGTTATGTCATGGAAAATGAGCTGGAAAATAACTTATTAATGTTTTATTTTTCTCAAGTTTATTAAAATAATGAGGAACAAATCTTACAAATTAAAAAGTTGAATGAGAATGAAATTGAAAAAAAAATATAATTTCATATATTATCTCAAATAAAATAAATAATAATCAAAATAATAGAGATCAAATCTAAAAAATAAAAAAAA
>Ga0325401_1005578_pt1 | contig 12081 bp, 7 predicted proteins | sample PopdelMetagenome_FD_205666 | JGI IMG/M metagenome (GOLD analysis project Ga0325401, IMG submission 205666) | Populus deltoides microbial communities from Bellville, Georgia, United States - Xylem-PdKOR-R2 | ecosystem: Host-associated > Plants > Phyllosphere > Stem > Wood/Secondary xylem | place...
TATTTGTGGATCCTTTTGAATTTATTTGTAAGTCTCTCACATTTTTTTTTAAGTATTTCACTATATAATTAATCTGTGGATTTTTACTATGAAATGCAAATCCGGTGTACGATACCTTTTAAAAAAATAATATGCATACATAGATTTAAATTCATTTTATTGGTTTATTCATTGACGCCAGAGTCAGGAACATTATTCATTTTGTTTTTGGTTACATAATATTTACCAACGCTAGAGTTGGAAGTATCTGTAGTCGAATACCCACTAACGCTAGAGTCATGAATATTACAAGCAAACTATCATAGCATACACCAACAAAGTTTTAGCAATTTAAGTCAAAACCAACAATGCAGCCTGCCATAGGCAGGACGTTTAAGGGGTGATAATATCTTCCCTTTTACGTAACTAGTCATGTACCATAGAATCTTTGGTGACCAGTTAGGGTTCCTAGTGACCATAATACTAGGTGACGACTCCTTAAACAAGACCTTCACATAACAAAGAACAAGATGCCAGAAACCTTTTCTTTTCATTGAATATTTTTAAGGCTGTCACGATGTCGAGTGTGACAACTTATATAGTTTATACGGAGAAGACCAATTCTAAGTAGGTAATTACTGTAGTACATAAATCCAGGTTAGAAGTAACTAGTATTCCATAATCAATGGAAACCAAATAGCAAATGAAATCCTTATAATACCTTTAAAAATCTTTTGTTGACAACTCACGACAACACCCTCCTCAAGTTGGTGCATGAATGTCTCCAATGGTCAGCTTGTCTAGTGAGTTATAAAACATCTTGCTTGAGACTACCTTTGTAAGGAAAATTGTCAGTTGTGCTATTGATTTTACGAAAGGAAATTGAACTATCTTAGCTTCAAGTTTTTTTCTTAATAAAATATCGGTCCATTTCTACATGTTTTGTTTAATCATGTTGACCTAGGTTTTATGCAATCACTATAGCCGCTTTGTTATCACAAAATAGATTCATTTCAAAACTGGATGAATAGCCAATTTCTTCTAATAGCCTTTCCAACCAAAAAAGTTCACTAAGTCATTTAGTCATGCCTCTAAATTCAGCTTCTACACTAGATAGTGCAACCACCTTTTATTTCTTACTTCTCCAAGTAACTAGATTGTCTCCCATGAAAATGAAATATCTAGATGTAGACTTTCTGTCAATAGTACTCCTAGTCCAGTCAACATCCATGTACCCATTGATGTTTAGATGATTATGTTTCTTGAAAATGAGTCCTTTTTCCTAGGGAAGACTTCAAGTATCGTAGAATCTGAAGCATGGAATTTGTGTGATCCTCACTAGGATTATGCATGAATTGACTCACTAAACTCACTACATAGGCAATATCTGGTGGTGTAAGAGACAAATAAATCAATCTTTCAACAAGATATTGGTACCTTTCTTTATTCATGGGTATTTGGTTCGATTGTTCTCTCAATCCATGGTTTTAAACCATTGGTGTGTCTGCAAGCTTATAATTAAGCATTCTTATTTTAGATAAAATATCTAATACATATTTCCTTTGTAATAGAAATATGTTTTAATTTGAACAAGCTACTTTGATATCTAAAAAGTATTTTAATTCCCCAAGATTCTTCATTTCAAACTCGGTTGCTAGATGCTTTTGCAAACTAGAGATTTCTTCCTAATCATTTCCTGTAATTATCATATCGTCAACATAAATCATCAAAGTCGTTACCATCCCTTGTTAATGCTTCAAGAAAAGAGTATGATTCAAGTTGCTTTGTTTAAACCTATATTTCCTCATAGCCAAGATAAATTGTCCAAGCCATGCTCTAGGTGATTGCTTCAGTCTATAAGTGTCGTCTACAGCTTGCATACCACTTCGATTTGTAATGATATAGTAAAACTTGGTGGAATGTCTATGTATATTTTTTTGTTAGATTCTCATGGAGAAATGCATTTTTACATCAAATTGATATAATGGCCAGTATAAATTTGCACTAAGAGACAACAATACTCTAACAGTATTTAACTTTGCTACTGGTGAAAACATCTCCTGAAAGTCTATGCCATACATCTAGGTATATCCTTTTGTTAAAAGTTTCGCCTTGTATCTCTCTATTGACTCATCTGCCTTATATTTAATAGAGAACACCCACCTACACCCTATTGTCTTATTTTCCTTGGGTAGCGACATGATTTTCCATGTATCATTTTTCTACAAAGCTATCATCTCTTTAGTTATTGTTTGAACCCATTTTTAGGTCATTCAAGGCATCTTATATTGTACTCGAAACATGCTTAAAAGATAACTTAAACACAAAAGCTTTGAGAGGTTGTGATAATTTTTAGGTGCAAATATAGTTAGCAATCAGGTACTTTATTCTTTTTTCTCCATGATTTATTAAATACTAATTTGGTGGCTCACCTTGATTGTACTTGAAAGGTAATTTGTAGCTAAAAGAGTTATCTACAACTTTACTGGGATAAGAGTTTAGAGATTGTACCTCAGGAATATTCTCAAGATATTGATCATTTGGTATAAAATTATTAGAAGAGGGTTGGTCTTACTCAGTGGGTTGATCTTGTCCTTGTTCTTACACAGTGGTCTGGTTTTGCTCATCAGTATCATGCCTCGATTGAGTCCCAATCAGAATAGTATCATGCCTCGATTGTGTCCCAACTAGAATAAATGATGTTTAATGATTAGTACTTAAAAGTGCATTTTTGTGAAGGTTTTATATCATCATTTTGCACTTGAAGTATCAATAACTCCTTAACTAGAGCATGTTTTATAATAACATGTCTAATAATATAAGATACCTTTAATTTATGGAAAATGTTCATCTTAAATGTAGGTCTATCACATAAATCAAAGGATTGATTGATGAGTTCAACTACTAAAATTGAGAAGATAAAGAGAGGGTTAAGCTTAGAAAAGAGAAGCTGGTTCAGTCCAAACTAGAACATTGTTCAGTCATTGGGTCATATCTGGAGCTGTAGATCTTGGATTTCAATTTGGTTTATATGGATAGAAAGCTAAGACATAGGCCTAAAACATTCATGAGGAGTCCAAGACTCAATTTTGTTGTTTGGAAGTCCAAATCTTAGCAACGACGGAGAAGTTGTAATCTGTCCTGCAGCCCAGACACTGTTTAGTGTTCAGCCCATATCTCGAGTTCTAGAAGTCCAAATGCACCGATTATTTTTTTGTTGGAAAGCTGAGACAATTTTCTAGAACTTTCATGACAATCTGTTCAAATTCTGACGTTAGCAATGATGTTTTGTTCAGATAAGAAGATTTGTCACCAAGTCAAGATGTGGCCACCCACTCAACAATTAGTCATCAAATCAATAGTTCCAAATTTTAGCCTATAAAAGGAGGCATTTGTCATGCATTTAGGCATCTTGGTTTTCAGATCAAGATCATGTTCTTGCTCTCTCTCTTTATATTTCTGTAATGCTTAAGTTTTGTTTATATTAATATCTTGTTTATGCTTTTCATTTCCTTTCCTTTACTTAGTTAACTTATATCTTATTTATGTTATTATCTTGTTTGTTTATGTTTCTCTCTTTCATTATGTTTAGCTAAGTTTATTATGTCAAGGTGAAAAGGTTACACTAATGGTGTAAGAATAAGTATAGTATAAACTCAACATGGACTTTAATGTTTGATACTAACATGTTTTGTATTTGTTATCTTGTTCACTTTTAACACTTTGCTTGTTAAATGGTTAATCTAGATTTATGTTGTATAACCCTTGGTATAACAAATACTTGGCATTTTCATAGCCCAACCGTATGGTATAACCGACACCTGTGCTATGAAAGGAACTTGATTTGTTGTTAACATAAGTTATAATCATGAATACCTGACAACATTTACAAGTATTAGCATTATTCGAATAAGATAACTAATGTAATCATGTTAACAATTTATAATCTGATTGGAACCTTCTTTGTGTGTGGTTTCCAGTTGAGTAATGAAAAGAGTTTATACTATACTTGTTTAAAATATCATTAGTGGATCCTCTAACCTTGACAATTATTTTATCCTTGTTTAATCCTTATATCAATATCACATCTCAAAGCTCTCTTCAACTCCTTTTATGTTATTATCTATTTTTTTATTTGTAGTTTATACAGTTAACCTCCATGTGGTTCGACCCCGGTCTTGTCGGGTTATTTATTACTTCAACACTCCTACACTTGGGAGAAGACATCAACTCTTTGGTTATGTCATTTAAGATAATTGACTTCCATCAATTTGATTTATCTCCAATTTTGTATCATCAAAGTCTGGCCAATTCTCCCAACTGTTCATATTATGATCTTTACATAACATTTTTCCCTGAAGAGAAAAGGAAGGACCTTGCAATAGAAAGAAAGTTTCAGCTTCATGAAAAGTAACATATATTATGCTGTAAAGATGTATGGTAAAGGAATTATAGCACCTATAGCCTTTTTATATGTTGTGTACCCTAGAAAAACACAATGAATAACACATAGATCAAGCTTTGTTCACTGATTTTTATGTAAATAAACATAAACAACACAACCAAATATGCATGGTGGAAGCATCAAGACAAACAAAAAGATACATGATAAGCAAGAGCTTGTAGTGGATTTTCAAAGTTCAGGACACGAGACAACATTCAATTCAATAGGTAAACAACCATGCATCTGTCCAATAATGTTAAGATACATATGCTGCTGTTAAAAGGGCTCAAGTTATTTCTAGGATATACCTATTTTTTTTCTCTCCACAACACCATTTTATTGTGGTGTTTGTGAATAAGTAGTTTCATGATAAAGACCATATGTTTGGAAGTATTCTCGGAACTCATTATTGTCATACTTTTCGCCATTATCATATCGAAGAATTTTAAGATTAGTTGAAAAATATGTCTTAATCATATTATAGAAATAATGAAAAATCCCAAACACCCCATTCTTATTTTTTATCACATTTAGCCAAGTCATACATGTATAGTCATCTACAAAGATCGCAAACCATCTAACCCCTGAGAAAATTGAGATGGGAGTCGGACCCTAAACATCCAAGTGAATTTATATGAATGGGGTCTCATATTTTTTAAAACTTATTGGATAGGATGCATAATGACTCTTGGCTAGAATACACATTTCACAACTAAAGTTAGATTCATGTATGTTGGAAAATAGACTTAGAAATAAATGCCTTAAATAAGAAAATGATGGATGCCCAAGTCGACGATGTCATAGCCATATCTGTTTTTCTTTGTTACCAGTTCGATGCATAATATTTGCCCAACTGAGGTCAAAATCATCCATGTAGTACAACCCTTCTTGTTTAGTACCATGACCAATAATCTTCTTGGTGATAATATCCTAAAACATATAAAAACTCAGATATATTAGTGCACAACAATTAAGTTCCTTTGTAGCTTGGCCTATAGATAATAATTTATTTGAAAGAGATGGAACTAATAAAGTGTTTGAGAGTGAAAAAGAGGGTGAAAGTGTCATTCTTCTAGCCCCTGTAACTGAATATGCCACTCTATTAGCTTTGGCAATGCATGTCTATTTTGGTTAGGTGATTTCGATAAAATCTTGTAAATCATTTCTTATGTGATCGGTTTCCCCTGAATCAACAATCCAATCATGATTATTAGATCATTACAAGCCACATAGTTGTTTACAGCAGTAGAAAAAGGAAGCCTCTTATGGTATAAAGGATAGTTGAGATTCAATATTCACGAGTGCAGCTCGACTCTAAGTTACACCTGCACCAACATCACACTTATTATTTTTCTTGAGTTTGTGCCATAACTTTAGATATCCATGTAGCTTAAAGCAAGTGTCTCTTGTATATTTCATATCCCTACAATGTGTACAACCTCTTTCCTCTACTTGTGATTTTAATTTTGTTGATGTATTAAGTTTTTCATTGGACAAAATTTGGAGTGAATGTGGTTAGGATTTTTGTTTGTCTTTTGAGAGCATAACAACATTAGGTATGATATAGTTTTTTGTCAACATCACTGTGGATATGCTTGCTCTACTATATAAAATGGCTAGATTTGAAGCACATCTCCTCAAACCTTATCAAGACAATCATCTACTCCATCCAAGAATTTGTAAACTCTATCCTCCTGTAAAATAGAATTATACCTTTGTACATCAACTTCACATTGATGTAGTATATCTAGGTAAATCCTCCACCTTGTTTAAGTCTCATTACCTTCCTTTTGAGATCATAAACTTATAAGGTGTTAGTGCCATCAAAATATGTTGTAACGATAGCATCCCTTATGACTTTCACTATTCAAAATCTGATGTAGTTACAAATCAATTTTGGATCTATTCAATTAATTAGTTATCCTTTCATAATTCTATTTTCTATTCTTCACTTTCTGAAATTAGGATCACTCTCTTAGGGTTATAGAAGATCCTTATTTATATATCCCAATTTGTCTCTGCCTGAGATGTACATCTCAATAACTTGGGACCAAAGTCCATAATTGGTGTCATCCAATTTGATCCAAATTGGTGCACCAATTACGTCTTGACTTAATGAGGTAGATGTCTAGTTCAACATTTGTGATATTTTGGTGGTTTGGTTAGCAAGAATTGGATTCTTGCCTTAAGATCTCTCTATTAAAGGAGATTGTTCTATCATTGCTGAAAAAAACCCACAAAGCCTTGAAACGTTTGCTCTGATACCATGATAGAAGATATCAATTTCTATATCACTTACAAAATACAAGACTATACTTATATAATATGTACAAAGGAGACCTGTTCTAGATAGGTAATTACTGTCATACATAAATCTAAGCTATAATTAACTGGTATTCCATAATCAGTGGAAACCAAATAAAAAAGGAAATCCTTGTAATCTCTCCAAAAAATCCTCTATTGACAACTCACGCCAAGAATTAGGTGTTAGCTTTTCAATGACATATAGTGGATTGACTATTTTTCAGTCATGATGGGTTGTTAATATGAAATAATTCGGAATTTCGCATTACTTGATTTGATTGTGGAGACTAAGTTCATAGTAAAAAACAAATCATGAAAACTTGTTATTTTTTCTTTTTAGATTTCATGATTTCACAAAAAAAGACTAAATTTTGAATTCTGAAATGAATGTGATGTCTTTTTCATGATAATGATCAAAATATGTGTTATTAGCATATTTATTTTAATTTTGTTGGAAATTTGATTTAATTAATATGATTTAAATAAATTATGGGTGAAGAAATTAATCTCAAAGAACCATTGGTTTTTCTAGATTTAATTCTTGATTTATGGTGGCTAATTAAATATTGATAATAGTGAGAATTGATTGTTATTAATTTTTCAACCTTTTAACTACCAAAATTCACTATAAAAAAAATGGTGAAAGAAGAGTTTCTAACTTGAGTTTTTTAGATTTTTACATACTTTTCCTTACCTTATATTTTAGTATTTTCTTATCATTTTAAGTTGTGCTCTTCCTTCCAAATCTAGAACTTAGATTCATCTTTGATACAAACCAAGTTAGGTCTGAGTTTTGTATTAAAATGCCTATTGACTAGTTTTGCGAGACCAGACATATCTCTTAAACTATAAATTGGATAAAGGTGAAATTTTACAGGGTGATAAGATGCATATGGAAATATATTATGGTAGAATTTCAGGTCAACAAGAGTTAAAGAATATATTATGTAAATTGGTCAAAGTTATTGTTACTATTTTAGCATATTCGTCAACAAAGTATTCTTTCTTGGCTATTTTCGTCGCAATCAATCTAGATCTATAATGAGTTAATTTTGGACAACAAAGATAGAATAAATTATACTTGTTTAGGTCCTAAACTTGTGCATAAGCTTGGGCTACAAGGGTTTCTAATGTAGCTTGGATTCATTGAAGAATTAGAGTCTATATTTTACAAAGATTCCAAGTCTCACATAAACTTGATGTAGCAACATCTAAGATGATCTTTCTCTTGGATTTTTTTTTTTTTGCAAGTATTTCCAGAATATGAAGAAGACTAAGAGAAGGCAATATAAGAAAGAAAACTCTAGCAATCAAAACAAAGTTTCTTAGTTGAATTCTTATACTAAGAGTATAGGATAAAACACACTTAGAAGAGCTTGAAGATTTTAGCTACATTGAGGAATTTTAACATGAAGATTTTATTTTTATTATCCTATCTTATTTATTTGATGTTGAAAAATTATTTTTAATTTGGGTTTGTTCTAACACATTAGACATTGTTTAGAGGTTTATTTTATTATTGGACTAATGTTAGTTGATTTTCTAGTTTGGACCCATTGACCTGCAACTCAAAAGGAATCTATTCAGGTTATTTAGAGAGGACTATATAATATTTTTCAAGCTGTAGATTTTGGCAACATGGTGATAATAAACATGAGTTTCTTCCTTTTGATTGTTTGTGGTAAAACATAATTTATTTGCAATGACAAAGATCGTACATTCGACTTATCGAAGATTAACTAACTTCGTGGTGTCATTCGCATACTCCATGTTCTTAAGTACATGATTATCTTTAGGTCCAAGTTTATTTCAATGCCTTTGGTTCTTAGATACAAGGTTATCTTTGGGTCAGAGATCTACTAAAACTCATTTTTTGCTTTCTGAGTTGTATTTGAACTTTGTTGAGTGCTGTTTGACCACGTGATTAAGAGGTTTGTATCAATCTTATTGAGAGATATTTGAGTCTCATGTTCTTTGGTTCAAATACCTTGTTTATAACTACATCTAAACTAAGGTAGTATTGTTGAAACCTTGAGAGATATATTGCAAACAGTGAGGAGTAATAAAGCTTTTAGGATAGAAAATTCATCTTTGACACTAACAAAATATTCATTACTTTAAAGTGTTTCAACAAATAAGTACCCTTCTTGTTTTGATTTAAGCATAATTAATTTTATTATTAACATACATGCTAGGACTTTGATTTTATATTAATTACAAGATTAAATATATGTTTAGTATGAATGCTAGTATTTTTTAAATTATATTTATTTGAAAGCATGTTTCTCATGAGTTATTAGTTTGCTTACTTATAAATTTAAACTTGTATGGATACTGAACTTTTCTTGAAAATATTTTTATATTTAACATGCCTTGTTATGATAAACTAAATATTCTTACTCATTAGTCTAATATTCTAATATATATTTATAAACATTGAATCTACAAATTTTAGTTGATTTTTCCTTTTTAAAATTATGTCATTACGAGCTTTGGTTTTGCCTTTCGCCTTTTTTCTTTCTTTCTTATTTACTAGCTAATTAATGCTATGTCGTTGCATGGGTGATTCTTGTTTTTTCTTTATTATTATTATTTTAGAAAAAAGCATACTTTTTTTTCCTAATATATGATTCTTGTAAAAAATAAAGCAATAATATTTCCTGAAAATTTGGTGATATTTTATTATATTAATCATATGACACACAATTGTTTTGGTAATTATTATGATTTTTTTTTTAATTTTAATTTATTATTTGTGTTTTATATAGTTTTTATGGTATTTTCTTAAGATTTTATTACAATGATCATATATCATTAGTGGTTCATATACATTCTAAACGAACACATATTTTTTCAACAATCAATATACATATTGATTTGTTGAATTTAATTTAGTGTTTTATGTTTCCAAGCACTCTTATTTAATGATTAATGTTCAAAATCTTGTTTTTACTTTCCAATCTCTTGAATGTAACAAGCATTTTTTTAAAAGGCCTTCCTTGTATGGCTCATGGGTCAATGAAAATTCTTTTTTGATAAAGAAAAAAAAAAGATTCAAGTTAATATAGTTGAAGTGCATTGGTATAGAAATTTGTAAAAAATATTTTTTAAAAAATGAAACAGTGTTACTAAGAAATTCTCCTTTTAGCTTTATTTATTCTTGCATTCCAAATAAGGTGTAGAGATTAGAGAGAATGCTTTTGAATCTCATACTTGCTAGGTTAAGCAATAACCTCTTCTATGTTACGTAATTAATAACTACTTTAATTAATGCTTGTGTGACAAAAAAAAAACACCTTATTTTGATATATAAGGTTAGAAATATATATCCTTTTTTAGACAGTAATTTGAGAGGAAAAAAAAAACTCAAATATGAACAGTTATATAGATAAATGAGTTAAAATAATACCCAAAGCCATAAATTAAAAAAATAAATTCATATCACATCATTTTTTGAAATATACCGACGGATTTCAATGAAGTATATATATATACGAGTACTGGTAGACGAACATAATCAGTCATGCTATTCATAGGTAAGACCATATAACAATCAATGAAGTTCTTGGACGATGAAGACTAGTCATTTTTCTTTCTCTTTCTATAATACCCAAAAAAAAAAGTTTTCCGCTTGAAATATACCGACAGATTTATCCCGTCGGTGATTGTGACATACCGACGGATTCATACTGTTGGTAAAATTGTCGGTGACTATTTGGAATACCAACCGAAGATCTCCATCTATAAATTCATTAGTCGTTGTGGCAGGCACTGTAAAATACCGACCGAATATATCCGTCTGTAAATTCCTCGGTGATTGTGGCAGCTCCTGTCAAATACCGACGGATATATTCCGTCGGTAAAACCCTCTGTGATTATTTTTAAATATGTTTTTCAAAAATTATTTAGAATACATAATATAAAATTATATAAATTAATGGTAATAAAAAACCAATTATGCAAATAAAATTTTTATTAAACATCAAAAACAAAAGAAATAAAATTAAATAATATTCATTACAAACTGAATGTGTTTAAAAAAAATGTTAAATTAACTATTAAAGTTAAATAATATTCATTACAAATTAACATAATGGTGGAGCTGGAGGAGGAGGAGGCTAGTTGTTATACGGCCAAAAAGGAGTAGGCGCACATGTTTCGCATGTGCAGCAAACGGAACGGAGCCGCCGGTGTGCGTTGTCACCGAGCCATGAATTGGCTGATTCCGGTTGCCAGCACCGGACTGTGAGCGTCGTGTGAACCGCTCAGACGTCACGTGCTCAAGATAGTGCGGCCATATATCTTCCGGGATGTATATCGGTTTGAAATCCCTCCAAACCGCCACGTCGTTCCAGCCTTGGAGACCCCTTTCTCTCGCAGTTTTTTTTGCCTTTTTTTGTGATTCATACCAAAAATCACGCAACATACTTCCATAGCGAGAAATTAGAAGTTGAAACATAAATTTTTTTTCTAAAAAAATCTTGTATTGTTTTCGATGTTATCTAGTTGCCTCGTGATTTTCCCACACCCTCCTCACAACTTTGTCATGCGCCCTGTCCCAGGCGAATTTGTGCTGTGTATAAATAATTAGATAAATAAAAATAATAATTTAGTTACAATTATATTAATAAATTATTAGATATAAGCTGGAAATTAGAAATTAACACCAACCTCAAATCTGTTAAACCATGCATCGATTTGAGTTATCCATTCAGGATGTCTGGATACCTGACTCCATTGAAATAATGGAATCTCCATTGACGATTTAAACGCCGATGATATTACTTAGGCGACCTCAATGTTTGTGAACCTGAAAATAAATTAAATTTATGAAATATTCATTTGTTGTTCATAAATTATTTTATAATTTAAAAGAAAAAACTAAAACCTTAACAAACTTACATTGAAAGGCCGTCCTTCTACTGTGCCTCGTACTTGCGGGTGAACTATTCTGCTGCGAAGGTACACCACTTCTACGTTGTGAACCCACGCTAGAAGAGGCAGCATCGGTTGACGGTGCAGGTGGCGTAGGTGCCTCTTCTTGAGAGGCACCTAAGGATACGTCATCCTCGCTACTAAAAGAACTAGCTGCAACCATACGTGAGCGACCAACTCTGGTTTTCGTTCTACGCATCTACACAATTGTATACGAATAATTATATAATTAACTTCGAATGTTAAAAAAAATTCAACAGCACCTCCCCTATACTGGATACTACCCAAATCTACAAACCTGCAAATATTGACAAAAGCCACAACCAATTGACTCCATCTATACTAATATTGTATATAACATAACATCTATACATATAACATTCATACTAATTACAAGGTAAATTCAACATTAACAACAT
>Ga0325401_1005583_pt1 | contig 12078 bp, 10 predicted proteins | sample PopdelMetagenome_FD_205666 | JGI IMG/M metagenome (GOLD analysis project Ga0325401, IMG submission 205666) | Populus deltoides microbial communities from Bellville, Georgia, United States - Xylem-PdKOR-R2 | ecosystem: Host-associated > Plants > Phyllosphere > Stem > Wood/Secondary xylem | place...
ATCAAATGTTTTCTAAGCTAATTATAAAAAAAATGTTTAGGTCTCTTTTGAAAGAAAACTGACCAAATTATATCATTTTTAGGCTAGACTAAATAAACCAGTGGGCTAGAAAAATATAATTCTTTTTTTAGTCTAAAAATCTATTTTATAATAAACTCAAACTCAGACACTAGCTGAGCCAAGCTACGGGTGCCTGTATAAGTTTAAAATAAAAATTCACTTTACTTAGGTTCTCTTTCCTCTAAAATCTGAAGTGCTATTTGAACCTAATTTTAATTTTTCACATTATCATTAAACAAACTACTATGAAACATTGTTTCTTTCCTATGTATGATAAAAGCTTTTAAATGGTTTTGAATTTTTTCAAAACATATTTCTCATTTACCTATAATTTACTTAAATCACGTAAATATTTTATGCTAAAGGGTTTATGTTGAAAATTAACTTTCAACAAAGTTTTCACAGAAAAAATAATTGAACCTCACTTTCACATTAATTTTTTATATATATATTTATTTTACCATTTTGATGTACTGATATCAAAAATAAATTTTAAAAAATAAAAAATATATATTATTTTAATATATTTTTAAATAAAAAAATTTTAAAAGTAAACTTTATCCTAATTACTTTCATAGGAAGCTGGGTATCTCCCCTACGGTAACTTGCCACACTAGGTCATCCCAGCCCCTAGGTTGGCAAGGGCCCATATGTTTTTTCAAAAAGACGCCCCTTGTCTGGCAGCCCATAAGAATTAAAAATCTACGGGCTGTTATACCGTCTCAGATGGAAAGGGAAACGAATTTTTTCAAAATTTATAATTTTTGAATGAAAAACAATGAGAAGATCAAACACAACCGAAATTCCTGTTAAGTTTTCAATTACATGTTATAGATATACACGCATGTCATGACGTGCTGCTGTGACCTATAAAATAAATATATTTGATAGTATTATAATTTTGATTTAGTATTAAATAAGTAATAAAAATTAAAAGTATAATGGAACTAATATTCCATAATAATAAAAAAAAGTTGTGTTAGTGATAAAAAATTTAAAAACTGAATCCATAGTGTTTTGTGAGGAAAGATACAGTGTTTTCCCCCCACATGGTTTAGCTTTTTGCTACATGATTTAACTTTTCTGTTAATAAAAAGAAAAAAATTATAAAGTTAAATTCTCTATCAGCTCAATAAAAAAAAATCGATAGACAATTTTTTAAAAAAAAAACCTACGAGGAGAAACACTGTAGCAATCCAAAATGTTTTGTGAGAAAGCTACAGTGTTTTTCCCAGTAAAATCAACAAAGATAATTTTAGAAAAGATCATAAAAAAACTATGTAGGGAAACACTGTAGCAATCCATAGTGTTTTGTGAGGAAAACTACAGTGTTTTCTCCATATGAGTTAGCTTTATTGTACAAAGATAATTTTAGAAAAAATCATAATAAAAAAAACAAGTGGGGAAACATTGCAACAATTTACAGTGTTTTAAAAAAAAAAATTACAAAGCTAAATTCTCAACCAGCTCAATATTAAAAAAATAACATAAAAAACAAAAAAAAAAACCCATGTTGGAAACATTGTAGCAATTTACAATGTTTTATGAGGAAAGTTACAGTGCTTCCCCACATGATTTAGCTTTACTTGTAATTGTAACTCTCAACCAAATTAATAGTAAAAAAAATAAAATCGACAAAGACAATTTTGAAAAAATCATAAGGGAAAAAAAATCATGTAAGGAGACACTGTAGCAATCTATGGTGTTTTATGAGGAAAGCTATAGTCCTTTCCTCATATGATTTAGCTTTATTGTAATTGTAATTCTCAACCAATTCAATATAACAAAAATAAAATCGGCAAAGATAATTTTAGAGAAAATTATAATAAAAAAAACCATGTGGGGAAACACTATAGAAATCCATAATATTTTAAAGAAAAAAATTACAAAGCTAAATTCTAACCAGCTCAATATTAAAAAAAAAATCAACAAAGATAATTTTGAAAAAAATCATACAAAAAAGAAAACACAAAAAAGAGGAAAAAAAAACCATGTGGAGAAATACTGTAGCAATCCACAATGTTTTAAAGAAAAAAATTACAAAGCTAAATTCTCAACCAACTCAATATTAAAAAAAATAAAATCGACAACTATAATTTTGGAAAAAAAAACCAAGTGGAGAAACACTGTAGCAATCCACAGTGTTTTGTGAGAAAAGCCACAGCTGTAATTCTTAACCAGCTCAATATTAAAAAAATAAAATCGACAAACAATTTTGAAAAAAATTATAACAAAAAAAACTATGTGGGGAAAAACTGTAGTAATTCACAGTGTTTTAAAGAAAAAATTACAAAGTTAAATTTTTAACCAAATCAATATAAAAAAATTTCGGCAAAGATAATTTTGAAAAAAAAATATAAATTAAAAAAAACTGAAAAAAAAGGAAAAAACTCCAAAACACAGAAAAAAGAAGAAGAAGAAGAAGAAGGAAAGCACCGTAACAATCCACAGTAAAATGTGAGGAAAGCTACAATGCTTTCCCCACATGTTTTTGGTATAACAAAAAAAAACTATGTGAGAAACACTGTAGCAATTCACAGTGTTTTAAAGAAAAAAATTTCAAAGTTAATTTTTAACCAGCTTAATATTAAAAAAATAAAATCTAAAAAAAAATTATGGAAAGAAAACCAAAAAAGAAAAAAAAACACTGTAGTAATCCACAGTAAAATGTGAGGAAAGTTACAATACTTTCCCCTCATGTTCTAGGTATATTGTAATTTTAAAATCGAACTTCAAACATGATATACCTTTCCAAACTTCTATTCTTTACACTTAGATCCTCAAAATTTTAAATTATTTTCATTTTGATCTCAAAATCTTTTAGAATTCCTTGAATCCAATTTTCTTACATCTTGAATTCATCATCTTTGTATGCATGGCTTCATGTGTGAAGGCCTCATGTAGATGCGGAAGTCCATGCATCTCTTCAATACATACCAAATTAGGCTTGGAATGAATGCTAACAGTGGCTTGGTTTCTATTGCCTTGTCTGTTTTTCTATGGTTAAGGAAAAAAGCTAGGTTCCAAGTTTTTAATATCACACTCGAATTATTAAAGATATTTCTGTGAGAGGAAGAGTTGTGTTTGAATGTAAAAGAAAACTTTATTACGTATTTTACATAATAAATATTTCACGTTAAAAATAAATAAAAAGGGTAAAATAATTATATTTTTTTTATCAATAAAGTTCATCTCGTTATATTGTGGCCTTTACACATATAGGTACAATTAGATATGGTATGCAATACGTCGTGGGTCTGTATTATTTTCTCCATAAAAATAATATTTAGGTATTGTAAGCATGTTTTAAAGAGAGAAAAAAAATTTCAACAACTCGGGTTATAGTCTCGAGTGGTCAAATAAATTAGTTTTATTTTAATTAAATAATAAAAAAATAGATAAAGATCATAAACAAACAAAAGTTTTTTTTTTTTTTTCAAATAGCGATCACTATAACTTAGGGAAACAAAAACCTTTTTTCAAGAGTAGAGAAACGGTGTAGTTCAATTTTTAGCTAATTAAGTAAAGAGGGATGAAATTGGATTAAAAAAAGGACAAACTAGCTCAAGTCAATCCGAGTTAGTATGATAGATATATAACCTAGGTAATAAGGGTCAAGCTAGCTCGGGTTAACAACTAAACTCGTGTTTTTAGTCATGAGATTAGAATAACTCAATAGAAAAAAAAAACCACAAAGCTAATTTTTTGTTTTTTTTTGAAAAAGATGTCAAACGATTAACTTTTAAAACTCGTGACTTAGATTATTAAACTAGAAGTACCATACATGGAAAAACTATGAAGCCACCCAACAAATCAAAAGTTAAAGGAAGAAATCAGAAAAGAAAATCAATTACACACAAGGATCCAAAATATAAACAAAATAATAATTAAATGAATGAGGATAAAATTAAAATTAAAATAAATTATAGGGGCAATTGTTGATTTTTTATTGAATGGTTAAATTGAAAAAAAACTTTAATAAAAGGACAAAAATATCAAAAGAATGAGGAAAATCAAAACCAATAAAATCTTTAAAAAATGGTCTAGAAAAAAAATCAAAATAATAAGGATTAAATTGGAAAAATAATATATAACAAATTAGAATTGAAGGATGACATGGAAAATAATAAAACTCTTACAAAAGGGCAGAGAATAAAAACTTAAAATCAAAAAAATAAAAACTGAAGTTGAAATACCAACAACAAAGAGGACCAAGCTATAGTTTTCAGAGGTGGAGAGAAAAAAGAATAAAGAAAACAAAGAAAGCTCCATTGGCAACAAACTGCATCACTACTTCCACTAACACGCACTGCCCCAACATGAAGAGGACGTGATATCACTTCCAATGACATAATAGAATAACATTTTGCTGCACATGTCAACACCTTTTTCCATTTAATCTACGTAAAATAAACAAAAATTTCTCTTCTTTAAATTGGTAGTAAAAAAACCTTTAGTGAAAAGACTAAAAGGCCCCAAAATGCATGCTTTATTTTTTTTTATTTCAATGGTAAAATAATAATTTCACTATTTTTCAAAAAGTGAATAGATAGAAATACCATTGTCTATCATTTTTTAAATTCTTGACTTGAAGGGTAATTAAGTTATTTTATTGTGCTTAAAAAAATTAAAAAAAACACATACCCTTAATTTTTCATTTAATAACTAAAGAGTTGTGTGAAATGATCAATATACCCCTAACACCAAAGTATTTGGATTTTTAAAGGCAAAACAATAATTATACTATAATCATGAATAGTGAAAGAAGTCTGTTTACATTGAATTTGCCTTTTGTTTTAGCTTTTTTTTTATTATTATTATAAAAATAAAAAATCTTATATTTTTTTAACAAAGGCAGCTTGTGCAATATGCGATCAATGGCTTTAGTTTTGCTTCGTGTTTGCTCCAATCCTTTCGCATCATGGATAGGCTCGAGTATACATAGTTTACAATCGACAAGTGGCCTTCTCTTGGAAAAGGGCCGAGTCAATTTTTTTTTTTTTTTTTTTTGTAATATGTAAAAAATATATTCAGGCGCTGCTGGTGGGTTTTAAAGGAGTTAAACAAGTTATTTTCATTCAATTATATAATAACGATATTATATGGAGAAAAAGTGATAACGATAAGCCTTAAAACAAGAGAGATTGTTAAAAAAGAAAAAAAATTACAAAATTTAATTCCAAGATAAGTAATATTAAAGGATAAAAAAATGATGAAGCTAAATTTTATAAAGAACCTAATTATTAAGGATAAAACCGGAAAAAAAAACAGCCCAAAAAAACTATCAGGTTTTCCTGGCCAAACTTGTTGTTTAGACTATGAGATCATGATAAAATGATTGAAAGGAAACCAAAAAAATATCAAAGCTTTTTTTTTAAAATGAACAATATCGAAAGATGAAATAATAATAATAATAAAAAAACAATGTCAATTCATGTAAACCTTTTAAATCCGTGACTCGAGTCACTAAATAAAAAGTACTTTATCTGGAAAACTATGAATTCCAATCTCTAATAAATCAAATGTTAAAGGATGAAATTGAAAAAATAATTATATAAAAAATAAAAAATAATAATTAAGAAAATAAGAATCCAGGTTAAAAATAAAAGGTAAATGAGACGAATATCTATTCTATTTCACAGAACTCTTAAGAAAGCTGATTCAATACAACTGAGTAGGAAAACCAACATCCATCAAAGTATCTCTGATGAAATCCCATCTCAAGCAATCATAAGCCTTTTCCAGGTCCACTTTAATAGTCATTTAACATTTTCTCCTTTTAATATTTCTTATAGAATGGATTACTTCCTGAGCCACCACTATATTATTATCAGTGATCTGTCTTCTAGGCACGAAACTACTCTGATTAATAGAGATTAGTTTTAACATCATGAATTTAAGGTGATTAACCAGAAGTTTTGTTAGGATTTTGAAATTGACATTGCATTGGTCTACAGGCTGAAATGGTGCAGATACTATGGTTTTAGCACCTTTGGAACTAAAACCAAGAACGTCTGGTGAATCTCGGATACATAAGCTTTTCCTTTAATAACATTTTTGACTGAATCTAGCAGATGATCTCTTTTCACCTGGTTAATAACTAAAAGAACTCCTTGAACAGGAAAACTCTGACCTGACCCCTCTTCTCTGGCAAAACATTTTTTATAAAACTTTACTGTCATATTTTTTAGACTATCTTCATCCCACACCCACTGACTGTTAATATCCTTCAGACATCTAATATTGTTCTTCTGAACCTTAATGACTGCTTTTGTATGGAAATACAACGAGTTTTTTTTTTTTTTTATCTCCGAAAGAAATCCATTGGCATCTAGATTTCTGACACCAAATTTTTTCCTCCTGAGTTAAAATTTTATTATATATTCCTTTGTTAAGTTTGTTTCCAATCTATGCAAGAACGAATTCCTTCCATCATTTAAGGCTTTTTGTATACCCCCCAAGTCTTGCAAGCACTTTATTTCTCCACCAACAATCATGCACCAAGTCGAAAAAAGTTACATGTGATGTCCAGGCTGCTTTGAATCAGAAAAGACGACAAGTTCTTTGGAAATTCATGTCTTTGGTGGAGAGCTTTGCAAGGAGAGGATGATGATCCACAACTCGTGGTAGCACCTTAATACATATGTCTGGAAATTTCAACCTTAGTCATTACCGAAAAATTAGTAAATATAAATAAAAACACCAACAGAAAAATTTTATTGGTAGATAGCAATGAACTTTACTTATAGAATATTTTCTCGCTATATCCATCGGCAAACATTAATGAAAATATTATCTTAGTATATACTAAGAAAATTACAATGAGAAAAGAAAGAAAAAATCTAAAATTTAAAATGACGTGTTATTTTTGTAGACAAAATTACTTACGAAATTAACCCGTCAATGAAATCCTTTGATAAATCCATCAATAATATTTAATATATGACATGACAAGTAACCCTTCTTCCCCTCTCTCATTTCTTCTTATTCCTCCAAAAAACAAACAACACACCTTCTTCCCCACAATTTTATCATGAATCAACTTCCCTCCATAAATTCGGTCATCCCAACAATTAGTTTATCAGCATCCTTGATTTGATTCAATTTTTATTAAGGATTTATCACTTCAAGTAAGCAACTATCTATTTTTTATTTGAACTCAATTTTAAAATGTTAATTTTTATTGCATATTTTTGGAGTATATGTATTTTGTTTGGGTGTTTACTTGTTTTATAGCCTTTTTCATATAAATTTGTTGTATAAATGTATGATTTGTACATGTTAAGGTTTGTTTGAGAGTTTGTAAAATTATATTTATTTGTAAATTAATGAAATTTATTTTGAATTTGTGACTTGGGTGTTTTGTGATGGAATAAATAATTGCTTATTTAATGGGTCCATTTTATATTTTGTTAATTTTATTGTTGAGTTAAAATTTCAGTAAATGTATAGAAATTTGAATTTATGTAGGTAATTGATAATGAATTAGGAGTACTATTAAAATAGATTGAAAAAGTTTGAGTTAAACAAATGTTAGATAATTTATTAATTAGTTCATGTAATAAATTAATACATGTTGTCATTAATATTCTATATAGGTTTGATATAAGTAATAGATGATTAGTCATAGATGCATCAAGATTCACCCGAAAGGTTGCGTAGGATGGATTTTTATAATTGGGTTCAGGATTTTATTAATTATGCACTATCTAATCTAAGAAATATTAGTGGAAACGGTATTAGATGCCCATATAAGAGGTGTAAGAATAAAAAAGTTTATCCAAATATTGTAACGATACATTTTCAACAAAAAAGGTTCATTGAGAAATACATTTGTTGGTTTGCATATAGAGAACCACATGTTTCTTACAAGACCATGATAGCAAAGTTAGTTGGGTCAACTTGTAGTTCTAGCAGTGTGTATAGAGTTGAAGATGACAATCATAATCCTTATAGCAATATAATTATGGATGTGAAGGAATCATGGTTATAACGGTGAATGTTCAATCGCAGATGAAGAACCTAATGCAAACACGACCAAGTTTTTTTTTATCTTTTGAAAGATTCTGATGAACCATTATGGGGTGAATGCATAAATCATAATAAATTATAAGTCGTTGCACAAGTGTTCACTATCAAGGCAGATCATTGGTTGAGTGAGGTCAAATATAACATAATAGGCTGAAAGAGAACTTTTAATGATGAACCGCCGATTTTTGATACTAGAAAATTGACATATGTCCAAAATTTTAATACAGAGTTGACTGAGTGCAGAACATGTGGGCATTCTCGTTATAAACCCATGACCGGCAAGGGAAGGACTTTTGTCGCACACAAAAAACTTAGATACTTTCTAATTACACCTAAATTGCGGGGGTTATTCATGTCACCAAAGACTGCTAAGCATATGATACAACACCAATTATATGATGTGGTGAATGGAGTGATGGTGCACATTTTCAATAGTGAAGCTTAGAAATATTTTAATAGGGAATGTTTTTAGTTTTCAACGGAATCAAGAAACATGTATCTTGGGTTATATATAGACGAATTCGGTCCATTCGATTCATTTGCTACTTCTTATTCTTATTTGGTTGGTGATACTCACAATTTACAACTTGTCATCGAGGATGTGTATAAGGCCGAAGTTCATGTTTTTATCTACGGTCATACCCGATTCTAATTGTCCAAGTTGGAATATAGATATTTGTCTACGACCATTAATTGATGAGTTGAAATTGTTGTGGTCATCTGAGCTTTGGCTTATGATGCATCAAGGAAAAAAAAAATTAAATGAAGGCAACTTTGATATAGACTATCAATGATTTTTCTACATATTAAATGGTTTCTAGTTGGAGTGCGCATAAAAAACAGCATGTCAATATGTTAACAAATGGTGGTAAAATGATTTTTTTATTGTCACTGATGATTCTTGCCAACAGGTCAAAAGTCTTCTTTTGTAGACTATAGTTCTTAGATGCGAATCAAGCTCGATGAAGCTTTTTGTGAAAATACACTGGCAAAATGATGATTGTAAAAAGGGGATGCAAAAGCTCTTGCATAGCCTAACTCAATACATTGTGGTATATTGGTTTTCAACTATTTTTTTTAAGTTATTATTTTTTTGAATTTGCTTACTTTTTTTTAGGATACATATAACACCATGGTAAAGGAGAAATACGAGGATGATCCTTTACCCATCCAGATCTCGATGTGGATTTATGGTTGGAGGCAGGATTGTCTATTGCACCCAATAGAAATCTGGTTGTACGGTCTCTCTAACATTACGACCAAGGACTTACGGACAACCCACAATGTTTCAACCATTTGATGCTCTCAATTGGTTTTAAGCACTCAAACTCCAGAGTTCGATATGATTTTAGACTAGCTTCAAGTTTGGATGACCTATATTACTATTGATTATGCATGACTATCTACTGAGACAGCTGAACTTGGCCTATTGGTAATGGAGATGAAATCACAGATGAGTGGTACAAGTGCTCTCCTTTATTGGCCCTTCGGTCCTAGTTAAGACCCGCCTCCTTCTTATCTTCTAGCACTTATATTCTAGATTAATTATATTTGAACTTATAAATGTTTGAATTTGTAATAATATATTGATTTTTATATTAATTTATTTTATTTTAATTATTTTCTACTTTTATTTAATATATTTTCTTTTTAAATTAAATTATTACTAAAGATATCTATTGGTATATTCTATATAATTGAAAAAGAATTATTGCAAATGTCACTGTTATTATTTAATAACTGATGGAATGGCATACGATCTTATGTCGGTTATTTGTCAAATTCACTGTAAGAAATATCGACAGACAAGAAAATCACCAATGTAATTTCATATAGTTTTTTTGTCGGTGATATATCATATTTACCGTTTGTAAATCCACTGAAAAATTTGTCACCGACAAACTCACCAACAGATGACAAATCACCAACGATAGTTTTTCCAACTAAGTATTTATGTCTATGAGCCTGGTGATAAAATTCATGCCGACAAACAAAGAGTATAAATACCGAAAAAACATTTCGTCAGTAAATCTAAAAATTATGGTGGTGAGCGACTAATTCCCAAATCCTCTATCAAGCCTCTCATAGACTTTAAGATACCCTCCACTTTCTTGTCTGTAAAGATTAGACCAACACTGCCTAAATCCATCATGTACCAGGATGTGAATCAAATGTCTAGATGATTTCAGCACTGTTCTATCAACTATGATTTACTCCACAATAACCAAATACCGTTTGCTTTCACTCAAAAACTAGCATCAAATTTTAGTTTTCAATTATTTTCTCTGTTGCCCGACCACTAATTCTTGGTTCAGTTATTGCTGTAACATAATTTTGAAAATTAAGGATTGACAGCAAGGCTCGTTGATTCTTGTTTTCTCTTTAGCAGACAATTTAATTAACGGGCAATCTTTCCTCTTCTCCCACATCACCCCCTTCATCATGGTCTGAAATATACTCATCCATTTGACAGGCTTCAATCATCTTCTGATCCAAATAAGAGACTTCTACAAGGGATCGAGTCTCTATAGCTGAGACCCTCTTCGATTTCAACTTGCTTTCCTGTATTTACTTTGATTTTTTTATTATTATTATTAATATGGGTATCCAAGTCAGCTTGTGTGTACCTCAACTAATCCCATGAACCCTGAAGTTAACAATCATGTAAGCCTCTAATGACCATCATATTAGCAACCACATGGCTCGAACTTGAGACTACAAGGAGAGCAAACCTATTGGTCTCAAACTCTTATTACTGAGCCACCTACTAGATAGTTAACTTTGATTTTTTTTATTAGAACATGATAATAAACCAGCTTCCTCTAGTGAAATCTAAATGTTATCACCGAAATAAAACTAAAAACCAAATTAAAAGTTTTATGTTAGCTTAAACAGAATAGGATGGACAACATAAAAGCAATCAATTTAAATGTAACCTGAAAGGTTAGCTTGGTGGTTAGAAAGGTTTGTTTCATTTATTTTATTTTTATTTTTTAGATTTAAATTTAGAGACTAGCATTATAAAGATTCATTAAACATCTCTAAATACATTAGACTGATATAGAAAGTGTATGCTTTTAAAAGGAGTGCTTTTAAGATCGCTTAGAAAAAAGAACTTAGTCTCAAATTAATGTATAGGTTAATCCAAGGATATCCCTTAATTACCATTGAAAAAAAAAATTAAATGGATGAATATTTTTAAAAATAATAGACACTATATTTGATGATTTATTGCTTTCTTTAATTATAGAATGAAAACAATTTTGTACACATTAGAGGTGAACATAGCTTGAAACGTTCAGCTTAGATAAAAAAAAAAAAAATTCAATCAAATTGTTTATTTTGATTTGAACCAAAATAAATTTAACAACTAAATTTATGGTTTGGTTTAATTTAGTTTATTTTTTTAATTTATTAAAATTGAATAAAATCAATTTGAATTAGTGGGTCTTTAACTGGGGCATTTGTTTAAAACTTTAATATATTGATCAATTCTGTTTAATTTAATTTGACTCGGATCAGCTTTTTTATTTTTAAAATCAAAATCTAATGAAATAATTTTTTTAAAAAAATTCTAACCAAAATGATTCAATAAACTAGAAAAATTGTTCGGTTAAGTTAATTAATTTCTTAAAAATCTTACTGATATTTTAAATAATCGGATTAATTTACTTATCCTACTAAACATATAATTCATTACTTGAAAAATAAAATAAAATAATCAGGTACTATTTTTAATAAGATAATGTTACGAGAGAATCTAAATCTACCCACCCCACCCCCACCGCACCCCACCGAAATGGGAAAAGAAAAATATTGAGGATTCTTATCCAACCATGTGGTTGGAACTAAAGCCATCATGGCATCATCATCCGAGCGCATGTGAATACTTCGGTACAAAAAGACTGGCTTGTATTGTATTATATATATATATATATATATATATATATATATATATATATATATATATATATATATAGACACTCT
>Ga0325401_1005585_pt1 | contig 12076 bp, 9 predicted proteins | sample PopdelMetagenome_FD_205666 | JGI IMG/M metagenome (GOLD analysis project Ga0325401, IMG submission 205666) | Populus deltoides microbial communities from Bellville, Georgia, United States - Xylem-PdKOR-R2 | ecosystem: Host-associated > Plants > Phyllosphere > Stem > Wood/Secondary xylem | place...
AAGAACAAAATGTTTGTTAAAGTCTATAACAGGCTCCTAGACTGTGGATCGAATGTTAACTTGATGCTTGCATGATAAAACACTCTAGGGAAATAGTATGCTTTGACGATTTTCTACATGACAATCATGATACTAGGAATTAGGAGTTGATGACTCTTAATCTTCAATCAACATTTGTATTTTTTGTGATTTGTGGAACCTTTTTTACAGAAAATCAAGATGAAAAATGATTGTTTATGTTACATTCATATTAGTCTATGAACTTCCAAAATTAGTCTGTTTGGAGGATTGGGCTAAGCATTAGTGTTAGGAGCATGGTTATAACAAATCTAACTTTATTCCTTTTGATGAATATAGATACTTATTAGTGACCAAAGCATCTGGCTAATGATCCCTAAAGATCTCCATATATGTGGTTCGTTGCAGTATCCAAGTCAAACTAGTTTTATTATTTGATTTTTACACTGAAGTTGTTGCGTTTAATAATAATAATAATAATAATAATAATAACTATTATTATTATTATTATTTGATTGATTTCTGCAGCATATAGGGTTGTAATGCAGATAACTTCTCTTCTTGACAGTGGTAGCTAACATACTAGTCCAATGGAGGATCTTTATGAATATTTATTCTAGGAAGTTGGAAGATGTTATTCTATGCTATTTGGTGAATCTATTTATTTTAGATTATTAAGATATTTAGAATTAATCAGGGATTTTATTTTGTTTTGGACTTTATTATTTCTATTTCATTTTAGGTTTTCATTAGCGTTTAGGACTTTACATAGGCATCAAATATACTATTTTAAGGTAAGCTGGAATGGTTATTGATAATTTGATTTTTTTTATTTTTTTTTCAATATGTCGGTTCATCTGTCTTTATCTCCTCCCTCTTCCTCTGCTCCTTTCTTCCCATGTCTCCTTCCTATTTCCCCTCTCGTATCCCTGTCCTACATCATTGTCTCCCTCTTTTCAGTTGGCATTTGCATGAGCCACAAAATTCTCCTCTTCCAATCCTGCAATATCGATCATGAACCTCCAAAAGTTGTTTGCTAAGATTATTGAGACAAGCACTTGTTTCCATCCCAAACTGATTTCTCTTGCACGTCTTTGTTCCTTGTTCTCTTCTCATTTCTTTCTAATTGTACCAAGCTGAATAGTGATATTGTTGCCTACTTTCCATCAATTCAGTTGATTGAGCACGTGTTAATATTTTGATGATATTCTTGCTGGTGCTTGGGTCTTCAGGTGGTCAATGTTAGCAGAGATGATGTAGAGGCCAATACTTCATCCTACCACTGCAAGTAAGCTTATCCAGGGACTTATTTTCTTGTTTAGTTACCAATGGCAGCAAATGGTTTAGACTTTGCTAAACAAAATTTTTAATTCAAGCAGCGTTGTGCGGCACATCCCTCTGGACTTGATTGATCCATCCTTGGCAATTGGATTTTATTGTCGAGACAAAGGTTGCTAGTTGAATTGTGTTGGTTTGTTGTTATTTTATCTTTTCAAATGCAACCTGTTAACTAGGCTTCCCCCCCACCCCCTCTTTTTTTTTTTCCTTTTTTCTGGTTGACAGATGATTTTGATGATTTCTGTATGCTGGCATCCAAGCTGACAGACGAATCAAATGGTGCACCTTTGTTTACAGTGGCTCATTCCCGTAAATTATTAAAGCATGATAGTGGCGAGGTTCGGTCAGATGATTCCCTTGGTGTGATGACTATGAATGATGTAGAGGGCTGTGTACACGAGGATGACTGGCAACTCCTTTAAATGGAAAAATCATTTGCGGGATTTAAGCTGGTAAGTACATGGTGTGGATTGCATGGGGATCGAATGCCCTTTTTCCTCAGCACCTCATATCAGGCAGTGCAATTAGGTGTTTAGTCCACGCGTGCTTCAATTCACGACTCCTTTTCCGCTGTTGGATTCAACATTTGTAGAAAGTAGAGGAGATATTTATGATTCTTTTCACGGTGTCAAAAACCGCAAATGTTGTAAGATAAATGATTAAATCTCATTTGGCTGGTGAAATTTTTCCTTTGTTTCTTGGTGGTTTGTCGCAAAGGATGATGGAGCATTTACCCAAGACCTATCCATGCGGCAGTGTTCTTGTTTGATCTTGAAGAAGGTATTAAGATTTGGGAGTAAATCACATTAATTATTGGAGTAAAATAAAACTATCCAACAGTGTTCCTGTCCTTGCGTTTGTGAGTCATCACAGGTATCTCATTTGCTTAATAAAGATTTATAATTCACAATCGTTAGAGATGCCAGGATGCATACATGCTTTCCTCTGTCGAGATGAAAGCCAGTACGATGCTTCTCCCTTGTATGCTTATTGCTTATGCACAAATTTACTATATCTACCTTCGACATTCTCATGGGTCATCAGTAAATGGCCATCTCCCGCCTATCTTTTTCCTCTGAGAACACTAACCTTTCAAGCCAATCACCTCTAGAGATTTAGTGTTGTAGATTTTTATTGTTTTTAAATAAAATCCTTTTTTTTTTGTGGGAAATTTATGTTGTGAAATTCCTTTTACATCCATACTTTCCTAGAATGAATAAAAGTTATATACATGTTCATATAATTTTAAACTATTAAGAAATTGAGAGTTGTTTATATTTTTTATTAATTTTTAAAATAAGATTCATCTCTTATTTTGTTGTTTGTCAAATTCCTTTTACATCCATTCTTTCTCCTAGAATTCTTAATTTGTAAGTGTTATAATAATAATAATAATAATAATAATAATAATAATAATAATAATAATAACCAGCCTACTCAATAAATAAAAAAGAATACAAGGGTATTATAGTCTTAAAAAATGTTGACGTTCTAAAAAAGTATTTTCCCTTATATAAAAGAGACATAAGTTGTATGTTTGCTTTCCTTTGGAGATATATGTTGTAAGATTCTTTTTTCATGTGCACTTTCCTATAATAAATATAATTTTCTTAATTTATAATTATTTACGAATTAAGAAGGATTTAACTACTTTTTTTCAATAAAATAAAAAGAAAATACAAAGGTATTATAGTCTTCACAAATGTTAACATTCTAAAGAAGCCCTTTCCTCATCCTCTCCAAAAAATATAATAATCTCCACTAAGCCCCTTCATATAATTTTATCAAGGACTGTAATCCAATTCCGTGTTCCTAGCAGGTTCATTCCCGACCATTAATGGGGACGATGCCCATTTACCCCTCATGTTTCGTGTGTTTAGCCTTCCTCTCATTTCTTTTCATGTTCTTGAACAAAGTATGGTGGACTCCAGTTCGCATACAGTCTATGATGAGGTCACAAGGAATCAAATGCCCTTCTTACAAATTCATCCATGGAAACTCCAAAGAGATTACCAATATGAGAACGAGTGTCGTGAGCTTTCCATTGGAGTTATCACATGTTCATGAGTTGCTCCCCAGAGTACAGCCACACATTCACGCATGGATCAAGCTATATGGTAGATTAATTTCATCATTTTTATTTTTTTTTTACCCAAAGCACCAACTTGGTGGAATCTTACTCTTTTTTTTATTTTACATGCCAATCATGTCCAGGGATGAATTTTCTGTTCTGGCAAGGTCCTCAAGCCCTGCTTGTTGTGACGGAACCTGATCTGATTAAACAAGTCCTTAACAATAAAAACGGAGAATTCCGAAAGAGACCCTACATTTTACATATGAAGAAGCTATTGGGGGGGTGGAAGTGTAGCAAGCAAGGGTGAAAAATGGTTCAAGCTGCAAAAAATATCGAACCATGCTTTCCATGCAGGGTGCTTGAAAGTAGTGCTATTTTTATTTTCAGTTTTCATAATTGTTTTCGAAGTTCTTACAGATTAAAACAACTCATATAGATCAAAGAATTTCTCTTCTTTCACAGAACATGATTCCGGCATTCATTGCCAGTGTCGAGGTGATGCTAGAAAGATGGAGACAGCACGATGGCAAGGAGATTGAGTTGTTTCATGAGTTTAAGATTTTGACATCAGAAATGATTTCCAGGACAGCTTTTGGAAGCAGCTACCTGGAAGGACAACATATATTTGACATGTTGGAAACAATGGTTGACATTGTTGTCAGGAACAGTTTTAAAATGACAATTCCTGTAATCGGGTACGGTTCCTACCTTACTCCAATTCCTTCATATCCATTTGTGCCTTGTTAAATGTGGTGGCCATAGACAGAAGTTGTAATTGGTTTGCAAATCTATTGATCTACCTTCTATAAGTGCAGAACCTTTCTGAGTTCTGAATTATCGCTTCCAGAAAATTTGTGAAATTAAGTGCTGATGACATTGAATCAGACAAGCTTCAGCAAGACATAAGCAATTGCTTCCTAAATATGATTAATAGCAGAGAGAAAGCAGCCATGGAGGGCAAATGGGATGGCTTGGAAGTGATTTTCTTGGATTACTGTTGTCGGCTCGTCATGACACCGATAAGGCAAAAGGAATATCTGTTGAAGACGTGATTGATGAATGCAAATCCTTCTATGCTGGTGGGACATGAAACAATTACCAGAGCCTCACTCGCCTGGACTTTTCTTCTTCTGGCAATTTACACAGATTGGCAAGATAAAGCAAGGAAGGAGGTCCTCTAATTGTTTGGTCTGCAAAATCCAAGCCCAGAAGGCATCACAAAATTGAAGATTGTAAGCACAACATCTTTTAGAAAAAAATCTTGGTGGCATTGCTCGAGGAAATGCCATGCGTCCTCGCTACATTTCTGTCCTGCATTTATATATATTTACCAACATAGAGAATTTGAACAAGTATATTATTGCTAAGATTCTGTGTATTAATTTTCAGCTGATCAACATCCAAGTTTTCACTCATTTCTTCCTGTAGGTAAGCATGATTATCAATGAATCTCTACGATTATATTGTCCTGCTGTTCAGATCGCAAGGAGAGTCCACAAGGAAGTAAGATTGGGGAAGTTTATTCTTCCAGCGAACACGGAAATCGTTGTTCCAATTGGCGCAGTTCACCATAGCCCTGGAATATGGGGAGAAGATGCTAGCCATTTCAAGCCAGAGAGATTTGCAGATGGAGTTGCTAAAGCAACAACGTGGCTGCATTTCTTTCGTTTGGAATGGGGGCTCGGAATTGTGTGGGGTCAAACTTCTCAATTACTGAAACAAAGATTGCACTCGCAATGATCCTGCAGCGTTACAGGTTTACTTTTATCTCCAACGTACGTCCACTCAACCTCTTTCAATCTCCACCGTATTGGATGCGAGGAAAATTGGGGGAGGAGGAGCAGGAAGTACGGTGGAAATATCATGCTACTCTTGTAGAAGAGAAATCAGATTACTCTCAACGCATCTTTGTCCTAGTCTAAAATAAATATATAAAATGGATGTCAAAGAAGTCAATGGAAATGTGCCACATGCTTAATGCATCTCCCATGAACCCCTTGACGGTGTTAGAGATGGAAATAAACGAAGGGATTTCATTAAAAAAAAAACTTATGTTGAGGGATTCAATGTGAGCTTATATTTTGACAGAGGGACTCAATTAAATAACTTTGAGTGCTAAAGGGTTGAACAATGTCACACGACCCCCCTTGTTAGATGTGCCTTTCTCCATTCAGTCATTTTTTTTTAATTTTAATTCCAACATTTATTTCCTTCTCTTTTTCTTTCCTCCAGATATAATGAATCGAAAATGAGATTGTTGAGCATCCAATATTATAGATCCATTAAAGCTACACACGGATGTATGAAAGTAGCATGCATGTGGTTTTTGTAGCCCCGATGAAAGGAAAAATGTTTCATCAATCACTACAAGTAATTTGAAGTCGCAAAAAGCTATTCAGAAGTTAAATTCTCAGATTACGAGAGAAGAAGCTGAGTATGGAAAACCAGAAAATCCCACGGGAGTGTGGATATGCCTCCACTTGATGGTGCCGTTATTGCTATATCCATCAGAGAGGAATGCCCCTTCCCCTTCACATTCGCCACAAGCTAGAGTTGAGGATCCCCTGCCACCACCGCCACTCATTACAAACAATCGATGGTTCCCACCTTCTTGGCCAACATAATCAAGAGCAGTCACACATGGGGTTGTTCCAGTTATGCAATTTGGAAGTGGAATTGAACTGACTATTTCCAATCTAATGTTGTCACTGACCTTGACTACTTCTCTGCTTTGCTGCTGCTGCGACTGTTGTTCACCTCCCAAGAACCATGACCATTGGTATTTGTCCCTGCTGACACAAACTGTAGTTGTGACTACTCTAGGGCTAGTTGTCGAAAAAGGCCAAACCCCATCAATCTTAGACCAACACCCAGTATGGCGATCATAAAACTCAACATCAGACCTGAATTGCCCCTGGCTTTCTGTGCCATATCCACTCACAACCCAGAACTTGGAATCCCCCTCCCAAGACAATCCCTGACACTCATCCCTCTCTTCAATCATATCTGGCAACATTTCCCATTGGTCTGTCTCCACGTCATAGACTTCTGCCGATCGCAATGCATTCTTCTGACTGTCATGCCCTCCTGCCACGCACACTGTAGAGGGTCCAACGACACCACAGGCAAAGAAAGAGCGTGGCACTGACATTGAAGCTCCGCGTCTCCATTTGCAGGCAGCTCCAGTAGTCTCGATGAGATCCAGGATGTATACATGAGGGACTGGCTCCAGGGTGATAGGATCCCAACCACCTAAAAGGAGTAGCTTGCCAGAGGATGGAAGGGCTAAACATTGGCAGAACATGGGAATTCGTGATCCCTCTGGAGGCCTTGTCCTCTGCCAGATGTTATGCGTGGCATTATAGGTGCTCAGTGCATACTGAGGTGGGCTGTGTATGTGCTGCTGCTCCTCTTGCTTGTCTTCGTTTTTAAGTATTTTATTATTGCTGCTGCTGCTGATAAGGGGATCATCATCGTCGTCATCATCAGTAGTAGTAGAAGTAGTGGAGTGGTTTCTCGGGGGTAGAGGTTGGACAAGGCAAACAAGATGTTCGGCAGTGCCAGATTGGAGCCTTTGTTGATAGAAGGAAGGATGGGAAATCAAGCGTTGCCAGGTATGGCAAACTGACTTCATATTGGAATGGAATTGATAAGGCACTCTCACCAGGCACTCCATGGCAATCTCATCTGGAAGGCCTGGAATCAGCTGCTGCCTTTGATCATCTTGTAGTGCTTTTTTTAGCTTGACACTAGTTTTTGGTTCTTCCATTTTGTTTTCCCTTCTTGTGAACAATCTCCTACATTCAACAAGCCTTTATGTATAAAGGGTCGGTATGTATTTAGCGGATATAAATGGGGAAGGACGGTTGTAGAGTCGTGCTGTACAGGTGTTTATTTCGAATGGATTTAGTTGGGTTGAAGATGCGGAGCGCAGTAGCTGGCCGGCAAGTGGTAGGGCTATAAATGGTGACTGTTGATCTGTGTGTGATTCAGCTTTGTGGTGGTGGGTGATGAGAGCGCAGCGGGGAAGAGGAAAAGACAGGCGGGAGTGGTAAAGATAGCAATCAGTGCCCTCCCCTGCCTACCTTATATCTACATAAAGAGTTGCAGGTCCACATGTCAATTTATATCCATAGCCACCCCAACCCCATCAATAAATTTACATCTTCTAGAAGCCCATCCCCATGGCCTTTGTCGATCGTAGTCGTTTTCCGTTGTCATTTTGTAATGGATGGCTCGCGCTGCACCGTGTGGATTTATTATTTTTTATTATAAAAAAATATTGAAATGATATATATCTTTAATAAATAAATAAATAAAATTAAGGATTATAATTATTAATTCAAGATTTAAAAATATTAAAAAATAAAAAATAAAAGTCAAGCTAAACTTAATGAAGTTATTGAATTCATAATTCAAGATATAATTAATATCCGAATAACTTAATAAAAATAAATAAAAGAATACTAATTTTAAAAAAATTAGAAAAACAAAATTCTTTCTTGTTTAAAATTAAATGTCAAGATGCAATTAATAAATTTAATTTAATAAAAAAAATTAAAATATGAGAAAAAATATTAAGATAATACAAGTTTTATAATTTCGGGTTAAACTTCTAAAATATGACCTTTCCATTAAATTCAGGTTAAACTTCTAAAATATGACCAATTGAACCGACAGGTTAAATTCTAGCCCTAGGTTTTATGATTTGAAATGGTTGTGGGAATCCCAATTGAACCGACGGGTTATGTTTACAAGTGAAAGGAAAAGCAGATAGGGAGGGAGCAATTACTGATGATTCTGCAAATGTCCAGCAGGGCGAAGCAAAGCAATTAATTCAATGGAGAGAAGAGGAGGTCGGCTTCTAATGAAGTATCGTTGACGACAAAAACCAAACCGCTTAGATTTCCTTCTCCACAAGCAAGCTCCATTGGAGTTATCCATCCATGGAGGTTGCCAGCCAGTGCTCGTGCTCAGACAAACCATACAAGTGTACGTGCAGGCAAGGCAACTGCTCCTTCTAGAAACCTTTTTAAGATTCCCTTCGGAAAAATCAGTTGCGGACAACCTATTAAAAAGTCAATCGACGCCGGGAAGATTTAACTTGCCACGTGGCTCCAAGAGCGTGCTTCCGCATTGCGACCGCACCACCGTCGTCAAGAATTCATTATCATTGAAGGACAAAATGATATTGTTTTGACGTGCTTTTCAATAAAAACCATTTTCTTACGATTCATTATTGTTTTTATTTAAGATCAAGATGAGTGAGTGAGTGATATTCTTTCTTTCTGCTTGCAGCTCCAAATTAAAGGCAAAGCAAGCGGTTCTTCTAGAAGGGGAATTGAAAGGGATAATGGCACGGTGCCTGCCTCTATCTCTCCCCTCTCTCTACTTGTCCTCAACCAATTAAAAAGAAAGCAACGTGCACTCACTCTGCTTGACTGTTGTGCTGTCGCCTTCTGGCAGCTGCTCATTGATCATGCACGCTGCCGTACGTTTCCATCCATCGGCTCAAACCCAAGGCTCACTTAAAACCGTGGATCTCTTCTCCATGACAAGCATACATAGCCCCTTGGCATAATTAACTAGCTAACCCTTACTTTTAATTATACGTTGACGGAAAAAGAAAAAAAAAAGGAATCAATCAATTCAATGTTTGAGGATTCATTAGTTGATTAATTAATTGAAACGTGATGGTGAGTGATTAATTTGATGTCAAAAATATTAATCTGTGATGCGCAACATATATAAATACATGCATGATCATATATTGTTCTTAATTAATTGTATGTTTGACGACCTCTAATCGCTTAATTGCCAGGCTGAGTCAGCTGAAAAACATTACTAAATTAATTAGTTGAAGCGTGTACACATTAAGTGTATCTAGCTAGGTAGGTTGGTTTATATCGCTTAATCAATCAACTAATAATAATTGGAAATAGCAGCTCTGCCAATCTTGGTTTCTTAGAGTTGCTACGATCGATACAGCACAAGAAACGCAAATGTCAGAGGGGAAACAGCTAGTACGACACAGTTATGAGTTCTACGTTGTTACCGGTGAACTTGTTAGTTATTTAGACACCTCGGGTCACGTTAAATTGACACATACAGAAAGAATAATTATCCTCTCTGTGTGGATAACTTTGAAAAGGAATTGCATGTCTGGATCATGTCAAGACGGTCAATCTATGAAACAAGGCTTTCAAGTAAGCATCGTGATAGCAATTTATATATATGTGCATATACTGATTTCTTGTAAAATAGATAATCAAATGGGTGCTGCATAAAATTAAAAATACTCGTAGATGGTTACAGTCGCGCGAGTATGCCTAGATATTGTTTGACACGTGAATCTTCTTTTTCTCTCTCTCTCTCTCTTTTCCCTTTCTTTTTCCTTCTCCACTTCTCTTCCTTATTAGGTTCGGTTGGGTTGTGCCTTTCGGGACCGGTTGACCCATTTTCTTCTCTTTCGTTTTCTTCCCTTCCCCTTTCACTAGTCTTTTTGAGCCAAATTGGAGACTAAATTAAAGAGTTGTTCAAGAAACAAGGGCTGAAATGAAAAATTATGAAAAAACTAGTTAGCACATGTTGCATCTGCCAAATTTAAGTGGGTTACGGGGTCGTCCAGCCTCTATTGGTAATGTTGGATTCGTCAAAGAGAGGCTCGCCACAAAAGGTCCCACGCATGTCGACGATGCTTCAATGGCACTCCAACATCTTATTCTTCTTTTCTCTCCCTTCTTCTCGGTATCCATACTTGTTTTTTCTTTCTTTCTTTTCTTCCCCCTGCCTGGTAGGGCTTGTTGGGCCTGGTTAGGCTCCATTAGGCCTGTTTGGTCTGGTTGAGCCTCTTCTTCTTCTTTCCCTCTCTTCTCCCATTTCTCTCTTCCTTCTCTTTCTCTTTCTCTTCAGGGGCTCGGTCTTGTTGAGCTTGGTTGGGCCCTCATTCTATCTCTTCTCCTTCATGGATGAATTGGGCTTTTATTTTGACCCTCATGGTTAGTGTGGCAAGTTCTAACTTAATCATAGAGATCTTAGCCATGGGACGTTCATATCAAGGTTGTCAATTCCATTTTGGTAGGTGTTTTGTTTTTTCAATTAAAATGAAATGTTTCAGTTTCAGAGTGTTTCGGTGTGCCATTTCGGGGTTGTATTGTTCATATATATATATATATATATATTCAACAAAACATAATTCAAATTCAAGATAAATTAATTTTAAATTATGCAATACAAACACAATGCCAAACAAATATAATTTCAAAATTTAAAATATTTCTAAATAATCAAGATTAAATAGATCTTTAACTTAAAGTAATTCAACTTAAATAAAATATCAAAATATTATGCAAGTAAAATGTTTTAACACAATATTTTAAAAATAAAGTTAAGTCAATGTTTTCAAGCTAATGGAATCTAAAGCATCCCTTATTTTGCTCAAATTCCTACAAAATATAAACATGTAAAAAACAACAAAAATATAAACCATATATATTAATGATTAATCTAATTTTAAAAAATTAATATCATTGTTAATGAAAATAGTAATAATAATTTTCAATATTATTATTAATATCATTATTATTGAAAATAGTAATGAAAAAGAGCTTTTTATATTTGGGTGGTTTAATTAATTAAAATGAACGAGGTTCAATAGCTTTTTAAGAGCGGAACGGAACATATGAAATAAAACCGGAACGTTCCGACCGAAATTTAGCCAAAAAATCCGGAATGGACCGAGATTTAAAATGAGATGAAAATTGTTCCGTCACTACTAAAAAATGGAGTAATTAGCAACGGACTATTCCGTTGCAAATAATGCTAAAATCCGTTGCTAAAACAATTTAGCAACGGAATCAACAACGACAAAAATTGGATGCAGATTTGTCGTTGCTGATTTTTTAGCAACGAATTTATCCGTTGCTGATTTGGCAGCAACGAATAAATCCATTGCTAGTTTTGTGAATCAGCAACGGATTCTCCATTGCTGATTCATGCGACAGTTGCAATCACCAATGGAGAATCCGTTGGTGATTGCATTTGTTTTTATTAAATTAATTTTTATTTATTTATTAAACTGACTTTTAATTTATTTATTTAATTATTTATGGAGATTTTAAAAGTTGTAGAATATATATAACCACCATAAATTAATTAATATTAAAAATAATTCTATAATTAATAAAAAAACAAAATAAAAATAATATTCATATTATAAAAATTTAGTAAAACTTGCATTAATACATTTAAGTTCAAATACTCTAAAAAAAACAACAAAAGATACAATCATGGTGCTGATTGCGAAGACGAACCATGATATTGTGGATCGACACGAGATTGATCAGGATATAAAGGTCGAGGTGTAGGTCAAAAAATTGGTTGAGATGTGGGACCCATAGGTGTCATTATCTGAGGAGCCATAGGTGGTGATATTGATGGAGTCAAAGGTGGTGGCATACCTTGATCAATATTTGATGTCTCACCATGGTATCCAAGATTGTTCACAAGATATTCTTTCATGGAATCCATCTGTCGTTTCATTTCAAGAATAAAATCATCTTTTTTCTTTATCTCCTCTTCTTTATCCTTTATCTCCTTTTGCAATGCTCGATACGATGAACTGGGATATGATGACTCCACCGAGTA
>Ga0325401_1005588_pt1 | contig 12073 bp, 4 predicted proteins | sample PopdelMetagenome_FD_205666 | JGI IMG/M metagenome (GOLD analysis project Ga0325401, IMG submission 205666) | Populus deltoides microbial communities from Bellville, Georgia, United States - Xylem-PdKOR-R2 | ecosystem: Host-associated > Plants > Phyllosphere > Stem > Wood/Secondary xylem | place...
GGTTTGATTAGAGTACTATTACAGAGCAGGGATTTCGTGCCACCTCATCATTTCCCGTTTGCTTATGAGTCCAGTGGGAATCCTGCATAAAAAAAGCTTCAAACAGTGGTATAAAGTATCACTTTATTATTACACATTATATTAACAAAAACAAAAATGCATTGTGTAGAACAATATGATGTGAAAGGTCATAAAATAATCACAATGATAATTTAAAAATAATCACAATTCATATATACTTTTTTATACATGAATCTAACATACACAAGTTTTTTTAAAAATTTCCTTACGAGAATAAAATATATATCTAGTTATTTTAATGTATAGTTTTTATACAATCTTCTCAGAATAATTAATTTTTTATTTTTGCATACAGTGTGTAAGAATTATCAAGACATAATCTTTTGCTCTTTTTTTTTTTTAATTAAAACTTGCTCTATTTTTCAGATCATGATAAATTTTTATTAAAATAACCATGCCATGAATTAATAAAATACATAAACAAAGAAATTTAATTTTAGCATGAGATATTTTTGAAAAAAATTCATAAAAAAACTATTTGCCGGGACTCGATTGTGTTGATAATGTTCTGAAGAAAAAAACTCTTATATATATATATATATTAAATATGCATTTTTCAATACTTTATTTTGAAAGTAACTTGCTCTTTATGCATCGTAAAGTAATCTCTATATAGAGCAAGTAAAACGGATTAGGGATACGTATCAAATTTTTGTTTTTTGGATAAAAAGTCTTAAAATTTGCAGATTGAAATAGAAACTGCGCGAACAGTTCAGCTAGGGGTGACTATATGGGCTCTGGGCAACGGCAAATGCACAGAAATGTCATTCCATCGGCGGGACACCACCAGTTAGTCGATAAATAATCATTTTAAGGGGAGAGTGGCCTGCAAAGTATCCGTCACACTGACGAGCTGAATGAAATATTGTCGTCTATTTCACAGATGATTTAGCTTGTGTTTCTCATGGGTGCCCCTCCCATCTAGATTTTCGTTTTTCACGTTCGACTTGGTAAATATATACACAGTAAGCACTGTTTAGCACTGAGATTCGTTTATATTTTCAGGATTCTTGTCTCACAACTCCTCCACTACCGCCTCATCCCAAACTCCTTAAACCTCAGGATAACGTCGAAGAAATATTTTCAGCTTAACCCAACTCATCTCTCAATTCCCACCATCGATGATCTCTTCATCCAGAGAATTACCTGCACTGTGCAATCTAGCTGATCATTTCTGTGCGATCGGAGTACACAAAGTACACCTTGCACAATGGCAGCTTAGTTTTCACATATCCTTTCCTCACACAAGTTAATTATTACCACACTTTGTATCACACAATCACCGGACAGCACATATTATTTAGATGTGAGATTTGAAGATCAAACGAAACTAGGGTTTCTAAACCATATCATTACAAGGAAGAAAAAAAGTGCGCGCTTAAGGTTTTTTGACGCCGGACATCGAGAGACATTGTATGCGAGACCCACTTAAAACGGTTGAGTTTATTGTTTGTTTAGACGTGAGTACATAAAATTGTTTGTTTTATTTTTGTTTTTGTTTTGTGGGTTTATTTTGTCTAGTTTATCTTTTGTACTCTGTTTTTTTCCCTCTTTATATAGATTTTTTTTACTCTTTATTAATAGCTGGAGGGAGGATGATAAGATCGTGTTATTTATTTATTTTTAAGAATTCTAATACAGTTTAATTAATTAATAGGCATTAAAACCCATTGATCAATGTGGTTTCCATGATGATTAATAATAAATTAATTTTTTTAAAATGGAATAGGAACGAGAAATATGATAGGCTTGCTACTATGATTGATTTTAAGGAAATTTAATTCTTTATATTTTTCGACCTATAAAGGTTTTTTCTTATTGAAAAAAAGAGAGACTATGGTGAAATGGATTCACGAGTCATGACAAGGCCGAAGTTCTACCATCACTGAAGTCCGCCAGAGACCACAACTAGACAGCGAAACGAAAGAGGGAAGAGAAAGAGTGGCAATTAGCCCAAACCTACAAGATAAAATTAGCCCAAGCTACGTGATAAGTTTTTATCTTTTGTTTTGGGTAAACGATGGGGCTTGAGGCCCTAACACCAACCCAGAGAACTAATTACAGTTTCTAGGCTCGATAAAGCTCATTATCATTTTAGATGAGCAGAAACTGGCTGCGAAGTTAAAATTCAAAGAAGTTTCCGGTCTCGAATCTGCCCTCTCTAATTTTAAAATCTTAAATTTAATGGTTGGTTAACTTCAAACCCAGTCTAGTCTTTTTAGATCACCAAATGGAACCTTTGGATTTTAAGACCGGTATGATTTCAGATTAAGAAACAATGTGGTGTTTTTTAGACCGAAGGCTAAAAGAGGTATGACTGACAGAGTTGTAAGAGCAAATGCAACTCTTCTGGCGTTTTGTTTTGAGAAATTGACAGATAATGCAAGAACAATGGCCCAGCTCAACAGATCAAAAGTTACATACAGGAAAATACAAACAGAAGAAGAGCTGTAGATCGATCATTTTGAAAGGGCATTGCTTTCGGTAGAATGCCGAGGCCAGCACTACAAAATATTACACAGAGGAGTGTATATCAAATTATCCTTAAAGCTCACTGTCTCCTGATACCTATTATTTTACAGTAGATCAAAACTAGGTAGCTATGTGCTTGTTTTTTGGTCTTGCCATTGTCCTAGTGCTATCTGTACAGAAACTAAAATCAAGCTGAGGGACTTGAATATTGCTTCTGTTTACTAGAACACGTGCACTTCGCTTTAGTATCCGTGAGGGTCTGCAAAAAAAAAAGAGAGAGATTTTTGGTAAAGGAAGATAGAGATACTTGAAACATGAAAGATCATGTGAATTTGATTGATGATTAGTATCTTTTGTATGTTACCTTTACTTGTTTCTGTAGATCTTTAATGTGCTCAACTGCCAAATCTAACATATCTGCTGTGTTTGTTTGCTGTCCAAGAAGAAATTGATAATTGTTTAGCATATATCTCTAATGTCAATTTGAATTACTGTTTGAGAATGACATATCTAGAGTCAGAACTACCTTGTCCATGTTTGGGAAAAGTTCTTGCAATTTTCTCATTCTTTCACTAATCCGAGTTCTTCTTACCTGCAATATACACCCAAGAAAAGCTTTTTATTAGTTGATTAAGGGTTTCCTAAATAACAAGGAAAGGCCATTGATACCATGGCTAAATCAACTGCCATCAGGGACATACCCTCTCTGCTATGCTTCGTGGGTGGGTAGCGAAACCTCTTTTGGCTCGAATCTTACATGGGACAGAATTGCCTTGAAAATCCAAAAACTTCTCGACGGTAGCCGTTTCTGAAAGAGTCTTGGGCAAGCTCAAGTGGTGAGTCAAACCAGTCACACGGTTTCCAGAATTTCCATCCTGATGGAGAATTATAATACCATTATCATTTTAACAAAGCATAAGCAGAATGAAGAAAAGCTACAAATTTATCTGCATACTGCAAATGATACCTGATTGTCCAGTGTGTTTAGGCCAGAAAACATGTTCCCATCATTATCCCTCTGTCTCTTAAGACCACTCAGAGAAGCACCGTCCCAAGAATCACTAGTGAACCTAGACATGTACCTTGCCTCGCTAACATCGCCTTCTGGACTCCTCCCACCAATACATTCTTCTCCAATTTCAGCAATCAGAGGCAACATCCTTTGCCCTGATGAGAAGTTCACATGCCTTCTTAACTTATTAGTTGGACTAGCTTCTCCATTCGTACCATTTCCAGCTCTGAAGCTGCCACCTTCTCTCATTACAACAAAGCCTGTTAACCATTAAGAGTTATTCAGCAATGAATCAATCTTGAAGAGATGAACATAAGATAATTAATTAGTCGTAGAGATTGAACTAAAGATTAAAAGGAAACATATTCAATAACCAAATTATAAGCAGACCTACTCAATTCGTCATCAAAATTAATGGTTTGGGACGGATCATTTAACATAATTCATTTGCAATGACCAATTTCGTTCCAGAACTCTGCTCGGTTCTCTGTTTCTTTCACCGACAACATGAGTGATTCAATGAGAAGAAAAGAAATGGGAAACATTTCAAAAGTCAACCTTGTATAAAGTAAAACTTTTGAGATCCCTTCAACTTTCCGGCCAAAGAAAGTGCAACAAATCCAGGAAGAGACCACAACATGTTTGATTACTGAGAAAGTGAAGAAAAAGGTAGTGTCTATTCTCCTTTCTTCAAAAACTTGATCTTTTTCATTTTTTTCAACTTGACAAAACAAAACGCCATTTAACAGACTACTTCAATTTTTAGACAATTTTCTTTTCCCGAAATTGATGACACTGATCAACGTAAAAAACACAAAACAAGGTTCTGACAACATTTCCCAAATTTAATAAGGCGATTTTCATGGAAAAAATTCATTAATTAGAAATATAGAAATTCAAGAGAAAGAGAGAGAGAGAGAGAGAGAGAGAGGAAAAGAGCCATACCATTGTCAACGCCAAGGTCGGAGAAAAGTCCAGCTGGAGAGCTGTTTTGCCTAGCAAGATTAGATCCGTTCGCGGTACTCATCTTAGTTGCTTGCATAGAATTCTCTAAAGCCATTGAACTCATAACATTGAATGCGCTATCCATAGAATTCCCAACACTCACTGAACTGTCAGTAACCAAATTATGCCCTGGTAAACTTTGATAAACCATCTCCGAATCTCCTCCTTCTTGCTTTATCGCTGGTCTCTCTCCAAATTCTTGCAGATTTTGAGAACTGGAATCACCAGAACCATTACATGATGACATAAACCTCGCCAACATGGTATCCATCTCAGGGCTTGAAGATCGAAGATACCGATAATCCCCGCTTTCGATGCCACCACCATCATGGCCACTTGTACCATTCACAAGGCTCTCCAGGATTGAGCTTGGCGCAGAGCGATAACGCATCAGACCAGAATTTTGCTGGATTTGTTGTTGTTGTTGTTGATGGTAGTGATAGGGATTTAAATCCATGAATTCTTGACTCTTTCTCAATTCTCCGTCTGAATACTTGAAACTAGAACTGTACAAAAGATTCATGTCTTCTTTTGAGGATCCCTGCAAGCCACCAACACCATACATCATTGATCAATTTAATCGCTAATTGATTTCTTTTTGGCTCAGCTTAATTAAATTGTTGATAAAAAAACACGAGAACCAGATTTAAGCACTTCTAAATAGTGAATTGCTTTGCTTGCAGCAGTGCTCAGACCTCTAAACTTGGCTTAAACTTCAGAGTTGCTTGCCCTTCAATATATGGAATACAAAACCCAAGAAAGATCAACTTTTCCTTCAAAGTAAGTCCAACCCGAAAGATCTACAGAAAAAAATCAACAAAAATTACATCTCAGAAAAAACCCAGAGCTTGCATCTACACAGCTATAATTGGTCAACTCTTGCTTAACATAAAATTCAGGAACCCAAAAAGGCAGCTTCTTAAATGTTGGATAATACTAGGACATGTAAATATGACAAGAACAGAAAACCAAGTTTGCTTTAGCTCAGAATATTTCTTGATTTAGGTTCACGTGCATTGAAAGTGGCATCAAAGCAAAAGAAGCCACAAGAGGGAAAAGACAGGCAGTATACATAGTGCAGTCTTGACTCAAATTAAACACCGCTTTTGAGTACTATCAGGAAAGTACCTCAGCTTTTTTCTGGGTCTTTATCCAAAATCACAGTCGTTTCGTTTTTACCTGCAAAACACAGAAATTAACAACAACAAAAGAAACCAAAGACAAACTCTGAGAGAGAGAGTGTCTTGCAGGAGTTGAGCAATCTTGTAGCCTTGCTCCTGTCTCTCCACATGGTATATTTATTAACCATTTTGCTACATCATAGCACTCACTTTTTTATATAATTTCATTAAGGCCATCGGTGATGTCATCTGATCCTGGATTCATGACATGGATTCGTGGCCGTTGACCAAACTAGCCTGATGGTTATTGAAATTATTAATATTCAGGTTGGTTTATTGATTTATTGGTTAAAGATTTCTCTTTTTTTTCAAATCTTGAAATTAGCATTTCGAATAATTAATTAAATCCTTTAATGTTTCAATCATTTAGAAAAGAAAAGAAAAAATCTTAATCTTGATTAATGTTTAAACTTATCTAAAGCTGTCTCTTACCTTTAAAAAAAGTTTCAGTGATTTTATTTATATATATATATATTTTATTTTTTTTGGTTTTAGGGTTTTTGACAATGTTATCCAGTAAGGCTTAAAAAAGGTATAGCGTGCTTTCGACTCTAGAATGACATGGAGAGACAAGTCAGTGGATGTGTGCTGCTGTGACTGTGGGGGCATGAAACGTGGCGTGGCAGATGGCGTGGCTGCCTTTTGGCTATGGGTCAAGGGAAGAGGCAAGTGGCTCGGCTAAGTTAGATGTGCCCACCTCTTTTGGAGGCCTAAATGTGAGAGTTGTTTAGTTTAATTAGCCAGCTAATGGGATGTTTAAACTAATTAACTAGCCTGAGAGTTTCTTGATTAATTTATCAATAAAGAAATACAAGTTGATAATTTCTTTTTTCCATGAAATAATATTGGTTTTTATTTTATAAATAAACATTTTAGTTGCTAACAAGTTGATGTATGAAAATGAAAATATTAGTAGAATAAAACAGCTAATGCTGGTTTTGTTGTATACATTTAATATTAGTTGCTTTGCACAATGATGAAGCTATCAAGTCGAAGGAGTCGAAATTAAATTTTATTTTAAAATATTCAATCATTGAAAAAATAAAATAGTCCATTTTACACACTAAAAAAAAAGGCTGTGAACAGTTGATTAATTTGGTATAATATTCAGCTCAAAATATTTTTTAATTAGAAATATATTAAAATAATATTTTTTTATATTTTAAAATTTATTTTTGACATTAACATATAATATAAAAATAATTTAAAATAAATAAATAAATAAATATTTTATATTAGTAAATATACTCAGGATGAAAATTCCCGAGTCATGTCAATACGTTGACTCGTCCTCAGCCGCAATTGCAACAGTGGCTGCTCCGGAGAAATGTAAAGGTAAAGGACCATTTTGTCCTCCGACCGTAACGTGATACTCGGCTAGGTCTCCAAACAAACATGTATTTCCAATTACATCACTAGTCTATCAGAGAATACCCAACTAACCCCTAGCATTCCTATTTATAACAAAAACCACGTCATTTTAAGACGAATCAGTCCTCGTCTTTTATGACTTTAAAGACAAAAAAATTAAGATGACGGTTAATTGGATGACGTCGTCTAGTAGCAGATGGGAACTCAATTGAGATTCCCTTTTGTTTTGGGACAAATGAGAATTGAATGATAATTGAGGGAAAATATGTCATTTTAGCAATGAAAAAGAATTTTCCTTCCTTTTTTGTGGTACTAAATTTGTTATTTATGACTTTATTGATTTTTCAGAAACACAAGTTATGTAAAATATTTTTTTCTTGCAAATTTAAAATTTAGAGTAATCATTCAATGAATTAATTTTTTTTGGATATTCAAGATCATATACTAAATAAATCATAAATTATTAGTAATAATTTAGTACCTTTTTATAAAGTAATGACTTCTTGGAAACTAAAAGGCATGGCAAGTATAGATAATAATCCCTATTTCATGAGTTAGATTCTCTAAAACATATTATTATATTGTAAAATAATATAAATTTTGAACCAAACGATGATAACGTACGTAAAATTCTTGAAATATAATTTTTTGTGTGTAATCCTTATTATCATTGTTATTTTGAAAACATAAAAAAAATAAATTTAAAATTATAAAGTGATTAAGACATGTTTAATGTGGTCATATATTATTCATTATAGATAGTAGTGGAATGGGAATGACGCCATTTCTTTTGTCCTCAAATATATGTTGTAATTATGAGAAGTTGGGGTCAAAGTAAACTTATTTAAGATAGTTATTTTAAGACAAAATTTTAATATTTTTTTGACAAGAATATATAATAAACATATGGAAACGATTAAAATTAAAATATCAAAAAAGTATTTTAAAGCTAAAAAAGAATTTAAAAATATTGTTGGACCGTAGTTACCGACAAAACTTTCAGCGTGTAATCTTTTCCTGTAAAAACATGAAAAATAATCTATGCAAAACTGTCTTTATGGGATTTTTCTACATAGTGGTTACTTTGAAGGCATTAAATATCAATTCCCTTCAATGTGAACATATTGTGTAAAATATTGACTCTTCCCAGGAGTTGAACCATCGGAGCCAAGTCATTTTTAAATAAATAAAAAACCCTTTCGGTGAATGCATCAGAGATTCGGGAATAGAGACAAGCTGAACAGAGTCTCTTTCCTTCATATTTGTCAAGAAATTAAGAAAACCCTAATTGTTTTGTCCAACAACAATCATCATGTACCGAGCTGGATTGTGTTTTATGATGTTATTATAGCCTTTCAATGACTGGCAATAATATTGACCAAAGCCAGGGTGGCTGTGCCCACCAGTACTTAATTCAAATTCACACATGGCTACAGGGAAGGCTGCGAACAATGTAAGCAATCAAATATTATTTGATGAATTTAAGTAGATATATTAATTGTAATGAAATTCCTTAGAATTAGTTGACTTGTAAGAAGTCCACCCTCATGTCGACAAGGTTTATCCTCTTGGGGTGGACAGGCCTGCGACCATCTCAACTAAGTCAAATGACATAAATGGTCAGTACTGCTACTGAAAATGAAAAAAAAACACTAAAAAAACAAGGTTAAAGAATGAAAACTATTGTCAAAATGGATCAAATATATAGAAAAGGCATGAAAATTAAATAATTTTTTTAATAACTTCCATGGGCTAGCTAGTCGAATTAAAGAAGATCCTTTCATTCTTGATTTTTTTCTAGTTAAACTTGCATATATTTTAAAATTAATGTACTAGACTAATGCACAAAATAGATTTATTTTTAAGATTGTCTGAAAATAATACTTAGTCCAAATCAATGCATGAATGATATAGGATATTTTAACCATAAAAAAAATAAATCACTAAAAAAATAATAAAGAAGATATTACAAGCAACTGATAAATGTTCTCTTCTGAAAGGGAAAAGGGACTGTTCCAGTGGATAGATGGCAGGAAGAATTTGGCCATTCCGATGCTTTCACTAAAGAATTATTCCCGACGAGCTGACGATCCAGTATGACCGTCAAGGTTGAGCATCTCTTCTCTATTCCTTGGTCCCTACCCCGCTTGGCCTCGTCATGTCAGCTTCGGCGTGTAACCTAACTAACCTTTCTTGTTACTGTAATTTCTCTTCAACAAAATCATAATTTGCAACTATCTTCCAAAACAGGTTAGCGTAGCGCTGCTGAAAATGATCAACTAAGAACTTGCCTTGGTTTTCAATTCATCGATCCTAATTTCAATTTTATTTAATTATCTGGGAAATTTCTTTCTCGTTGTCTTGCTGTAAATTCTAACAGGAAATAAACCTACTTGAGAAACACGTGACCCAGCAATCTTCCTAGTTTCACTGATGATTTTCAGGAAATAACCGGTCTCTATAATTGATTAATTTTGTGCTGTTTATGTCCCTTTCCTTTTCAAAGCCAAATCGTAAATCACTCCCACCAACCAATGACCCGAAATGAGCCTCATTAGACGTTTGGAAGCTTGTGGTTCTCAGTTCTCACCAACACTGACCTAAAACTGGCATTTTGGGGGTCACTGATTGGAGCACCACATAAATGCACTTTCATCTATCCGTCCCCTCTTATCAGACGGGGTAGCTGTTCTTGATAAAAATAAAATAAAAAAGGTACGATCTTGTTAATTGGAATCTTTCTATATATATATATCGTGCGTGTGTGTGTTTGTGTGGAATCAAATAAATACTTTGTTCTCAAATGCCAAAGCATCAGGGACGAATCTACGATTTAGATGGAAGTAAAGAATAATATTTTAGAAAGAAAGAAGAAAAATCTTTTCACTATTGTTCTTTTATTCTTCTATTGTGCAAGAACCTTTTATTTTCTTCCCCTTTTGGTACTAGATAAGCACATTTTAAGCCCGCTAATTAATTTGGACAAACTATAATGTGATAAAAGGGCAACTCCTTATCTTAGGAGCCTTTAATTGTTTATGATCAGCTAGCTGTGCTCTGGCTGGTGGAAAGAGGGGCAACTCCCGGTAGCATGGAATATATATATATATATATATATATATAATGAAGATACGGTAGGCGAAGTTCAGTATGATATAAATAATCCACAACTGTAAAATGGGATAAAAAGCAAACCCTACTTTATAGTGTGGTTTGCCCCAAACAAAAGGTTGTGGAGTAATTTATTCGGGAAAATCTGGACATATATCAACCCAATCCACCTCTTAATCGGTGGTTGCTTCAGTTTGGATTGTACATATGGTCTGTATGGCTTAATGCATGGTGCCTTTTGTGTTCATGCGTTCTTTTAATCGGAGTCTTTAAAAGTGAATGACCATTGGCTGTGAAGTTATCAGTTAATATTTACTGTAAGAAAATAAAAAAGAAAAACCATAATATTCTTTAGAATGTGAAAGAATCCAATCATAATGCCTCTAAAATCTGCAGCAACTACAATCAAGGTATACTGATAGGCGCACAGACCGGAATATCCGAACCTAGATTCGTTCTTAACTGTCCTTCGGTGCACTGTTTGTCCATGAATTGGCCATTTTAACAAAATAAAATCGTTTTGCTTCTATAGAGTTCTAGTAAAATAGAAAACAGTTCTGTGTATCAAAGAAAGAAAAGAAAGACTCTGCTATCTGTGGTTCAAGTGAGGATTTTCGCTGGTAAATAATTTCAAGGAATATGCTAGTAATAATGGGAAAAGCATGAAGAGAAAGGAACAAGCTTTTCGCGTTAAATAGCAAAAACCATAAAAAAACAAAGGAAAAAAGGTGGCAGCTGTTTGTTCTGTGGAGGGAAACAGAGACACGTGAGTGTATTTTCGCCTCGATGTTTGGCTATTCACTCCAAGATTAAGCTTTTTAAGGTACTCTGAAGAATAAGTTCCTGCCTCGAAAAGAGTAGTTTTGCAAGAACCTCGGGTGCTCTGGTATTAATCTTAATTTGAGAAGCAACTTGACCTGTATTATTACAGTTTTTAAGGATCTTAAAAATATGTAATATAATATTCCAAATAATGGCATTTGTTCTAAGATTCTTGTCATGTATACATGTGCCGATAAGGATTCACTGCTTGGATTCCGCATATTGCCCTAACTTTTGGTTGCCATGATCGGTAATTTGAAATGAAATACGGATGCCTCCATTCTCAAAGAAAAAGGGCATGGCTGATGGCTGTTCCGAGCTCAGTACACTCGATGTGGCCCTGAACACGGTGGCTCCCTAGGCTTCATTAAATTAGCCGAGTAGGGATGTGGCCCCCGCGGTTATAGCGCCAGGTATCCAACTAGAAGTAGCCAACACTATCGAACACACGGCGGAAAATGAGACAGCCTTACTTTCAGAGGCCCACCTACCCAGGGGTCCGGGCCTAGATCCAAGGTTCAACTTACCCAGCGAAGAAAAAAAATATATATATCCGAGGGCAGTGCTTTATTGAAGTTCTTGTTGGATGGACGACTTGACGACACGACAATCAATCTGAGTTCTTTGGGATTCTATCATGGTGAGAAAAATGATAAAATATCAAATGCAAAAAATATCTAGAAAAATATCACGTAAAGTGAGCAGTAAATATCATATGCTACTATCAAATTATAAAGTTATTGGACACGATTCAATAAAGAGAGATGAAAGAGGGGAGAAGGCAGAAATACGAAAGAAAAAAGAAAAAAAATTGTTAAAAAAAAATTTCAAAACAAATCCAATAACATAAAAATACCATAAATATTGAACAAAATAAGCCATAAATTGTTGAAAAACACTTTTGAATAGTTCATAAGGTGCATTTTGTTCATCATTTATGATTTTTTTTAATCATTATCATTTATAATTATTTTATTAAATTTATTTTGTCTAGATTTTTTTAAAGATACAAATAGTG
>Ga0325401_1005589_pt1 | contig 12071 bp, 9 predicted proteins | sample PopdelMetagenome_FD_205666 | JGI IMG/M metagenome (GOLD analysis project Ga0325401, IMG submission 205666) | Populus deltoides microbial communities from Bellville, Georgia, United States - Xylem-PdKOR-R2 | ecosystem: Host-associated > Plants > Phyllosphere > Stem > Wood/Secondary xylem | place...
AGTATGGGCAACGAGTGCGGCAACGGTCCGGTGTTTTACCAGGCCTACAAGTGGATGAAGCAGCGCGACCCTAGCCGCCCCGTGCAGTTTGAGCAAGCCGGCGAGAATGAGGATACCGACATCGTGTGCCCCATGTACCCCGGCATGGAGTCGATGAAGCGCTACGCCAACGCCACCGACAAAACCCGTCCCTACATCATGTGCGAGTACTCGCACGCAATGGGCAACAGCAACGGCAACTTCCAGGAATACTGGGACTTAATTCGCAGCAAGCCCCACATGCAGGGCGGTTTTATCTGGGACTGGGTCGACCAAGGCCTGCAAACACAAACTGCTGACGGCCGCCCTTACTTCGCCTACGGCGGCGACCTAGGGGGCTACTACCTCCAAAACGACGAGAACTTCTGCGCCAACGGCCTTGTCGCCGCCGACCGCACGCCCCACCCCGGCTTGTACGAGGTGAAAAAGGTGTACCAAGACATCCGCTTCAGCGCCGCCAAGCCCACGGATGGCCGCGTGACGGTACTGAACGGTTTCTCCTTCAAAGACTTGGACGGTTACAACTTCCAGTGGGAGCTGCTGCGCAATGGTACCGTGGCTAAATCGGGCACCTTTGCCGTGGGCAAGCTAGCTGCTGGCCAGCAGAAAGAGGCGAAGCTAGGTCTGCCGGCGATGAAGTCGGAGCCCGGCGCGGAGTACGTACTGAACGTGTTTGCCCAAACCAAAGCCGCCACGCCGCTGGTGCCGGCCGGCCACGAAGTAGCCCGTGAGCAATTCGTGCTGACGCCCGCCACCAACTACTTCGCCACCTCACCTGCTGCGGCTAACTCCCTGCAAGTGAAGCGCGAAGGCGACAAGCTTACGTTCACCTCCGGCGATGTGCGCGGCGAATTCAACACCAAGCAGGGCCGCCTGACCGACTACCGCCTGCGCGACCAGTGGATTGTGGGCAGCTACCCCGAGCCGTACTTCTGGCGTGCCCCCACCGACAACGACTTCGGCAGCGGTATGCCCCAGAGCCTAGGTGCCTGGCGCACCGCCCACGCCGCCCGCAAGGTGCAGCGCGTGACGGTCGGCGAGCAATCGGCCGCGGGCCTGCCCATCAAGGTGGAGTACTTGCTAAGTGACATCGACGCGCCCTACACCGTGGACTACCTCATCGGGCCCGACGGCGCGGTGCGCGTAACGGCCGCCATCGACCTGACCGGTAAGAACTTACCAGAACTACCCCGCTTCGGTATGCGCATGGACTTACCCCGGCGTTTCAACCGTATTCAGTATTATGGTCGTGGCCCGTGGGAAAACTACCAAGACCGCAACACAGCCGCCTTCCTCGGTACCTACCAAGACTCGGTGAACGGGCAGTTTACCCGCAACTACATCCGCCCCCAGGAGAACGGCTACCGCACCGATGTGCGCTGGCTGACTCTGACCAACGAGGCAGGCCTAGGTCTGCGGGTGGAGGGCCAACAGCCTTTGAGCTTCAGCGCCTTGCCCTTCCGCTCCGAGGATCTTGACCCCGGCCTGACCAAGAAGCAGCAGCACCCCACCGATATCAAGATGCGCGGCGGCGTGACGCTGCAAGTCGACCTGAAGCAGCGCGGCGTGGGCGGCGATAACAGCTGGGGGGCTCTCCCCCACGAGCAGTATCGCCTGCTCGACAAGAAGTACAGCTACAGCTATACCTTGCGCCTGATCGGCGACAAGCAAGCGCAAACTGTAGGCTCAACAACCGGACAGTGAGGATTAAAGCCTTTCTTTGGGATACACCCCGAAGAAAGGCTTTTCACCACAACCAGCGGATGAACTACTCCCTGATTTCGAAGGCGCTACTGGGTCTGGTGGCGAGTTGCTGCGTTAGCCAACTCAGTACGGCTCAGCGCATGCCCATTGAGCCACTTACGCCGGTGCAGCCGCACGTGCAGCTCCGCAGACCTAGCCCCAACCCGGAGCATGGCAACTGGAAATCAGGTACGCGGCTTCCGGCTGGTACTACGGCACAGCCGGCTTCTCCTGCTTCTGGTGTAGCGCAGGCCGCTATTTCGCGGGCTCAGCCGCTTTTTCTCTTAGCGGGTGAGTTGATTATTGCGCCAGATTTCTCAGGTATTCAGCCCGATGAAATCGAAAAACTTAGGGTGTACAAGGGCAAGGATGCCCCGCGGCAGTGGCGTGACTTGGCCGCGCATGGCATTATCGATATCACGCTCAAGCAAAAAAAGAAGCTGAAGAGTCGCTCGCTTGCAGACGTAAGCAAAGGGTTAGGCTTAACAGGTCCAGTCACTTACACGGTGAACGATATGCCAGTAGCGGACCCTAGCTTGCGCATCGCCGTGGGTGCTATCGGTCAGGTCAATGTAACGCAGTCCGATTTGATCGGCGAGGCCACCAGGCTGGCTATTAGCATCAAGCCACCCAAACCTAGCCCGCCGCACCCACCGGGTACCATCCTCCTGCGGGGCATGGCTCTGAACTAACTTCTCTAGTTCATACCGGCTCCTAGCGGTGCCGAAGAACCTAGGTCATTCTTGCGTTGTCAATAAATTCATCCCACCCTTTCTGAGCTAGCGAATGGAGACACAAGTAGTAGCCGAGGCCCAAACAACAACGCTGAGCACCAAGCCCCACTACGCCATTCTGGATGGCCTGCGGGGCGTTGCAGCCCTGACGGTGGTGGTGTTTCACCTCTGCGAAGCACACGCCACCAGCCACCTCGATCAGATTATCAACCACGGCTACCTCGCTGTCGATTTCTTCTTCCTGTTGTCTGGCTTTGTAATCGGCTATGCCTACGACGACCGCTGGCACAGGCTGACCGTGAAGGACTTCTTCAAGGCGCGGCTCGTTCGGTTGCAGCCGATGGTGGTACTCGGCATGATCATCGGGGCGGCGTGCTTCTATTTTCAGGATTCGGCGCTGTGGCCGACCATTCACGAGGTGCCGGTCTGGAAGATGCTGCTGGTGATGGTGATTGGGTTCACCCTGATTCCGGTTCCTATCTCGATGGACATTCGGGGCTGGCAGGAAATGCACCCGCTCGATGGGCCCGGCTGGTCGTTGTTCTTCGAGTACATCGCCAACATCCTGTATGCACTCGGTGTCCGGAAGTTCTCCAACACGGCGCTGGCTGTTCTGGTCGTGCTGGCCGGCGCAGCCCTTGTGCACTACGCCGTTACGAGTGCCACTGGCGACGTTATCGGGGGCTGGTCGCTGGATGCTACCCAGCTGCGCATCGGCTTTACCCGCATGATGTTTCCGTTTTTTGCCGGGCTGCTGCTTTCGCGCGTAGCCACCCTAGGCTACGTGAAGAACGCTTTTCTGTGGTGTAGTCTATTGCTGCTCTTGGTGTTAGCTTTTCCCCGCGTAGGTGGCGCTGAGAACCTGTGGCTGAACGGTTTGTACGATTCGCTTAGTATCATCCTAGCTTTCCCCCTGATTGTCTGGATGGGAGCCAGTGGAAAGATAGCCGGCGCGGGTGCCGCCCGACTCTGCAAGTTCTTCGGCGACATTTCGTACCCCATCTACATCACGCACTACCCCCTTATTTACATCTACACGGGTTGGGTGAGCAATCATAAAACGCCGCTTCAGCAGGCGTGGCCCGTGGCACTGCTTACGTTCGTGGCCGCCGTGATACTCGCCTACGTCTGCCTGAAGTTTTATGATGAACCCATGAGGCGCTGGCTGAAACGGAGGGTACTCGCACGGCCATAAATACTACGTCAGCCTCCACGCCTCTCTACGAAACCCTCTGCGGGCACCCGTTATTGAACCACCATCATGAAGTATTCTTCCTGCCTACTGAGCCTGTTACTCGGTGGCCTTTTTCTCACCGACCCTGCTCAGGCCCAGACACCGGTGGGTCTAGGTTGGGCGAAAAATAACGTCAACGGGGCCGTATTTCGCAAGAATTCAGTCGTGACGCATCAGAAAGAGCAATACACCGCTTACTACGACTCCACAGGGTACGTGGTGCTGGCGAAGCGGCGCTTGCCGGCCGGTGCGTGGCAGGCACAACGTACGCAATATCAGGGCCATGTAAAGGATGCCCACAACGTTATCAGTCTGATGGTGGACGGGGCGGGCTACCTTCATCTGTCGTTTGACCACCACGGCAACCCGCTGCACTACTGCCGTAGCAAAGCCCCCGGCTCCCTGGAGCTAGGTCCTTTGCAGCCGATGGTGGGCGAGCGGGAGCAGAACGTGACGTACCCCGAGTTTCACCGCTTCCCAAACGGCGACCTGCTGTTTCTCTACCGCGACGGCAGCTCGGGCAACGGCAACCTGGTCTTGAACCGCTACAACCCCAAAACCCAGAAATGGACCCGCCTGCACGACGTGCTCATTGATGGCGAAGGGCAGCGCAATGCCTATTGGCAGGCGTGCATTGACCCGAAAGGTGCCATCCATGTGTCGTGGGTGTGGCGGGAGTCGCCGAACGTGGCTTCCAACCACGATATGGCCTACGCCCGCTCCGTCGACGGCGGCAAGACTTGGCAGAAAAGCACCGGCGAAACTTACCAGCTGCCCATCACGGAGAAGACCGCCGAGTACGCCGCCCGCATTCCGCAGAACAGTGAGCTGATCAACCAAACCTCCATCACGACCGACGCGGCCGGCACCCCGTACATTGCCACGTATTGGCGGCCGCAGGGCACGCAAGTACCGCAGTACCAGCTTATTTACCTCGATGGCAAGCAGTGGCGCACGGCCCAGGTGTCGCAGCGCACCACGCCGTTCAGCTTGAGCGGCGCCGGCACGAAGAAGATTCCGATTTCGCGTCCGCAGCTGCTAGTCGCCACGCAAAAAGGGAAGACCGGCGCATACCTCCTTTTCCGGGATGCCGAGCGCCAGGACCGGGCCTCGGTAGCGCAGTGCGCAAACCTAAAGCAGAACCGGTGGACAATGACGGACCTGACCACAACCAGCGTCGGCAACTGGGAACCTAGCTACGACACGGAACGCTGGAAAAACGAGAGCGTGCTGAGCCTGTTTGTGCAGCGCACTGGCCAGGGCGACGGCGAAACGCTGGAGAACCTAGCCCCGCAGCCTGTGTACATTTTGGAGTGGAAACCAACCGGCAAACCACAGCCTGCTACTGGCTTTATGGCCCCCTCGGCACCGGCCACTACTCTCAGCCGTCCGCCGGCTAATGCGCTGGCTTCCACGGCGCCCACGCCAGCCGCCGAGTGGAAACTGGTGTGGGCCGATGAGTTCAATACCGACGGCCGCCCCGACCCCAAGAACTGGCAATTCGAGAACGGCTTCGTGCGCAACCGCGAGCTGCAATGGTACCAGCCCGACAACGCCCGCTGCGAAAATGGCTTGCTAGTTATCGAGGCCCGCAAAGAGCAGCGGCCCAACCCCAATTACAAACCGGGCAGCACCAACTGGAAAACCAACCGCCCCACCATCGACTATACCGCCGCCAGCCTGAACACCCGCGACCGGCACTCGTGGCAGTACGGCCGCTTCGAGATGCGCGGGCGCATTGATACCAGCCCCGGTTTGTGGCCGGCTTTCTGGACCCTAGGTATCGCGAAGCCGTGGCCTTCAAATGGGGAAATCGATATCATGGAGTTCTACAAAGGCAAGGTGCTAGCCAATGTAGCCTCGGGCACGGCCAAGCCCTATACGGCCAAGTGGCACAGCGAAACCAAAGCGCTAACCACCTTTGCGGACCTGGAGTGGAGCAAGAAATTCCACGTGTGGCGCATGGATTGGGACGCCGAAGCCATCCGCCTCTACCTCGACGACGAGTTGCTGAACGAAACCCCGCTGACCCAGACCGTCAACCAAGACGGCACGGGCTTCAACCCCATGCAGCAACCCCATTACCTTCTGCTGAACCTCGCTCTGGGTGGCGACAACGGTGGCCCCTTGGGCAACACCACCTTCCCTAACCGCTACGAAATCGACTATGTGCGCGTGTATCAGCGCTAGTAGATTTACGGAGGCCAGTGCTCAATGCGCCTAGCGCACGCCCATGCTTACGCTATCGGAGGGCACCACGCGCTTGCCGCGCAGCAGGCCCCGGTCGTAGTGCTCGATACCTAGGTAGTGGCCAGCTAGGTCGTAGACTTTCCACTCGCCGAACCAGTAGAAGTGGATCTGGTCGCCCTCGTCGACAATGCGCGCTTGCCCCCGGCGCCACTTACGGCCGTTTGGGTGGTACTCCGTAATGGTCATGAGGCCGTAGGGCTGGCGCGCAAACCGTTCGCTGCGTTCCATCACGCCGGTAGGCCCAAAGTAACGCCAACGACCGGCGAAGCGCCCGTGCTGGTAGCGACCCCGGGCTAAGTAGCGCTTGGCATCATAATACGCCGGCCACGGCCCGTGCTTTCGCAACTGCCGGTCATAACGCTGCTTCGACCAGAACCCAATGGGACCGTGCTCCTTGATGGCAGTGCACGCCCCCAGTAACAGCAGCAGCGGAAGACAGATTACGAAACGGCTCATACTCGTAAATGTACTCTTTTGGCATAACGCCCCCACTGCCTTTTAGTAGCCCAATCCATTAGGACCCCGGGCCATCAAAAGACACTACGTTCTACGGAATGCAAAACGCGCAAGGCGCCGGGGCTACCTACCTAGGTAGCCCCGGCGCCTTGCGCGTTCGACCGGGAAATGAAAGTGCCGCTAAGGCTGCATTGGAACGGCTGTTACTACGCCCACGTCGCTGCTGACGTCGGGCGTTGGGCTTACCACGTGCGTCGCGATGATGCCTAGGCTAATCAGCAAGCCTAATAGCAAGAGACCAATAACGCCAAATGTAAGTTTGTTGCCAACCGAGGACGGGTCCTGATCGGCAGAACGACGTTTCCGGCGGGAAACGTACGGGCGGGTACGAGTAGGTGCGGGGGCAGACATAGGTTGAGTATCAGGCAAATAGAACGCCAAATACACAAAATAATTTTGCTATCAGTTCCCCGGATAGTCCTACTTATTTTACAAAGAATTTAAGCTCAATTTCCCGCAATATTTTTCAACTTTCCAAGTTATAATTAGAATGCCCATGCCTTGATTTTACTTTTTCGTAGGCCTTGCTATTCCCGGTGCGGCAATGCTTCGTCCGAAAAATACTAATCAAAGAATGCGCAGCAACTCTTCCATTAGCTCGCGCGAATTGCTTAGGCGGGGTACCTTGTGCTGACCACCTAGCTTGCCTTTGCCCGCTAGCCACCGCTCGAAGGTGCCAGCAGGAGCTACCGTGAGCAAGGGCGGGGCCAGGGCAATGTCGCGGTGGCGCTTGGCGTCGTAGTCGGAGTTGAGTTGGCGCAGGGTCTGGTCGAGCACGTGGGAAAACGCCTGTGGGTCGTGGGGCGGCTGAGTAAACTCCACGACCCACTGGTGCCCCCCGCGCGACTGGTCGGAAGCGTCGAAGTAAATGGGCGCGGCTGTGAAGTCGCGCACGGTGGTGCGGGTGGCCTGGCAGGCGGCGGCTACGGCGGCCTCTGCATTCTCAATCACCACTTCTTCCCCGAAGGCATTCAGGAAGTGCTTGGTGCGCCCGCTGATGCGAATTCGGTACGGCGCGAGGCTGGTGAAGCGCACCGTGTCGCCGATTTTGTAGCGCCACAAGCCGGCATTGGTGCTGATAACCAGCGCGTAGTTTTTACCTAGCTCTACTTCCTCTAGCGTTAGTGTGCGCGGGTGTTCCGCATCGAACTGATCGGCAGGAATAAACTCGTAGTACACGCCGTGGTCGACGAGCAGCAGCATATCTTCCGACTCGGGCTGATCCTGCAAGGCGAAGTACCCCTCCGACGCATTATAGATTTCGAGGTAATGCATGCGCTCATCGGGGATGAGCTGCCGGAACAGGTCGCGGTACGGCCCGAAGGCTACCGCCCCGTGCAGAAACAGGCGCAGATTGGGCCACACCTCCGTAATGTACTGGGCACCAGCTAGCTCCGTCACGCGGCGCAGCAGCACAATCATCCAGGTGGGTACGCCAGCCAGAATGCTCACGTCCACGTGCTGCACGTGGCGAGCAATGCGCTCGATCTTTTCCTCCCACTCATCCAGCAAAGCTAGCTCCAGTGGAGGCGTGCGGATAAACTCGGCCCAGGTGGGCAGGTTCTGCATGATAACGGCTGATACGTCGCCCACTCGCGATTCGGCGTCGTGGGGCCGAAAGGGGTTGGGCCCGTGTGTGCCCCCCAACGACAAGGTTTTGCCGCTCAAAATGCGCTCATCGGGGTACAGATGCGTGGCCAGCGCCGTCATGTCGCGGCCGGCGCGGTAGTGGCAGTCGTGCAGGGCCTCGCGGGTGACGGGTAGGTACTTGCTGCGGGCGTTGGTAGTGCCCGACGACTTGGAGAACCACTGCACCTTGCCGGGCCACAGCACATCGGCTTCGCCTTGCAATACTCGCTCGATGTGCGGGTACAGCTCTTCGTAGGTGGCACAGGGCACACGTTGGGCAAATTCCTGCGCGCTGAGGCCATCGGCGTAACCGTAGCGACGGCCCCATTCTGTAGCCTGGGCCGTGTGCAGCAAGGAGCGCAGCACCGCCGCTTGCGCTTCGTGTGGGTGGTCGCGGAACTGGTCGATGTCCGACAACCGCCGCTGCACGGCCCAGCTCAGTACTTCGTGTATCATTTCATTGATCCTTTACCATTGATCAGCTAACATCAACCAGTTATCAGCCACCCATTCGTCCCAGCTACAGAGAAGACGACGAAAACTGATCAATGGTAAATGATCGATGAAAACTGTTAACTGGCAGCTGGCTTGGCGCGCTTTAGCTCGAAGTTCTTACCTAGGTACACGCGGCGCACTACCTCGTCGGCGGCTAGCTCTTCGGCAGTGCCGGCCTTCAGCAGCTTGCCTTCGAACAGCAAATACGCCCGGTCGACGATGCTGAGCGTGGAGTTTACGTCGTGGTCGGTGATGAGGATGCCGATGTTCTTGTGCTTGAGCTTGGCCACGATACCCTGAATTTCTTCGGTGGCGATGGGGTCGACGCCAGCAAATGGCTCATCGAGCAACACGAACTTTGGGTCGACGGCCAGGGCGCGGGCAATTTCGGTGCGGCGCCGCTCGCCCCCGCTCAGCACCCGACCTAGGTTTTTGCGCACGTGGGTGAGGCTGAACTCGTTGAGTAGCTCTTCGGTTTTATCAAGCTGCTCTTTTTTTGAGAGCTTGGTCATTTGCAGCACCGCCAAGATATTTTCCTCCACCGTTAGGTCGCGGAACACGGAGGCTTCCTGGGCGAGGTAGCCTACGCCGCGCTGGGCCCGCTGGTAGATGGGCAGGCGCGTGATTTCCTCCTCGTCGAGAAAGATGCGGCCTTCGTTGGGCTTCACCATGCCTACCATCATATAGAAGCAGGTGGTTTTGCCGGCGCCGTTGGGGCCCAGCAGCCCTACAATCTCGCCCTGCTCCACCGTCACCGACATGTCGTTGACCACGGTGCGGGCTTTGTATTTCTTGATCAGGTGTTCGGCTCTCAGAATCATCGTACCGGCAAAGGTAAGGGGTTAACGGAGTTGGGCAGTGCCCCTGCTAAACGAGGGCGCGCGGCTATTTGATATGCCTTTCAGCGCCGCGTCATGTGCTTGCTGTGCTTGTGCTCTTGCAGCATGAACTCCGTGGGCCGGCGGTGCACGAGTTGGGCAAAGGTGTTGCTGAAGGCCGAAAGGCTGTTGTAGCCCACGCTGTACGCTATTTCGCTGATGCTCTTCTTGGTTTGCAGCATTTGCTCCATGGCCGCAATAATCCGGCAGAGCTTCAGATACTGCACAAACGACAAGCTCATGCGCTGCTGAAATAGCCGCGACAAGTTGCGCGTGCTAAAGCCAAACTGCCGCGCCACGGCCGACAATTCCAGCGGCTCCCCTAGGTTTTGGTGGAGGTAGGCTAGCACAGGTTGCAGGCGCTCGTCGTCGGTGGTGGGCAGCACGATGGGCAACGGGTGTTGGCTGATCTGGGGCAGCACCATCTTCAGGGTTTGCAGGAACAGGTACTTATCGTGGTCGTCGGGGCAGACGTGGCCGTCCCATTTCTCTGTGAACAGCAGCATCTCGTAAAGCAGTGTCGTGACGGGGTAAATACCCATCGTACTGTAGAACGGGTGTGCTAGGTCGTCGTCGACGGTGAAGCACAGGCTATGCAGCAGGTGCTGGGGCGACTGCACGAACACGCGGTGCTCCATGAGCGGCGGAATCCAGACGTAGTGCCGGGCCGGAATGAAGTAGGTCTTGGTGGGCGCGTAGAGGTAAGCTAACCCTTCTTCCACGTACACGAACTGCCCCTTCTGGTGGTGGTGCATAGGGTAGTTGTGCTCGGTGCGCGCGTGCTGCACAAACATGCAGGCAGGCTTGCTGTCGATGTCGATATTCTGCTGAAGAAACTGCGCGGCGGTGAGCATACAGGGACAGATGGCCGATTTGAGCAAATCTATGGCGAATTAGAAAAAGCGTAGCAAAACGAGCTCTTTTATCTTTACTGCGTATAAAAAAACATGGAAATGATCTACCGAAGTCGGGCCTGGCTTTTGGCATTAACTATCTCAACAATAATAGTTTATCAAGCTCAAGCGCAGGCAAATTCGCAAGCTCAACTAGTACTTACCCTAGATAAAGCCTGGCAACAGGCGGAAGCGTATAACAAAGAGGTTCAGCTTCAGCAGCAGCAAGTTGCTATTAGCCAAGAACTTGTAAAAGACCGCCAGACGGAGCGGCTCCCGCGCGTGACTACCCGCGGCGAATACACTTACCTAGGTGCCCTATACGGCTACGAGCCCAAGAAATGGCTCAAAAACCCAGAGTCGGTGGCGGTGCCGCCTAGCCCGCACGTGTACAGTGCGGCCCTCAGCACCGAGTGGGACCTTTACACCGGCGGCCGCATCAAAAACCAGATCGAAACACAGGCCGTGAACGCTGAGTTGGAGGGTCAGCGCCTCAACCTAACGCGCGAAGACATTCGGCTGCGGGTAGCACAAGTGTACCTCGATTTGAAGCGCAACGTGGTGTACCGCGGCCTCACGCAGAGCAACATCACGGAGTCGGAACGACGGCTAAAGCAGATTCAGTCGCTCTACAAAAACGGCGTGGTGCTGCGCAGCGACGTGTTGCGAGCCGAGCTGCAAACCTCGCGGCAACAGCTGCTGCTCACCGAAATTAACAACAACATCACCCTCGCCAACCAGCGCCTGAACATTCTGATGGGTTCGCCGGAAGATCAGCCCAACGCGCCGGCCGAGGACATTCTGCCGACCACGGCCCTGCTCACCGGCTCCTACGAAGACTATGTGCAGCAGGCGCAGGACCAGGCGCCGGAATTGCGGGTGGCAGGCTTGCAAACGCGCCTCAGCCAGCTCCGTTTGGAAGGCACCGAGGTAATTCGGCGGCCACAGGTGGGCATGTTCGCGGGCTACAGCTACAACTTCCCCAATCGCCTGACTTTTCCCTTTGTGCCTCAAGTGTATAGTTTCGGCGAGGTGGGCGTGCGAGTAGCTTACAATATCACCGGCCGCTACTACGACCGCCACGCTGAGAAAGCTGCCGAGCTAGGTTTGGAGCGCCAGAAACTAGCCGAAGAACACGTGCTAGACCAGAAGCGCGAGGAAGTAAAAACCGCCTACGTGCACTTTCAGGAAACGCTCGAACGCATCCGGGTGGCCCAGCAGAACATTCAGCAGGCCTCCGAAAACTACCGCATTGTGAACAGCACCTATTTCAACCAGCTAGCCCTGCTCACTGATCTGTTAGATGCTGATAACCAGCTCCTACAGTCACGCTTCGATTTGGTATCGGCGCAGGTGCAGGCAGCTACTCAATATTATCAACTACAAAAAGCCCTCGGCACACTGTAAGTGGTGAAATGGTGAGTATAGGCTCTCCACTCACTAAGTCACCAACTCGCCATCCCACCACTTCACATCTCACCATTATGGCAACTCTAGCAACGAAGACCGATAACTCGAAGCGGGCCGACCGGATCATTGCTCGTATCACGACGTGGCTGGCGGGCTTACTGCTTGTGGCGCTGCTCGTGTGGGGCGGCGTAATTGGCTGGCGCTTACTACAGTACGAAGAAACCAACGACGCGCAGGTGGAGGAGTATAT
>Ga0325401_1005590_pt1 | contig 12069 bp, 12 predicted proteins | sample PopdelMetagenome_FD_205666 | JGI IMG/M metagenome (GOLD analysis project Ga0325401, IMG submission 205666) | Populus deltoides microbial communities from Bellville, Georgia, United States - Xylem-PdKOR-R2 | ecosystem: Host-associated > Plants > Phyllosphere > Stem > Wood/Secondary xylem | place...
TCACCCTCTGGTGGTCGGCCGGGCGCACCCCCGAGCCCGAGGACCTCGCCGCCGCCCGCGAGACCGCCGACCGCATCGGGCTGGCGCTGGACAACGGGCGGCTCTACCGGCAGCAGGCCGCGCTGGCCGAGGAGCTGCAGCGCAGCCTGCTCACCCAGCCGTTCCGGCCCGCCGGCGCCGAGGTCGCCGTCCGGTACACCCCGGCCGCCGAGGCGGCGCGGGTGGGCGGCGACTGGTACGACGCCTTCCGCACGCCCAGCGGTGCCATGACGCTGGTGATCGGCGACGTCGTGGGCCACGACACCGCCGCGGCCGCGGCGATGGGGCAGCTGCGCGGGCTGCTGCGCGGCATCGCCACCTACTCCGACGCCGGGCCGGGCGAGGTGCTGCGCGGGCTCGACGCCGCGATGGCCCAGCTCGAGCTGTCCACCCTGGCCACCGCAGCGGTGGCCCGGCTGGAGGAGCACCCCGGGGGCACCCGCATGGTGTGGGCCAGCGCCGGCCACCTGGCCCCGGTCGTCGTGCACCCCGACGGCAGCCTCGACGAACCGGGCAGCTGGCAGGGCGACCTGCTGCTCGGGGTCGACCACCTGGTCGAGCGCGCGGAGCACGTGGTCGAGCTGCCCGCGGGGTCGACGGTGGTGCTGTTCACCGACGGCCTGGTCGAGCGCCGCCACGAGGACCTCGACACCGGGCTGGACCGGTTGCGGGGTCTGGTGGTCGAGCTGGCCCACGCCCCGCTCGACGAGCTGTGCGACCAGGTCGTCGAGCGGCTGGTGCACGGCCGGCCGGACGACGACGTCGCGCTGGTCGCCGTCCGGCTGGCCTGAACTCAGCGGGCGCCGGCGAGCCCGTCGTCGTCGCGGTGTCCCTCGCGGTGTCCCTCGTGGGGTCGGTCGGGGTGCCCGTCGTGGTGCCCGTCGCGCTCGAGGGCCTCCTCCTCGGCCTCGCCCTCCAGCCGGCGGGCCTCGCCGGCGGCCTCGGCCGCTGCGTCGCCGTGGGACTCCCCGTAGACCTCCGTGGCCCGGCCCAGCAGCTCCTCGGCCTTGGCCTTCGCCTTGTCGAACACGCTCATCGTCGTTCTCCCCTCATCGGTGCACGCCGTCCCTGATCTCGCCGACCAGCTCCTCCAGGATGTCCTCCAGCGCCACGACCCCGACCACCCGGCCCGCGTCGAGCACGGCGGCCAGCTGCGCGCGGCCGGTCTGCATGGTCTGCAGCGTGCTCCGCAGGTCGGCCGCGGCGTCGACCCGGGGCAGCGGGCGGACGATGTCGGCCACCCGGACGTCGGGCTCGCCCTCGGCCACCAGGACGTCCTTGACGTGCACGTAGCCCGACAGCTCGCCGGCGCTCACCACGGGGAAGCGGGAGAACCCGGTGCGGGCGGCCAGCTGCTCGACGGCCAGCGAGTCGTCGTCGGGGCCGAGCACGGTCAGCTCGGCCCGCGGGATGAGCACGGTGCGGGTCTCGCGGTCGGACAGCGTGAGGGCGCCGGTGAGCAGGTCGTGGTCGGCGGCGTCGAGCATGCCCCCGGCCCGCGACTCGTCGATCAGCCCGGCGACCTCGTCGCGGGTGAAGGAGCTGGCCACCTCGTCCTTGGGCTCGACGCCGACCAGCCTGAGCACGGCGTTGGCCACGGCGTTCATCAGCAGCAGGAACGGCTTGAGCACCGTGGCCACCAGCTTCAGCGGCGGGGCCAGGGCCAGGGCCGCACGGTCGGGGCCGGCCAGCGCCAGGTTCTTGGGCACCATCTCGCCGATCACCACGTGCAGCGCGACCACCACCGACAGGGCGATCACGAACGAGATCGGGTACACCGCGCCCTCGGGCACCTGCAGCGCGGCGAACACCGGCTCCAGCAGGTGCGCGACGGCCGGTTCGCCGATGGCGCCCAGGCCCAGCGAGCAGACGGTGATGCCCAGCTGGGCGGCGGCCATCATGAGCGAGACCTGCTCCATGGCGGCCAGCGTGGTGCGGGCCCGGCGGGAGCCGGCCTCGGCCAGCGGCTCGACCGACGAGCGGCGGGCGGAGATGAGCGCGAACTCCGCGCCCACGAAGAAGGCGTTCAGGGCCAGCAGCACCACGGCCACCAGCACGCCGATCCCGTCGCTCACGAGCCCTCCCCACCCTCGGTCGCGTCGTCCTCGCCGGTCGGCGGGATCTCCCCGACGAGCACCCGGTCGACCCGGCTGCCCTCCAGGGCGGCGACCTCCAGCCACACGCCGCCGAGGCCGGTCTCGTCGTCGACGTCGTCGGCCAGCTCGGGCGGGAGCTCGCGGTGCACCTCGACCCGGTCGCCCACCTCGGGCATCCGGCCCAGGTGCCGCAGCACCAGGCCGCCGAGGGTCTCGTAGCTGTGGTCGTCGGGCACCTGCAGCCCGGTGGAGTCGCGCACCTCGTCGGGGCGCAGCAGGCCGCTGGCCGACCAGGTGCCGTCGCCGCGGTCGGTGAGGCCGGGGACCTCGGGCTCGTCGTGCTCGTCGGCGACCTCGCCGACCAGCTCCTCGACGAGGTCCTCGACCGTGACCACGCCGTCGGTGCCGCCGTACTCGTCGACCAGCACGGCCATCTGCAGGCTGCCCTGGCGCAGGTCGGTCAGCAGGTCGTCCAGCCGGCGGCTGGTCGGCACGTACAGCGCCGGCACCATCACCGAGGAGACGGTCACCGACGCGCGGTCGGGTCGGGCCACGGCCAGGGCGTGCTTCACGTGGACCAGCCCGACGACGTCGTCGACGCCCTCGCCGGTCACCGGGAAGCGGGAGTGGCCCGACCGCCGCGCCGAGTCCAGCACCACGGAGACCGGGGAGTCGGCCGGCACGGTGGTCATCTGCAGGCGGCGGGTGGCGACGTCGGCGGCCCGCAGCTCGCCGAAGGCCAGACCGCGGGTCAGCAGCTGCGCGGTGGAGGCCTCCAGGGTGCCCTGGCTGCCCGAGCGGCGGACCAGCGAGGTGAGCTCCTCGGCCGAGCGGGCCGAGGCGAGCTCCTCCTGCGGCTCGACGGAGAACACCCGCCGCAGCACGGCGTTGGCCCAGCCGTTCAGCAGCCGGATGACCAGCGAGGTGGCCCGGGTGAAGCCGCGCTGGAACCCCGACACCGCCCGGGCGGTGCGCAGCGGCTCGGACAGGGCGATGTTCTTGGGCACGAGCTCGCCGAACACCATGGTCAGCGCGGTGGCCAGCACCAGGGCGACGGTGATCGACACGGACCGGGCCGCGGCGTCGCCCAGGCCGACGGCGCCCAGCGGGCCGCGCAGCAGGGCGGCGATCGACGGCTCGGCGACGAACCCGATGGCCAGGTTGGTGACGGTGATGCCCAGCTGGGCACCCGACAGCTGGGTGGACAGCGTGCGCAGCGCGGTCAGCACGCCCTCGGAGCCGGCGTCGCCCTCGGCGGCCTGCCGCTCGACGGTGGCGCGGTCGACGGTGACCAGGGAGAACTCGAAGGCCACGAAGGCGGCGCAGGCGGCCACCAGCAGGAGGCCGACCAGCACCAGCAACCACTCGATCACCGCTGGCCGGTCCCCTCGGGGAGGGCGCGGGAAACGCAGCGGGCGGGTGATGCGGGTCTGTGAGGCAGGGAGCTCACGGGGTGGGTGGATCAGCCTCCGGCGAAGGGGGGCAGCACGTCGACGACGGCCCCGGGGTGGAGCACCGCCGCGCGGTCCCTGGTCGACGTGCCGTCGACCAGGAAGGAGCACGCGGTCAGCACGCGCTCCAGTTTGGCACCGTGGTCGGCCACGATCAGCCCCACCAGCTGCTCCAGCGTGGTGGCGTCGCGCACCTCGGTGTCGGTGCCCACCGCGGCCCGGGCCCCGGCGAAGTACCGCACGGTGACCGCCACCTCAGCCGCCGATCGCGGACATCGGGCGCGAGGGCTGCAGGAACGAGGGGTCGTCGATGCCGTGCCCGGGCAGCTTGGTGAGCGTGGCGATGCGCCAGCGGTCGGCCAGCTCCTGGTCGCTGGCGCCCTCGCGCATCGCGGTGCGCAGGTCGGACTCGTCGCGTGCGAACAGGCAGTTGCGGATCTGCCCGTCGGCGGTGAGCCGGGTGCGGTCGCAGGCACCGCAGAAGCTGCGGGTGACCGAGGCGATGACCCCGACGGTGAGGTCGGTGCCGTCGACCAGCCAGCGCTCGGCCGGGGCGGCGCCGCGGTCGGCGACGTCGGGCACCAGCGTGTGGGTGGCCGACAGCTTGGCCAGGATGTCCTCGGCGGTGACCATGTCGGCGCGGGTCCAGGCGTGGTGGGCGTCCAGCGGCATCTGCTCGATGAAGCGCAGCTCGTAGCCGTGCTCGAGGCAGTACTCCAGCAGCGGCACGGCGTCGTCGTCGTTGATGCCCTTGAGCAGCACGGTGTTGACCTTGACCGGGGTCAGCCCGGCCTCCTTGGCCGCCTTGAGGCCGGCCAGCACGTCGTCGAGCCGGTCGCGGTGGGTGAGGGCCTTGAACCGTTCGCGGTCGAGGGTGTCGAGGCTGACGTTGAGCCGGTCGAGGCCCGCCGCGGCCAGCGCCGGGGCCATGCGCGCGAGGCCGACGGCGTTGGTGGTGAGGCTGACCTCGGGGCGCGGCGCGAGCGCGGTGGTGGCCGCCACGATGCCGGGCAGGCCCGGGCGCAGCAGCGGCTCGCCGCCGGTGAACCGGACCTCCTCGATGCCCAGGTGCTCGACGCCGATGCGCACCAGCCGGACGACCTCGTCGTCGGTGAGCTGCTCGACCTTGGGCAGCCAGTCCAGGCCCTCGGGCGGCATGCAGTAGGTGCAGCGCAGGTTGCACCGGTCGGTCAGCGACACCCGCAGGTCGGTGGCGGTGCGGCCGTGCCGGTCGACCAACCCGCCGCTGCCCGGGGCGGGCGCGGGCGCGCGCACGACGGGGTCGGGGAGCGGGCTGGACGTCGTCACCCGCCCGACTGTAGAGCCGCTGTGCCCGGCGTCCGCGAGGTGCGTGCCCCCGGTCACACCCGGTTCCGCACCCGCGGACCCTGCGCGCCCGACCCGCCGCAGCAGCGGGTTGCACCGACGTTGCGCGTCAGTGCGTCAGGGTCAGCTTCAGGACGACGACCACGAGCGCCACCGCGGCGGCCACCGCGCCCACCGCGACCGCCCGGCCGAACGGGACGTCGGCCTGCAGGCGCCGGTACACCACGCCGATGCCGGCGACCCGCACCAGCCCGACCAGCGCCGCCAGCGACTGGCCCCACACCTCGGACAGCGAACCGGTCGCGGCCAGCCAGAGCAGCACGGCCGGCAGCACGCCGGAGCTGAGGATCGGGGTCGCGTCGCGGACGGCGTCGCGCAGCTCGCGGTGCAGCCCGCCGGTGACGAGCTCCCCGACCGAGTGGGCCAGCACGTGCGCCACGAACGTCGACAGCACGGTGCCGACGACGACCAGCGCGCCGGCCCCGGAACCGACCGCCTCGGGGGTCACGCCGACGACGGCGGCGAGCACCAGCACGGTGCCGTAGACGTAGGCCGACACCCGGCTGGCGGCCCGGTGGGGGTCGACGTCGAGCCGCCGGCGGGTGAGCGGGAGCACCACGCGAGGCCTCGGCACGGGCCCATCCTGCCCGCCCCGGTTCACTAGGATCGGCAGCGCCACCCGGACACACGGCAGGCCCCCCTGTCTCCGCCTGTGGCCAGGAAGTCGAGATCGATCCCGTGCGCAACCCGTTCTCCCCGTACGGCCGCATCTTCGCGGTCCCCGGCGCCCGTTCCTTCTCCCTCGCCGGCTGGCTGGCCCGCGTCCCCATGTCGAGCATGGGGCTGGGCTCGGTGCTCATGGTGGCCGGCGAGACCGGCAGCTACGGCCTGGCCGGCGCCGTCTCGGGCACCCTCGCCCTGGCCTTCGCCGCCGGCAGCCCGCAGTGGGCGCGCGGCATGGACCGGCTGGGCCAGGGCCGCGTGCTCGCCTGGTCGGCGGCGGTCTACCTGGTGCTGGGCACCTCGTTCACCGCGGTGGTGGTCGCCGGTGCCCCGCGGTGGTCGTGGTTCGTGCTGGCCGCGCTGACCGGTGCCTCGGCGGCCAACGTGGGTGCCGCCGTGCGGGCGCGGTGGGCGCACGCGCTGCCCGCGGCCGGTGAGCGGCAGACCGCGTTCGCCTTCGAGTCGGTGGTCGACGAGGTCGTCTTCGTCGTCGGCCCGCCCACCATCACGTTCCTGGCCGCGCTCATCGCCCCGCCCGCCGGCTTCCTGGTCGGGCTGCTCGTGGGCATCGCCGGCACGGTGTGGCTGTCCCGCCAGGTGGCCACCCAGCCCCCGGTGCACGCCCGCACGCCCGGCGAGCGGCGCAGCGCCGCGTCGGTGCTCAGCCCCACGCTGCTGGTCGTGGCGGTCGCCTACCTGGCCGTCGGCACGGTGTTCGGCGCGATGGACGTCGTCGTGGTCGGGTTCGCCCAGGAGCAGGGGCAGCCGGTGATGGCCGGTGTCGCGCTCGCCGCCTACGCCGGGGGCAGCCTGGTCGCCGGCCTGCTCTACGGCATCGTGCGGCTGCCCGGCACGCTGCTGGCCCGCTTCGTCGGCTGCAGCCTGCTGTTCGGGCTGGCCACGCAGAGCCTGCTGCTGGTGGGTTCGCTGCCGTGGCTGGTGGTCGCGGTGTTCCTGGCCGGGCTGACCATCGCCCCGGTGCTGGTGGCCGGCATGTCGCTGGTCGAGTCGCGGGTCGACCGCACCGCGCTCAACGAGGGCCTCACCTGGACCTCGACCGGGCTCACCCTGGGCGTCACGGCCGGTGCGGCGCTGGCCGGTGCCGCGGTCGACGCCTGGGGCGCGGAGGGCGCCTTCCTGGTGCCCACCCTGGGCGCGGCGGGCGCCGGGGTGCTGGCGCTGGTGGGCGGCGTGCTGCTGCGCACCCCGACCCGCACCCCCGACCGGGAGACCGCAGGCCGCTGAGCCCGCGGGAGGATCGGGGCGTGGACCTCACCCTGCGCCCCGTGACCGAGGACGAGCTCGCCGAGGCGTGGACGCTGGGCCGGTGGGCCTTCGGCGGGCCCGCCGAGGCGCCGCCGCGGGCCCTGTCGATGCTCCCCGGGACCCACCGCTGGGGTGCCTTCGACGCCGCGGGCCGCATGGTCGGCAAGGTCACCGACCACGCGGAGCACTCGTGGTGGGGTGGCCGGCAGGTGGCGTCGGCGCACGTCACCGGGGTGGCCGTCGCGCCCGAGGTGCGCGGCGGCGGGGTGGCCCGCCGGCTGCTCACCCGGGCGCTGGCCGGGGCGCGCGAGCGCGGGGCCGCCGTCAGCGCGCTGTACCCGACCGTCTCGGCGGCCTACCGGTCGCTGGGCTGGGAGGTCACCGGCCTGCTGGGGTCCGCGGTGCTGGACACCGCCGCGCTGCCCGCGCTGCGCGCCCCCGAGGGCGTCGTCCTGCGGGCCGGCACCCCGGCCGACCGGGCCGCCGTGGTCGACCTGCACGAGCAGGTGGCCCGCGGCTTCGACGGCCCGCTCACCCGGCGCGGCGGCCGCTGGGAGCTGCCCCCGCGCGACGAGCAGCCCCTCGGCGACGGCGTCGACCTGCTGACCCTCGCCGAGCAGGACGGCGTGGTCACCGGCGTGCTGGGCTACGAGCGGGGCCGCGGCTACGACGCCGCGGCGGGGCTGCGGGTGCGGGACCTGCTGGCCACCACCCCGGCGGCGGCCCGCGCGCTGGTCGACGTCCTCGCCGGGTGGCGCACGGTCACCCGCACGGTCGACGTCCCGGTGCTGGTCGGGGACGTCGTCTCCGCCGTGCTGCCCCTGGAGCGGGCGACCGCCCGCGGCACCCACGTGTTCATGCACCGGCTGGTCGACGCCGAGCGGGCCGTCGCCGCGCGCGGGTGGCCCGAGCACGCCCGCGGGTCGGTCGTCTTCGCGGTGGTCGACGAGGTCGCGCCGTGGAACACCGGCACCTGGGTCCTCGAGGTCGACGCCGGCGAGGGCCGGCTCACCCGCACCGGCGCCGAGGCCGACCTGGTCGTCGGGCCGCGCGGCCTGGCCCTGCTGTGGACCGGGGCCGGCAGCGGGCGCACGGCCGCCGCGGCCGGGCTGGTGACCGGTCCCGGGGACCCCGCCGCGCTCGACCTGCTCGCCTCCGGTCGCGCCCCGCAGCTGCTCGACTACTTCTGAGGGGGAGGGCACACCGGCGCATATCCGTTGCGCACCAGGGCATTGGACCCTGCATGACGGTCCCGAACATCACCTTGAACAACGGCGTCGAGATCCCGCAGCTGGGCTTCGGCACGTACCAGATCGAGCCCGAGAACACCCGCGAGGCCGTGCGCACCGCCCTCGAGGTCGGCTACCGGCACATCGACACCGCCGAGATGTACGGCAACGAGAAGGAGGTCGGCGAGGGCTTCCGCGACTCCGGGCTCGCCCGCGACGACGTCTTCATCACCTCCAAGCTCAACAACGGCTTCCACGCCGAGGCCGACGTCGCGAAGGCCATCGACCAGTCGCTGGCCGACCTGCAGCTCGACCACCTCGACCTGTTCCTGATCCACTGGCCGCTGCCGGGCATCGACGTCGACTTCGTCGAGACCTGGAAGGCCATGGAGCAGCTGTACCGCGAGGGCAAGGCCCGCGCGATCGGCGTCTCGAACTTCCAGACCAACCACCTGAACAAGCTGCGCGACCAGACCGACATCACCCCGGCGGTCAACCAGATCGAGGTGCACCCCTACCTCACCCAGGACGAGCTGCGCGCCTACAACGCCGAGCGCGGCATCCTCACCGAGGCCTGGTCGCCCATCGCCCAGGGCAAGGTGCTCGACGACCCGGCCATCGTGCGCGTCGCCGAGCGCGTGGGCCGCACCCCGGCCCAGGTGACCTTGCGCTGGGCCATCCAGCGCGGCGACATCGTGTTCCCGAAGTCGGTCACCCGCAGCCGCGTCGAGGAGAACTTCGCCCTCTTCGACTTCCAGCTCAGCGAGGACGACATCACCGCCATCTCGACGCTGAACCGCGACGAGCGCACCGGCCCGGACCCGGACACGTTCAACATGATCCCCAGCTGAGGTGACCCAGGTGCCCTTGGATCAACGACGTCGATCCAAGGGCCTCCTCCCTCGCGGACGGTCGCGGGGGAGGAGGACCTCCGGTCAGGGAGGACGCGGGTTCAGTCCGTCGTCACGAAGTCGATGAGCTCCTCCACCCGGCCGATGAGCTGGGGCTCCAGGTCGGTCCAGGTGCGGACCCTCGCCAGGATGCGCTGGGCCCAGACGTAGCCGGTGTCGTCCTCCCAGCCCAGATGGCGGCAGACGCCGGTCTTCCAGTCCTCGCCCCTGGGCACGGTCGGCCAGGCCCGGATGCCCACCACCGAGGGCTTCACGGCCTGCCAGATGTCGATGAACGGGTGGCCCACGACCAGCGCGTGCGCGCCGGTCACCTGCGCGGCGATGCGGGTCTCCTTGGAGCCGGTGACCAGGTGGTCGACCAGCACGCCCAGCCGGCGTCCCGAGGACGGCCGGAACTCGCGCACGATGCCGGGCAGGTCGTCGACGCCGTGCAGCGGCTCGACCACGACGCCCTCGATGCGCAGGTCGTGGCCCCAGACCTTCTCCACCAGCTCGGCGTCGTGCTTGCCCTCGACGTAGATGCGGCCCTCGCGGGCCACCCGGGCCCGAGCGCCGGCCACGTAGGTGGACCCCGACGCGCTACGGGTCGGGACGGCGGCCGCGGCGGCCTTCGGGCGCACCAGCACGACCGGCCGGCCCTCCACCCAGAAGCCCGGGCCGAGGGGGTAGCCCTTGACCCGGCCGAAGCGGTCCTCGAGGTGGACGACGTCCTTCTCGCAGCGCACAACGGCGCCGACGAAGCCCGAGCTGGGGTCCTCGACCACGAGGTCCTTCTCGGCCTCGACCTGCACGGGGGGCTTCTTGACCGTGCGCGGGTGCACCAGGTTGTCGTACTGCGAGCGAGGAGGCACCGACCGAGTCTGCGCAGCGGGCCGCGCAGCCACGGGGACCGACACGCAGGAGGCGTACCGTTCCCCCTCCAGCCGCAGGCGCACGCCACCTCGGACCACGCTCCGTGACCGTCCGCCGGCGTGCCGGTGGCCAGGAGTCCTCATGTCCGGCAAGAACAAGGGCGGCCGCGAGGCCAAGAAGCCCAAGGCCGCCAAGGTCAAGAACAACGCCTCCCAGCCCAGCACCAAGGGCGGGGCCGTCGACGCCATCAAGCAGAAGGCCCGCTAGAGCCGGCCCGCCCGCAGGTCGTCGACGCAGGCGGCCCACGGGCTCCCCGGGTCCTGCGCGCGGCGGGTGTGGCCGCGCAGCGCGGTGGGCCGACCGCGCCGCCCGGGCCGTCCACGCCACCAGTCCGCCAGCAGCTGGGCCTGCTGCTCGAGGCCGTAGGAGGCCAGCGGGCGCGCCGGCAGGTCGTAGGCGTAGGCGTCGCGCCCCAGCGTGTGCCGCACCTGCTCGACCGCCGCCCGGCCGGTGAACGCCCGGCGGCCCAGCGCGCGCACCTGGGCGGTGTGCACCAGCTCGTGCAGGAACGTGTGCGGGTCGGTGCCCACCGGGTCGGCGTACAGCTCGGGGCCCAGGTTGACCGTGACCGCGCCGTCCCAGCGCGGGAACACGAACGGACGGCGCCCGGCGCCCACGGTGTCGGTCACCACGAGCCGGTGGCGCGGTGGCAGCGCGTCGCCGAGCAGTTCGTCGGCGGCCCAGTCGTGCTCGGCGGCGGTCATCGCCCGCTCGCGGGAGCCGAGCGCGGCGACCCCGGAGGCGAGCACCGCCAGCAGCGAGTTCTCCGGTCCGGCACCCCACAGCAGGCCGTCGGCGACGCGCGCGCCGGCGGCCGGCGACCCGGTGGTGACCACCGAGCCGAGGGCCAGGCCCGCGCCGAGCACCACGCCGGCCGGGTGGAGCGCGGTCCCGACGAGCCAGGCGGCAGGCAGCAGCAGCACGGGCGGAGTCTTGCACCGAGGGGGGTGGCACTCAGTGCCACCACCGGGCATGCTGTGTCCCACAGCACAGCCGCTGCCACTGGAGGACACGCAATGGGCAACCCCTGGTTCGAGACCGTCGCCGAGGCGCAGCGGAGGGCCAAGAAGCGGCTGCCGAAGTCGGTGTACGGCGCGCTGATCGCCGGCTCCGAGCGCGGCTGGACCGTCGAGGACAACACCCGCGCCTACGCCGAGCTCGGGTTCGCCCCGCACGTGGCCGGTCTGCAGGGCGAGCGCGACCTGTCCACCTCGATCATGGGTCAGCCGCTGTCGATGCCGGTGATGATCTCCCCGACCGGCGTGCAGGCGGTGCACCCCGACGGCGAGGTCGCCGTGGCCCGGGCCGCCGCCGCCCGCGGGATCACGATGGGGCTGAGCTCCTTCGCCTCCAAGTCGATCGAGGAGGTCGCGGCGGCCAGCCCGCAGACGTTCTTCCAGATGTACTGGGTGGGCTCGCGCGACGTGCTGGTGCAGCGCATGGAGCGCGCCCGGGCGGCCGGCGCGGTCGGGCTGATCATGACCCTGGACTGGTCGTTCTCCAACGGCCGCGACTGGGGGTCGCCGTCGATCCCGGAGAAGGTGGACCTGAAGGCGGCGCTGCAGTTCGGCCCCGAGGTCGCGCTGCGCCCGCAGTGGCTGGCCACCTGGCTGCGCGCCGGCACGCTGCCCGACCTGTCGACCCCCAACCTCACCCCGCCCGGCGGCACCGCGCCCACGTTCTTCGGCGCGTACGGGGAGTGGATGGGCACCCCGCTGCCCACCTGGGACGACGTCGCCTGGCTGCGCGAGCAGTGGGGCGGGCCGTTCATGCTCAAGGGCGTCATGCGGGTCGACGACGCGAAGCGGGCCGTCGACGCCGGCGTCACCGCCATCTCGGTGTCCAACCACGGCGGCAACAACCTCGACGGCACCCCGGCCCCGATCCGTGCGCTGCCGGCGATCGCCAAGGCCGTCGGCGAGCAGGTCGAGGTGGTCACCGACGGCGGGGTGCGGCGCGGGTCCGACGTCGTGAAGGCCCTGGCGCTGGGGGCCAAGGCCGTGATGATCGGCCGCGCCTACCTGTGGGGCCTGGCCGCCAACGGCCAGGCCGGGGTGGAGAACGTGCTGGACATCCTGCGCAGCGGCATCGACTCCGCCGTCCTCGGCCTCGGCCA
>Ga0325401_1005596_pt1 | contig 12066 bp, 8 predicted proteins | sample PopdelMetagenome_FD_205666 | JGI IMG/M metagenome (GOLD analysis project Ga0325401, IMG submission 205666) | Populus deltoides microbial communities from Bellville, Georgia, United States - Xylem-PdKOR-R2 | ecosystem: Host-associated > Plants > Phyllosphere > Stem > Wood/Secondary xylem | place...
AAAAGTTTCAAAGAATCAACTGTGATTTTTTTACTTGATGTCCATGCATGCCATGCAAGAGTCGTCCACCTTTAATTTAGGCTTTCAAGTATTCTTTCTGTCTTTTGCTATTTTTAATTTATAACTTGATGATGTGGCATATTTTATGTCCCATTGGGCTCCATGAAGTTGGCATGCTTTAGGAGATACGGAGACAATCATCATTTCCATAATTTTAAAATTCATTCCGGTCAGGTTGAATAAAAAAAAAATTAGTATAGCTTGATAAAATCGAGTTAAAAATATAGTTATAACCTGTTGATTTTTTATTAAAATAATATTATTTTAATTTTTTTAAAAAAATTAATTTGAATGATATGGTTAAAATTTAGAATCCAAGCTTTAAACCAGACCGGGTTTAAAAACTATGAAAAATTCAATTAATTTGTGGAGAAATTAAAAATTTGATAAAATTTATGAGTTAAATTAATACAAACTACAGTCAAACAATTCTTTGTTTATATGATAGTGAAAATTGATTTTCTAGAGGAAATATATAAGCAGTTTGAAATTTTTTTTTAAGAAGAAAAATTTATATTATTTTAATATATTTTTAAATAAAAATATTTTAAAAAACAATAATTATTAGACGCCCGATATCATTATAATAGTTGAATCTCGTGAAGTCTAATTAAACTCAATCACCAATTGAATCTTACGATTTATCAATCCAAAGTCTAACCTGGTTTTCTTTTTAAATTATTTTAAATAGACTTGATTAAATTTGAATTACCCTACTGCTAATAATTTGAGTAATCCAATGGATTAACTTGAGATATACTTGACTCACTGAGTCAATCAAAACTTAATTGATTGAAACAAACTCAAGTGATACTTGATTATATTTGGTTAATTTTTTTTTAACCTTTTTTTTAGAATGATATCGTTGCTTTCTTTCTTTTTATTATTTTTTTAATCGAAGACGACATTGTTTGAGGATTGACATTGATTGACCCGACAACCTTAATCGGGTGCGGGTCTGACAGCCGCGGCACCATCTTGGTTTCATGGGCTTGTGCCATTATTTCCATATAGTATATAAACGAAATGCCCGAGCTTATGACACGCTCTGTCTGTGACTGGGAGTAAAATAATGGGACCTGAGACAGAGAACAGGAAGCCAGTGGCTGTGTTCATGGCTTTTGGTACGAAGGGCGATGTTTACCCTCTCTCTGTAAGTATTTCTTCTTCCAATGGAATTGCTAAAATATCGCCTTTTTTTTTGTTTTTCTTTCCAGTTGAGTTGAAAAATCAACAATTTGTTGTGTTTTCTTGTTCTTGTTTCAGGCCATTGCCGCTGCTTTTGCTAGTGATCAGAAACAATACCGTGTGGTTCTAGTAACACATTCAGCACATCAGGTTTGCATTGAAATCCTCCTCATCCTCTTTGGTTTATTGCTTACTAAATACCCTGCCAGTAATCAAAATCAACCATGCATTCTAGAAACAATACTTTATATAGTTTGTTCCTTAGGCCATCTTGTTTGCAAGTCCAAGAAACCTTTTTCGAGGGTAGCCCTAACTTGTGTGTGGGCTGGCTAGATTGAAAAGTCGTTTTTGAGTTATGCCCTTGGGAAGAAATCAGCCCTATAAAATTGCAAGGTTGCAAGGTGTTATTCTGATTTAACTCAATATAGAACAATGCTGTTCTTTAGTTTCATTTTCTTTCGTCCCTAGGAATTTTGGGTTCATGTGAATATTCCGTTTCTTTCTCTTTCTTTCTTTTTTACTGATAATTTTTGTTTGTACAAGACCTGCTGATGTTATAAAATGTTGGGTTTCTTGCAGAACTTAAGCTCTCACTTGGAAGAAAGACATGTTACGTTCTTAGGAATCAATTCACCACCTGTTCTTTCTGTTCGCGACAATTATGGTTGTTCAGGTTGTAATGTCAATGGTTATGCTATCTTTGCGGTATATAAGAAGGCAAATCTTGTGGGAATGGGATTAGTTTTATTTTTACATTGAATTAACTAACCACTCTGCTGTAATGGACCATTTCTTTAATAGGATCACAGGAGTTAGCTTTTTCAGAACAGAAAATGATAGCCACAAGAGAGCACAGACGAGAATGCTATTCAGCAGTTGAAGGGATTTTTGGACATGGTCCAACCATGGAGGGTGATTTTATCTTGATAAATTTCTTTGCATTGGTATTTCTTGGAAATTCTGGTCCATAGAAGCTCTTCTGATACTTTGAAAATATAGCCTGGATTTATATGGCTTTCTTGATGAAAGTGTCAACCTGATAAAGGAAAAATTTGCTTTGCATTCTGGTACAGGAAGGGTGGAGCCTTGCAGAACTTTTTCATATCCGTTGTGTAGTAGCTGCTCCATATGTTGTTCCATACAGGTGGTGATATTTTCTCTGAATTCTCTATTTCTTAATGACTTGCCAATCATAGTATTGAAGGACATTTTGTGTTTGGTTTTTCTCCAGTGTGCTATTATTATGTATAGGCACGTATAATAATTTAAGTAACACAGATACAGTTATAAAAATGTATGTGAATGTGGCAGTGGATTATGTGAATGTAGAATTCATTTTTATTAAATGACAATTGAATAAATTGTTCCTCAATGTTATTTATCCATATAGAGAAAAGAGAAGAGAATATACATGTATATCTATTATGTAATTTGAATTGTTGGGTACATGCATGATTCAAAATCCCATATTGATGAAATAGCAACAAAAGTTATTATAGATATTAGTGGGAAAATCTACAACCAAACAGTTCAAGCTTTTCATCAATCACAGGTTTCAATTCTATGCTGGTGGCTCCAAAACCCAAGCAGGTGTAGGGTGTGACTAGAAGTTGGTACAGGATAACTAACAATAAGGGCGTGTGAGGTTCCACTCAAGGGAAATGAATCTTGGAGTGGTCATTATATCATACGGAATGCCACATTAGCAGGAGACTTCTAGAGTATTTTTGTTTGCCCAAAGTCATATATTGAAGGAATAGAAAGAAAGTTGAATATAGGTATATGCGGGAATACTAATAACCCATTGTCTTAAGCACTTGTATTTAGATAATGTGTTAATATTTAGTTACTTGCAACATTTTGTGCTACTTGATTAGTTGATTTTGCTGACTTAGTTGTCCTAAATAAATGTCCCAAACCAAGCATTGAATATGCATTAGATGTTATCTGAAGGGGTTGATGTATTTAGTCACAAGAAATTTCATCCTTTCTGTATGCATTTTTCTTGAGATTATTGTTAGGACTCCCTTTGCCAATAATTCTCCACATATGACGTGGTTACTAATTCATACAAAATTTTAAAATGCGACTTTTGGATTTATGCAAAAACTATTCATGTAAAATTCATAATAGTCATGCTTGGTTTGCGTCAATATGGACATCCACACAGTAAGCGAGACTACACAAAGTTCACAAATGCCACAGCAGTTTCTCAAAGCATATTGTAGATATACCACTAATGTTATTGAATATTAATACTTTTCATCTGTAATGTATGTCAAATTATAATTTTATAGATGAAAAATTTGGTGACCAGATATCTGAAGATCTAAAGTTGCCCAGTTGTTGGTTCTTTATGTCTATGCTTGCCCTGTTATTTAGTTGGTTACTGTTTTTATCTGCTTCTAACTTAAGGACTGCATCCCATTTGTCTAGAACTAAAATTATCAGGTTACAATGGACAATGGTTATTCTTGTCCTTTGTGTTTTGGTAGTCACATAAACGTGTTTTGTGGAATTTGATGTCTAGCACCAGGCACGGTTGCTTCTTTGTCAACCTTGGAATCTTTGGAAATTCATGGAAACGTTCTTGGAAACCTTCAGTTTCCTGTCTTTTTCCACATTTTCCCCTCTTTTTAATGCAAATTCTCATAATATCTTGTTCAGTAGTTTTGCTGTAAGATGTGCATATCTAGATAGTTTATTTTGTTGTTAAATTTTTCCAATGTATGGTTGACTCTTTTTGTGTGCTTTTCAGTGCACCTTCCTTATTTGAGAGTCACTTTAGAAGAGAGCATCCTCTTTTATATAAATATCTCCAAGAAGCTGACAGTAATCAGGTGCTTCGAAGTCCTCATGTAGAACCATTTTCTTACTTGTATAGCAACAACATAATATAGGTCTTTGTCTCTTGCTTTCTCCTATTATGTTTAAATAGGTTTATGATGTGCAGCTTGTATACAAACTTTCTAACCTTTTTATGATCATAGGTTTCCTGGAAAGATGTGGCTCATTGGATGTGGCCACTTTTTACCGAAAACTGGGGATCATGGAGAAGTGATGATTTGTATCTGAGTCCTTGCCCTTTCACTGTTGGTGATTTTGGATATAAGATTTCCTTTTTTTCATGGAATGAAATTTATGATTGCCACCTCCTGCATGTACATTGATTTTATGATGCATTGTTACTTTGTTGTTAGGGTATATTTAAACTCATTAAATTTCTTATACTGAATCCAGGATCCAGTAACAGAGCTTCCCACTTGGCATGATAGGCCACCATCTCCCCTACTGCTGTAAGTTGCATTTTCTTTTTCTACCAAAAACAACCGCATAACCTAATTCTTTATTATGATTACAAGCAAAGCAAAAGGATGATTGAGCCATTGTGGCACAGCTAAAGAATTTAGATGGTTAGCAAAAGGTTTTATTTCCATGGCATTCAAAACTCCCCGTGAAAGTAGAAATGGATTATTTTAAATGATTTATGAATGAATTCCCATGTCTGGCTAGAACAAATGAAGTAAAAGTGATTTGAGCCAAAGGAAAAGGAAACGAAAAAAGAAAAGCATACAAAGTAAACATTATCTGCCATTATCTAGGTTGAATTGGCACCATTTTCTCATGCTTTAAATCTAACTAAGAATGACACCAAAATCTCATGATTCATATGCATTATGTCTTCTTCTTCTTCTTCTTCTTCATTTTTTAAAAATTATTGGATGGGTTAATTAAAAGTTGAACACATTAACCTGTATTTCCATCTCTTTGATTTTTTTGAGTAAATTACAATAACCTCTTGAAACATCATGAAATTACAGGCATTACAGAAGAGTTTAATGATTTCCCAAAAAGCTTCTCCAAGTTTAAGAAAATACTACAAAACACTATGTATGCCCCAAATGCCTCTAGTTATACTAAAATGCCAACATTGAATTGAAATTTAGTGTTTGTTCATACATTAGCTATTTTAAATACTTTGATACTATTTTTTCAATTTTAGTTAATGAAAATTATTTATTGAATAAAAAATTCATTAGGATAATAATTCTAATCATGTTATTAATGTTTTTTTTTCCCTAAAAAAACAACCCATTCGGTCAATATGCTTTTAATTTGTTTGATATTGGTTTTAAATTCGAATAAAAACTGTATTGTACTATGTGTTTGGATATCGTCAAGTTTTTTCTTCATATATATTAATATGTTTTTTTTGGTTAGGAGCCAATAGTTTTTTTTTTTTTATAAATTGAACATAAATTCATAAATATTTAAATGCATATTTTAAGAATATCAATAGATGTTTTGTCTTGATGAATTGTTTGATTTTTTTAAAATGATATTTTTATTAATCTGTGAAGTCATAATATCAAAATAATTCAAATAGCTATGTTGAAACAAAATGTAACTTGAAACTTGTAAGGTTGTTTTGGGTGTAAATGGGGGTATTTTGGTTATAAAGTGTTTCTATAGTATTACTTAAAATGGGGTATATAGTCAAATCACCAAACTTTTGGGCTTAGCTTGTATTTGGACGTTACCTAAAGGAAATTTTTGAACTTATTTTGTTTTTGCAATAGGTATGGATTTAGCAAAGATATTGTTGAATGTCCAGGTAATCTCATTCTTTTGCTCCTTTAACATGAAAATTTTACTTTATGTGTTCCCTCCTCTCCTCTGCTTTCATTTTCTTTTTTCATTCAAATGACTGTAGACTTTTAGATATGTATCTAAAAGTTCAATCCATATCTCTCAAATGTTGTGATGAAATTATATAATTTTGGTATCTATGGATTTCTTTACATAAGAGCTTTCATTTGATGGTGATATTGGCTGGTTTTACGACCAAATTTTATCCATCCAAAATTTTCTCTCTTCTTAATATCTTTCCAATTTTTAAAATGATAGTGTTTTTATGTTAAAATAAGCCAAGTTTACAGCACTTGGGTATTGTTACTTTGCGGAATAAGCATCCTACAATTGAAAGTTGAGGGGCTTAATTGAACTGTTTCATAGATGAAGAAAGTTGTACAATTGTACAAGGGTATTGTCAACTGTCAATGAGATGATCATGTGATTGATGTTGTGCTTCCCCATTTCCATTATCACTAATAATAGCATGTTAACAGATTATTGGCCATCAAATGTCCATGTTTGTGGGTTTTGGTTTCTTCCTACTGAATGGCAGTTTTCATGTAAGAAATGCCAAGAAATTTCAGAACTTTCTTATCCTGGAGATTTGAGGACAAAAGATGAAGTGTGTTCACCTCATGTCAAGTTACAATGTTTTCTGATAAATCCAGCATCAACACCTCCTGTTTTCATAGGACTAAGTTCTATTGGAAGGTAGGTTCGTTGCTTTTTTGTTTATGGACTATTTATGTTACAACATTTTGGTATGTTCATCTCTTCCTTGAATTTTTTCTTAAACTTAACAACCACAATGTTAGGTTGAAAGAATATGGTTAATTGGCTATAACATCAACATCATGTGAACATTGTAAGCCTAGCATGGATGTCAATTTTGTTTTTGAATAGACCTCTTTTAGTTTATTTCATTCACTTGTTTAAATTGTCAATGGTGATCTTTTCTTGAACCGTGTTTCACTTTTGTTTACAGCATGGGCTTCTTGAGGAACCCTCAAACATTTCTTCAGGTAATTCAAACTGTCCTGGAGATCACAAATTTCAGATTCATCCTTTTTACTGCTAGCTATGAACCTTTGAATGAAGCTGTCCAAGTTATTGCCACTGAATCGTCACATTTTGATAAAAGAAAGTACCTCGAAGAGGGAATCTGTCTCTTTGATAACCGCCTCTTTTGCTTTCCTAAGTGAGTATATATCTTGATCCCTTGAAGCATCATATTTAAATAAAAACAGTAACTTCTTTGTGCAATGCTATCAAGATGTATAGGCGTGGACATGTGGCAGTAATATCATTTAAATATTTGGGAATAATTTTTTTTTCACACCCCACCATTCTTTTGCGTTATCTAACGTGCCAAAGTGGTTCTTATGTTTATAGCATGACAAATATGATGACATTTGTGTCACAGACCCCTGTGTTTTCAGGGAGATTAAAATTCATTTTAGGTAATGATACATGGGTTTTTCAGACAATGCCCTTATTAACAACTTGTGGAACTTGCACTTCCTAATATGGGTTGTTAGAATTTTTAACTATAAAGAATTAGAAGGTTAAAATTAACCTTTAATAAAACTAGATTAATGTTAAAAACAAAATTGAGATTTTGCAACCATCTGATGTATCCATTATCAACAACAAAACAAAATGGTACATATCATTTTAAATTGATTTTTCTTACTCTATTAAGTCACCAAATCCACTGTCTGATAACAATTATTTTATTTAACTCTATCATCTAAAAAAAAACGTTGGAAATAAATTTATTTTAACTATATCATGTGTAAAAATTGAAATCACCTATAGATTTAAGAAAGATAACTACTTTAATTTCGTAGGTAAATTAAAAAAACACCCTTTATTTAACACATACACTATAATGGTGGTTTTTTGTATTTTATTCCCATATTATCCAAACTAAAAAGAAAAAAAACTGCTATCTGTTAACTGTTCAGTCAAACAGGGAAATCAATCAAATGTGCTCGTGTTTTTATTTTCTTAATGGATAAACAACATAGTACAAAATCTCAATTTTATTATACAGTACTCTAATATAATTAAAAGTTACTTTTGACCTTTAAAAATTTACAGTTTAATATTGTAACAACTCCTATAATTGGGAAGTGTAACTTCCACAATTCTGAACCTTGCTGTTAGGGCACATGTTAGAAAAGCCCACGATACTTTCATGATAATTTTTGTTGCATATACTATCTTGATTTGGTCACTATGTTAGTTTGGGAATTTGATCATGCATCCTGTACCTGAAAGTTTCTTAGGCCTGCAGCTTTCCTGACATAAATGCAACGCCCTTTAGTGATGGGCATCTGAAACTGAGAATTTGAGCTTTAATAAGCCTCTTGCTGTTTGATCTAGACTTTAATTTTGATGGAAGAGAGCTCTGCTGTAGATTTGAAGGGGAGGGAGAGGTTCTTTTTGAACTTTGTGGGCAAGCACTATCATGTATGCAGAGAGTATTCTAGTATTTAATCCCAACTGAGAGCTCTGCTAGAAATTAGAAATTATTGAAGTAAGAGCAAGATTTTTCATTTTTTCAAAGCAATGAAACCCTTAGGGTAAGTGAAATATTCTGAGGTTTAACATTTATGAAAACATGCAGCATACTACCTTGTTTTCTAGGATGAATTGCTGAAATTATAATTCTGTGATGCTTATAGAAGTACTTGTGATAGCAATAGACTATATGAGATTGATTTAGCACAATACTACCTACCAACTATAAAAGATTGATTTAGCACAATACTACCTACCAACTATAAAAGATTGATTTAGCACAATACTAACTATAAAAGATGATAAAACCATGTAGACGATGCCTTCAAGGAGCATTATTCATTGACTATGCAGAAGAAACACTCTTCTCTTCTCAAATTGAGTACTAGGTGCAAATAGCCTTTAAAACCCTCTTATCATGGCTGCATTAATTGGTGAGGTAATTGTTTTGATTATATGAATGACCCCATTTTATCATGCAAAACAGTATGGTACCTTACCAATGGCTATTTCCAAGATGTGCAGCTGCAATTCATCACGGGGGCAGGTGAGACTCATTATGTTATTTTATTTCATTGAAATATTTATTTCAGCACATGACATGCAGAAGAACTAATTAATTTTTCTTTTTTGTTGCTTCTCTTTGTCTGTAAATTAGTGGATCCACTGCTGCAGCACTACACGCAGGCATTCCACAGGTTTGCCGAATTGCAAACCCTTGCTTTATTTCATTGTTGTAGAACTCAAATAATGTGCGAGTTGTTTTACTCTTCAAAGTTTTTGCTGCGCTGCTTTGGTCAAGGCATGCCAAAATAAATGATATTCTTTACAAGTCCAGAATGAAATTCTGATAAGACTAGCATAATACCACTCTAATGGGACAGCCATGTCCACAGAGAGGAGTAGGATGGAGGCGTACATTATTGGAAGAAATAAGGGTTAAAAAGGGTGTTTTAGCAGAGAGCCATTTGATAAAAAAAATTTGTGAAAACTCTTTGATTAAACCTTTGGTAAGAGAAAGCCAGCCCATGATCAGAAACCTCATTCTAGACTTAGTTCCTGGTGCTTGAGCAGCTCTCCTGACTTTCTGTTATTTGTCATTTACTTTTTTTGCAACTATCCATCAACTGTTAAACTAAACCCTGTAAATGGATTGCAACGCAATATTTTTGTTTGCTTAGAAGCAATCTTCCCTTCTTGTCTGCTCACTCTTCATCTTGATCTTGCTGAATTGGTATCAATGTCTCTCAGCTAGGTTAGACATTTAAGATACAGAGTAATGTTGTTGGTAAGATTTCCTTAGTTTGCCAAAAAGTGTTTCTACTTGCTAAACTCTAATATGGTGCTGCAATTTTGATACCATACATGCATTAGAAATTATATATGCTTTCATGACTTTGAAGATCAATGCTATTATATGCTTGCCAGTACTATTGGTGTGTCTGCTTTTCAATGCTGTCAGCTCTCTTAAACAAATCCAATAATTTTGAAATCATTCTTAATCTACCGGAAGATTAATCCATGAAGGGAAAAGAAGCATGACAAGGCTGGTCAAATTTTCTTTTGTGCTTCATCAATGATTATCTTCACTAATCTCTCACCATTTGTCTCTCTCAACCAATTGATTAGAGTGTTAGATGGCAGGTATTATGTCCATTCATACTGGATCAGTTTTATTGGGCTGAGAAGATGTATTGGATTGGAGTTTCCCCAGAACCATTAAACAGAAGCCATTTGATTCCAGATAAACAGGATGATGTGAGCATCAGAATGGCTGCAAAAGTTCTATCAAGGGCCATAAATGATGCCCTGTCTCCAAACATCAAAGCACGTGCTTTGGAAATTGCGGAGAGAATTTCTCTTGAGGTAATGCTTGTTCTTCAGTTATTTGATCACATTGCTGGTGAAGTGTTTAAAGAAATTGCATATATTTTAAATCTATAAAGCTATATATCTATGAGTGATAGGGATATATTCTGGGTTTTATACCAAAATCTTCTTGCTCGTATTTTATGCTGCAATAATTCACATATTGAAAACTCTTACTTCTCAATGATCACATGGTAGTTTCTTTTCCTTTCCTTTTCTTTTTCCCCCCTATGCCCTAACCTTATATAATGGCTTACAGAAGCCTAGTTTTCTCGCAGCACATTTGCTCAGAATTTTGGTTTGCTCTTATGAAGATTCTTTTTAGTAGATTTCATTTTAGGTATATTGGTGGACACTTGAGGATACACCAATTATATAGCCCTATATTTTGTCTGCTGAAGTTGGAATCTAAGACCTTGTGGACCATGTCAACTGCATACCATTTGATTTAAAGCCGAAAGATATATAGTTTTACCACTTCTCCACAGGGTTAAGGATACATAATGGAAGTGTTCAAAAAGTAGTACCCATTTGAAACTGTGGAATTCTCAGTGGCAATAGAAGGGTTTTAGTCTTGAGAAAGCAACTTCGTGTAAAATAGCAATAATTAAGGATTTACACTGATTCAGATATCCTTCCCTTATTAATCTACTGGGTAATGGCCATCAAAAGCTGAATAAGTGATAAAGTTGCCAAACTAGTAGATTGGATGCTCCACATGGGAGTAATGGCCATCAAAAGCTGAATAAGTGATAAGTTTCCAAACTAGTAGATTGGATGCTCCACAAGGGAGTTTTGGAGTCATTGCCTTTTCTGGTGTACCTTTTTGGCTGTGAAATGTGATCTTGGCTTTTTTACCCTGAAAAGAAATGAGGTGGAACCGGGCATTTTTCTCTGAAAATGTTAGTGTTATATATTTCATCTTTTTCGAAAAGAACCGTTAACAATCATCATAAACGTTGCATATTTTTGTATACAAATGGCTTAAGATTCCTTGCATCATCCTTCTTTGTATGCAATATAATGTTTGGCGTAATTTCACAACACTCTTTTTGTTGTCTCTTTTCAATGTTCATGATTTTGACAACATCCTCCTCTCATTTTTGTGCAATTTACCAGGCTCTCCTTCACTTGGAGGACATTATGGAAAAAATTGAAGAACTTATAGCAATGAGGTTTTATTTGGATTGATTTCAACACCATCTACTTAAATGGCTTTTAAAATTTTTCTAACGTACAAGTTTCTCCTCAAGAATGGTTTAATTGCACACTTAAAAAGTCTGAAATCAATCTTGAATATTTTGAAAAATTCTTGAAATTTGTTCATGGTGTTTACGCTGAGATTTTTTTTTCATGGAAACTAGAGCTCTTTGCATGGCCTAAATAAGGCATTGTTTGTTTTCACGGCTGGGCTGTGCTTTAAAAAAAAATTTAATTTTTTTTCAATTGTTTTTTTAAATTAATTTGATGTATTAATGAAAAAAATAAATATTATTAAAAATAATAAATATTATTTAAATATATTTTCAAGTAAAAAATATTTTAAAAAATAATTGCTATAATACTATCTAAACCCTGACTGTTTATAGCTGCAAGAATTTGACTGTTTATAGCTGCAAGAATTTGATGAGTTGTTCTTCTTCTTTTTTCTTTTTTGTCTCTTTTCCTTGGATTTTTCAAATTCATGCATGCTTTGGATAATCAAATACGTGGATGCGCACCTGGATGAATAACGTATTGATGAGCTGGATTGCTATAGGTCTTGACTTGGGGCTAGTCTTGACTTGG
>Ga0325401_1005597_pt1 | contig 12065 bp, 9 predicted proteins | sample PopdelMetagenome_FD_205666 | JGI IMG/M metagenome (GOLD analysis project Ga0325401, IMG submission 205666) | Populus deltoides microbial communities from Bellville, Georgia, United States - Xylem-PdKOR-R2 | ecosystem: Host-associated > Plants > Phyllosphere > Stem > Wood/Secondary xylem | place...
GGCCAGCAGGTCGACCACGGCCAGGTCGTGGCTGATGAACAGCGCCGCGAACCCGAACTCCCGCTGCAGCTGGTCGAACAGCTCCAGCACCCGGGCCTGCACCGACACGTCCAGGGCCGAGGTGGGCTCGTCGGCGATGAGCAGCTCGGGCTGCAGCGCCAGTGCCCGCGCCAGCGACGCGCGCTGCCGCTGGCCGCCGGACAGCTCGTGCGGGAACCGGTCGCCGAACTCCCTGGGCAGCTGCACGGCCTCCAGCAGCTCGCCCACCCGCCCGCGCGCGTCCTCGGTGTCCCCTGCCTTCCCGTGCACCACGAGCGGTTCGGCGACGGCGTCGGCGATGGTGAGCAGGGGGTTGAAGCTGGTGGCCGGGTCCTGGAACACGAACCCGATGCGGCGGCGCACCGGGCGGAACGCCTTCTCCCCCAGCCCGGCCACCTCGCTGCCCAGCACCTGCAGCGACCCGCCGGAGACCTTGGTCAGCCCGGCGATCGCCCGCCCGATGGTGGACTTGCCGCTGCCGGACTCCCCGACCAGCCCGAGCACCTCGCCGGGGGCGATGGTGAAGTCCACGCCGTCCACGGCGGTGAAGTCGGGCTGGCGGAACCGGCCGGGGTAGACGATCCGCAGGTCGCGCGCGGCGACGACCGGGGGCTGCTCGGCCCAGCCGGCCGGACGGCGCGCGGCCCGGTCGCGGGCCCGCACCGTGCCCTGGCCCAGCTTGGGCACCGAGGCCAGCAGCTTCTTCGTGTACTCCTGCTGCGGGTCGGCGAACAGGGTGGTGACGTCGGCGGTCTCCACCAGCTCCCCCTGGTACATCACCGCGACCCGGTCGGCGAGGTCGGCGACCACCCCCATGTTGTGGGTGATCAGCACGATGGAGGCGCCGAACTCGTCGCGGCAGCGGCGCAGCAGGTCCAGGATCTCGGCCTGCACCGTCACGTCCAGGGCCGTGGTCGGCTCGTCGGCGACGATGACGCCGGCGTTCAGGGCGAGGGCCTGCGCGATGACGATGCGCTGCTTCTGCCCGCCGGAGAACTGGTGCGGGTAGTGGTCCACGCGCACCTGCGGGTCGGGGATGCCGACCCGGCGGAGCACGTCGACCGCGACCTCGCGGGCCTCCTTCTTGGACACCTCGCCGTGGGCGCGCAGGCCCTCGGCGATCTGCCAGCCCACCGTGCGCACCGGGTTGAGCACGCTGCCCGGCTCCTGGAACACCATCGCCACGTCGCGACCCCGCACCCGGCGCAGCTCGCCGCCGGTCAGCGTGACGACGTCGGAGGTGCTGGCGCCGTCCTTGCTGCGCAGCACCACCGCCCCCCGGGTGAGCGCCGTCTCGGGCAGCAGCCCCAGCACCGTGCGCGCGGTGACGGTCTTGCCGCTGCCGGACTCCCCGACCACGGCGAGCACCTCGCCGGGCATCAGCTGCAGGGAGACGCCCTTGACCGCGGCGACGTCGCCGCCGTCGGTGGCGAAGGTGACCCGCAGGTCCTTGATGTCGACGACGGGCTCGGTCACGGAGTGCTCCCTTCGGTGCCGGCGGCCAGCCCGCCGCCGGGGGTGACGGCGACGTCGGCCGGGGGCGGGGTGTCGGCGGCGCGACGACGGCTGCGCAGCCGCGGGTCGGCCAGGTCGTTGAGGCTCTCCCCGACCAGGGTCAGCCCGAGCACGGTCAGCACGATGGCTGCGCCGGGGAAGATCGAGGTCCACCAGATGCCGCTGGTGACGTCGGCGATGGAGCGGTTGAGGTCGTAGCCCCACTCGGCCGCGGCCGTGGGCTGGATGCCGAAGCCCAGGAACCCCAGCCCGGCCAGCGTCAGGATGGCCTCCGAGGCGTTCAGCGTGATGATCAGCGGCAGCGAGCGGGTCGCGTTGCGCAGCACGTGGCGGGTCATGATCCGCCACGTGCCGGTGCCGACCACCCGTGCGGACTCCACGAACGCCTCGCTCTTGATCCGCACCGTCTCGGCGCGCACCACCCGGAAGTACTGCGGGATGAACACCACGGTGATCGAGATCGCCGCCGCCAGCACACCACCGACCAGGCTGGACTGGCCACCGCTGATCACGATCGCGGCCACGATCGCCAGCAGCAGCGACGGGAAGGCGTACACGGCGTCGGCGATCACCACCAGCACCCGGTCCAGCCAGCCCCCGAGGTAGCCCGACACCAGGCCGAGCAGCACACCGGCCACGATGGACAGCACGATCGCCACCACGATCACGAACAGGGCCGTGCGGGTGCCGAACAGCACCCGGGACAGCACGTCGTAGCCGCCGACCGTCGTCCCGAGCAGGTGCTCGGCCGAGGGCGCCTGCTGGGCGCCGAACGTGCCGTCGGCGTCGCGCAGCTGGCTGTACCCGTAGGGCGCCAGCAGCGGGGCCAGCAGCGCGGTGAGCACGAGCAACCCGGTGAGCACCAGGCCGGTGACCAGCATGCCCCGCTGCAGGCCGACGCTCTGCCGCAGCTGGTGGACGACGGGGAGGGACCGCCATGTCCGCCGGCGGCTCACGAGTACCTCACCCGGGGGTCGATCAGGGCGGCGACGACGTCGACCACGAAGTTCGTCAGCGCCACGATGACCGCCAGCAGCGCCACGATGCCCTGCACCGCCACGAAGTCGCGGGCCTGCAGGTACTGGCCGAGCTGGAAGCCCAGCCCGCGCCACTCGAACGTGGTCTCGGTGAGCACCGCACCCGAGAGCACCAGCGCGATCTGCAGCCCGATCACGGTGATGATCGGCACCAGCGCCGGCCGGTAGGCGTGCTTGCGCACCAGCCGCGACTCCCCCACCCCGCGCGAGCGGGCCGCCTCGACGTAGCCCGAGCCGAGCGTGCCGATCATGTTCGTGCGCACCAGCCGGAGGAACACCCCGGCCGTCAGCAGGCCCAGCGCCAGCGAGGGCAGCACCGCGTAGCGCAGCACCTCCACCACCAGGTCGCCGTTGCCCGTGCTGATCGCGTCGATGAGGTAGATGCCGGTGTGGGTGTCCCCGCGGGTCAGCTGCAGCTCACCGCGTGTCGAGACGCGCCCGGCGACCGGCAGCCAGCCCAGCCAGACCGAGAAGACCAGCTTGAGCAGCAGCCCGGCGAAGAAGACCGGGGTGGCGTAGCAGAAGATCGCGAAGAACCGCAGCAGCGCATCCGGGTACCGGTCGCGCAGCCGGGCGGCGACCATGCCCAGCGGGATGCCCACCAGCAACGCCACCAGCATCGAGTAGAACGCCAGCTCCAGGGTGGCCGCACCGTAGGTGACCAGCACGTCGGTCACCGGTCGGCGGTCGCTCAGCGTGGTGCCGAAGTCCCCGCGCAGCAACCCGCCGAGGTAGTCCAGGTACTGGGTCAGCAACGGCCGGTCGTAGCCGGCCTCACGGATGCGCTCGGCCAACTGGTCGGCCGGCAACCGCCCGCCCAGCGCCGCGGTGATCGGGTCACCGGTCGTGCGCATCAGGAAGAACACCGTGGTCACCAGGATGAACACGGTCGGGATGATCAGCAGGGCGCGGACGACCAGGTAGCTGGCGAGTCCACCGCCGCGGCGTCGTCGTCCGGCGGGGGCGTCCGGGGTCGCCGGCGGGGCCGGGTCCTGGGTGGCCGTGGTCATCGGGGGCCGTCCATCGGGTGCTCTCTCCTGGGTGCTGGCAAGCGTGCGGCCCCGGGCCGCCCCACGAGGGGACGGCCCGGGGCCGGGGGAACTGCGTCGGTCAGCTGGCCGACAGCACGCCGTAGCGGAACTTGAACGAGGCGTCGAGGGTGTCCGACGCCCCCGTCACGCCCGACCGGACGACGGCGACCTGCGAGCCCTGCAGGTAGGGCACCGTGGAGAGGTCCTCGGCGACCGTCTGCTGGATCTGCTCGATGAGCTCCTGGCGGGCGGCCTCGTCGGCGGTGCCGGCCTGCTGGGTGATCATCTGGTCGACCTGGGCGTTGCTGTAGTGGTTGCCCAGGAAGCCGCCGTCGAGGAAGAACGGCGTCAGGTAGTTGTCGGCGTCGGAGTAGTCGGGGAACCAGCCCAGCTGGTAGGCCGGGTAGACGTCGGCGACGCGGTCCTCGGTGTACTGCGTCCACTCGGTGGTCTGCAGGTCGACCGTGAACAGCCCGGTGGCCTCGAGCTGGTCCTTGATCAGGGCGTACTCGTCACCCGAGCTGGGCCCGTAGTGGTCGTTGGAGTACTGCAGCGACAGCTGGACCGGGGTCTGCACACCGGCGGCCTGCAGGGTCTGCGCGGCCTTGTCGGCGTCCGGGCCGCCCTCGCCGTCGCCGTACAGGCTCTCCAGGGGCGTGGTCGCGCCGGTCAGGCCATCGGGCACGTAGGAGTACAGCGGGGTGTAGGTGCCCTTGTAGACCTGGTCGGCGATCTCCTCGCGGTCGATCAGGTCGGCCACGGCCTGCCGGACGGCGAGCGCCTTGGCCGGGTCGGCCTCCGACGTCGTGGCGCCGAAGGGCTGGGTGTTGAAGTTGAAGACGATGTAGCGGATCTCGCCACCGGGACCGTCGACGACCTCGACGTCGTCGTTGCCGCGCAGGTCGTCGATGTCGGTGGCCGACAGGCTGCGGAAGGCGACGTCGATGTTGCCCTGCTCGATGTCGAGCTTGAGGTTCGAGGCGTCGGTGTAGTACTTCACGTCGACGTTCTCGGTCTTCGGCGCGCCCAGCAGACCCTGGTAGTCGGGGTTGGCGGTGTAGGAGACCAGGCTGTTGATCGTGAAGTCGCTGATCGAGTACGGCCCGGCGAAGGCCTTGCCCGAGACGATCTCGTCGTCGGGGGTGAGCGCGTCGGCGGAGAAGACGTCCTCGTCGACGATCGGGCCGGCCGGGCTGGACAGGATCTGCGGGAAGAGCTGGTCGTTCTCGGTCTTCAGCGTGAACACGACGGTGGTGTCGTCGCTGGCCGCGACCGAGTCGAGGTTGTAGAGCAGCGAGGCCGGCCCGTTGGGGTCGTTGATCTTCAGCTGCCGCTCGAAGGTGAAGACGACGTCGGAGCTGGTGAGCTCGTTGCCGTTGGCGAAGGTCAGGCCGTCCTTGAGCTTCACCGTGTACTCGGTGGGCGAGGTGAACTCGGCCGACTCGGCGATGTCGGGCTCGACGTCGGGGCTGCCCAGCGGGGTGTTCATCAGGAACGGGTAGACCTGGTTCATCACGGCGAACGAGCCGTTGTCGTACGAACCGGCCGGGTCGATCGTGGTGATCTTGTCGCTGGTCCCGATGAGCAGGGAGTCGCCGCTGCCCGACCCACCGCCCCCGTTGTCGTCGCTGCTGCCGCACGCGGCCACGGTCAGGGCGGTCAGGGACGCGGCGGAGGCCGCGAGCACCCGGGTGGTTCGGCGCTGCATGCTGGAGGACCTGCTTCCTCGGCTCCGACGAGCCGGACGGACTGTGCGAGGGAGACCTCGCCGACGGGATGAACACCCGCCGGCGGCTGGACGAACCCTAGGTCGTCCTGGAGCGTCCGCTGTGCCCCGGGGTGGCGATCGTCACCGTATCGAGACCTCCCCGGACGGGCGGGCAGGATGGCGACCGTGAGCGCACAGCTGGGTCTCGGACTCGCCGCGGTGGGTCGCCCCGCCTACATCACCCTGGGTCGCGCCGCCGACCTCCCCGCCGACCGGTCACCGGCCGCGCTCGAGGCCCGGGCGCACGAGCTGCTCGACACCGCGGTCGACCTCGGCATCGGATGGGTGGACACCGCGCGCTCCTACGGCCGCGCCGAGCAGTTCCTGGCGAGCTGGCTCCCGACGGCGCGCGGGGACGTGACGGTGTCGAGCAAGTGGGGCTACACCTACACCGCCGAGGACCCCTCGATCGACGCCGACGAGGTCAAGACGCACGACCTGACCACCCTCGCCCGGCAGTGGGCCGAGTCCCGGGCGCTGCTGGGCGACCGCATCGACCTCTACCAGGTGCACTCGCTGACCCCCGACAGCCCGCTCTGGGACGACGACGCCCTGCTGCACCGCCTGGCCGGGCTGCGCGACGCCGGCACCGCCCTGGGCTTCTCGACCTCGGGGCCGGGGCAGGCCGACGCGGTGCGCCGGGGCGTCGCGCTCGAGGTGGCCGGTGCGCCGCTGTTCTCCGCCGTCCAGAGCACCTGGAACCTGCTCGAGACGTCGGTCGGCCCGGCGCTGGCGGAGGCCTCGGCGGCCGGGTTCCGGGTGCTGGTCAAGGAGGGCGTGGCCAACGGCCGGCTCACCGACCGCGGCCTGCCGGCCGACTCCCCCGTGCGGACGGCGGCCGCCGACGCCGGGGTGGGCCCGGACGCCGTCGCGCTGGCGGCGGCACTGGCCCAGCCGTGGGCCGACGTCGTCCTGTCCGGCGCGGCGACCACCACGCAGCTGCGCTCCAACGCCGGCGCCCGTGGGCTCTTGGTCGACCTGCCCGACCTCGCCGAGGCGCCGGGGGCCTACTGGGCCACCCGCTCGGCGCTGCCCTGGGGCTAGCCCTCCTGCTTGCGCAGCCGGCGCCGCTCGTGCAGCACCGGCTCGGTGTAGCCCGAGGGCAGCTCGAGCCCCTGGACCACCAGGTCGCGGGCGGCCAGGAACGCCTGCCCGTCGTACCCGGGGCCCATCGGCGCGTAGCCGTCGGCGGCCTGCTGGGCGTCGACGACGTCGGCCATGCGGCGCAGGGCCGCCTCCACCTCGTCGGCGGTGACCACGCCGTGCCGCAGCCAGTTGGCGACGTGCTGGCTGGAGATGCGGCAGGTCGCGCGGTCCTCCATCAGCGCGGTGCCGTGGATGTCGGGCACCTTGGAGCAGCCGATGCCGTCGTCGACCCACCGCTTCACGTAGCCCAGCACGCCCTGCAGGTTGTTCTCCAGCTCGGCCGTGCGCTCGTCGGCGCTCCAGCCGGCGTCGGCGGCGACGGGCAGGGTGAGCAGGTCGCGCAGCCGTGGGGCGGCGCCCGCGGCGGCCAGCTCGTCCTGCACCGCGGCGACGTCGACCTGGTGGTAGTGCAGCGCGTGCAGGGTCGCCGCGGTCGGCGAGGGCACCCAGGCGCAGTTCGCCCCGGCCCGCGGGTGGCCGATCTTGGCCTCGAGCATGGCGGCCATGTCGTCGGGGCGGGCCCACATGCCCTTGCCGATCTGGGCCTTGCCGCGCAGCCCGCAGGCCAGGCCGACGGCCACGTTCTGCGACTCGTAGGCGTCGATCCAGGCGGTGTCGCGCATGTCGGCCTTGCGCACCATGGGCCCGGCCAGCATCGAGGTGTGCAGCTCGTCGCCGGTGCGGTCGAGGAACCCGGTGTTGATGAACGCGACCCGGCCGCGGGCGGCGTCGATGCAGGCGGCGAGGTTGACCGAGGTGCGGCGCTCCTCGTCCATGATGCCGAGCTTGATCGTGCCGGTGGACAGGCCGAGCAGGGCCTCGGTGCGGGCGAGCAGCGCGTCGGTGAACGCGACCTCCTCGGGCCCGTGCATCTTGGGCTTCACCGTGTAGACCGCGCCGGTGCGCGAGTTGCGGTACCGCCCGCGCTGCTGGACGTCGGCCAGCCCGCACAGGGTGGTGACGACGGCGTCGACGATGCCCTCGGGCACCTCCTCGCCGTCGAGCCGCACCGCGTCGGTGGTCATGAGGTGCCCGACCTGGCGCAGCCACAGCAGCGAGCGGCCCGGCAGCACGACCTCGCCGTCGGGGCCCTGCAGCACCCGGTCGGGGGCGAGCTCGCGGCTGAAGGTGCGGCCGCCCTTGGTGACGTCCTCGGCGAGCGTGCCCTGCATCAGCTGCAGCCAGTTGCGGTAGCCGGCCACCTTGTCGGCGGCGTCGACGGCGGCGACGGAGTCCTCGAGGTCCATGATCGTGGTGACCGCGGCCTCCACCACGACGTCGGCGACCCCGGCGCGGTCGCGTCCCCCGATCGGCCCGGCCCGGTCGACCACGACCTCGACGTGCAGGCCGTGGTGCACCAGCACGACGCCCTCGGGCGCCTCGGCCGACCCGCGGTGGCCGACGTACGCCGACGGGTCGGCGAGCCCGACCGCACCGTCGGGCAGCGTCACCTGGAGCGCCCCGTCGCGGACGGCGTACCCCTCGGCGTCGGCGTGCGAGCCGCGGGCGAGCGGGAACGTGTCGTCGAGGAACCGGCGCCCCCGGGCGACCACCTCGTCGCCGCGCACCGGGTTGTAGCCGGCCCCCTTCTCGCGGCCCTCGGTCTCGGGGACCACGTCGGTGCCGTACAGCGCGTCGTAGAGCGAGCCCCACCGGGCGTTGGCGGCGTTGACCGCGAACCGGGCGTTGGTCAGCGGCACGACCAGCTGCGGGCCGGCGACGACGGCCACCTCGGGGTCGACGCCCGAGGTGGTGACGGTGACCTGCTCGGGCGGGTCGACCAGGTAGCCGGCCCCGCGCAGGAACGCCTCGTACCCCTCGGCGTCGGTGACCGGACCGGGGTGCTCGGTGTGCCAGGCGTCGAGCTCGCGCTGCAGCTCGTCGCGGCGGGCCAGCAACCGGCGGTTGACCGGCGCGAGGTCGCGGAGCAGAGCGGCGAACCCTGACCAGAAGGTGTCCTCGTCGATGCCCGAGCCCGGCAGCGCCTCGTCGCGCACGAAGGCGTGCAGCTCCGGTGCGACGTCCAGCCCGTGGACCTGCACTGCCTCGGCCATGTGGTGCTCCTTCACGACGGGTCGACGGTGGTTCAGATGCGGCGGCGGCCCTCGAAGGCGCGGCCGAGGGTGACCTCGTCGGCGTACTCGAGGTCACCGCCCACCGGCAGCCCGCTGGCCAGCCGGGAGACCGCCAGGCCCATCGGCGACACCAGCCGGGCCAGGTACGCCGCGGTGGCCTCGCCCTCGAGGTTGGGGTCGGTGGCGATGATCAGCTCGGTGACCGAGCCGTCCATCAGGCGGCTCATCAGCTCCTTGACCTTGAGGTCGTCGGGGCCGATGCCCTCGATCGGGCTGATCGCCCCGCCCAGCACGTGGTAGCGGCCGCGGAACTCACGGGTGCGCTCGATGGCCACGACGTCCTTGGGCTCCTCGACGACGCAGATGACGTCGAGGGTGCGCCGGGGGTCACGGCAGATGCGGCACTGCTCGGCCTCGGCCACGTTGAAGCAGGTGATGCAGAACCGGACCTCGGCCTGCACGCGCTGCAGCGAGGCCACCAGCCGGCCGACGTCGGCGGCGTCGGCGGCCAGCAGGTGGAACGCGATGCGCTGGGCGCTCTTGGGGCCGACGCCCGGGAGCCGACCGAGCTCGTCGATCAGGTCCTGGACGGCGCCTTCGTACATCAGAAGCCGGGCAGACCCATGCCGCCCATGCCCCCCGCGAGCGGGCCCATCGTGGACTGGGTGAGCTCGCCAGCGGCGCGGTTGGCGTCGCGCACGGCGGCGACCACGAGGTCCTGCAGGGTCTCGACGTCGTCGGGGTCGACCGCCTGCGGGGAGATCGCGATGGCGGTGAGCTCACCGCTGCCGGTCATCGTGGCGGTGACCATGCCGCCACCGGCGGTGCCGGTGACCTCGGCCTGGGCGAGCTGCTCCTGCGCGGCGGCGAGCTGCTGCTGCATCTTCTGCGCCTGCTTCATCAACTGCTGCATGTCGGGCTGTCCACCGGGTCGCATGCCGTCGAGGGTATGCGGTGGGTCCGACAGGTCCACCGGGTCCGCCGGGTCGTGGCACGCTGCGCCCGTGCGACGCGCAGCGGTGGTCCTGGTGGCGTCGGTGCTGCTCCTGACCGGGTGCGGAGGCGCCGACCCGGCGGCGTCCCCGGCCACGAGCGGTGCCCCGACCACGGCCCGGACGACGTCCGCCCCGGCGACCACGGCGGCCACGACCACCGAGGCCCCGCCCACCACCACGCCCGCACCGACCACCCCGGCGGCGCCCGCGCCGGTCGTCGTCCTGGACCCCGGGCACAACGGCGGCAACGCGGCGGCCCCGGGTGTGGTCGACGCCCCGGTGCCCGACGGCACCGGGGGCACCAAGCCGTGCAACACCACCGGCACCTCGACCGACGCCGGCTACCCCGAGCACGCCTTCACCTGGGACACCGCCCTGCGGGTGCGCGACCTGCTCACCGCCGCCGGGGTGCAGGTGGTCCTGACCCGCGACGACGACACCGGGGTCGGCCCGTGCGTCGACGTCCGCGGGCAGCTGGGCGCCCAGGTCGGGGCGGCGGCGTTCGTGGGCATCCACGGCGACGGGGCGGCGCCCGGTGGCCGCGGGTTCCACGTCATCACGTCCTCGCTCGACCCGGGCGGGCCCGCGGTCGCGGCCGGCACCCAGGCCCTGGCCACCGACCTGCGCGACGCGCTCACCGCGGTCGAGCCGGTGAGCGACTACCTGGGCACCGACGGGCTCGACGCCCGCGGCGACCTGGCGGGGCTGAACCTGAACACGGTGCCGGCGGTCTACGTGGAGTGCGGCAACATGCGCAACGCCACCGACGCCGCGACCATGAGCTCCGACGCCGGCCGGCAGGCCCTGGCCCAGCAGCTGGCCGCCGGCATCCTCGGCTACCTCGGTCGCTGACCCGCCCGCCCCCCCGCAGCGATGATCAGGGGGCCCTGGTCGACGTCCGTGCAGGAGGACGACGGCAGGCGGGAGTGGGGTCAGCGGCGGTGGCGGGGCTGCTCGAAGAGGCAGGCCAGGTCGTCCTCGGACGCCGGCACGGCGGCCAGCGGCGACGGCGCGTCGCGGTGGACGGCGAGGCCGTCGAGCACCAGCTGCACGTAGCGGGCCCGCAGCTGGGCCCGGTCCGGTCCCCCGACCCGGCCGATCATGGCCACCGCGATGCCGATGTCGAGCTCCCCGACGTCGGCGCGCAGCACACCGGCGCGCTGCGCGTGCTCGACCAGCGCCCGCACCGCCGGCCGCAACCGGTCGCGCTCGCCGGCCACCCGCTCGTGCCCCCGGCCCGCCGAGGCGAGCACCTGGGCCAGACCGCGGTCGGCGGCCTGGGCCTCGGCGCCCCAGTGCAGGAACTCGCTCAGCCCCCGCCACGCGTCGGGGTCGGCCGCGGCCTGCTCGGCCCGTGCGACCACGGCGTCGATCTCCTGCTCGAACAGCGCCTGCACGAGGTCACCGCGCTCGGGGAACCGGCGGTAGACCGTGCCGACGCCGACCCCGGCCACCCGGGCGATCTCGTCGAAGCCGGCGTCCAGGCCCTCGGCGGCGAACACCTGCCGCGCGGCGTCGAGGATCAGCACCCGGTTGCGCTCGGCGTCGCGGCGCAGCGGCCGCCCACCCTCGCTGTTCGCCGGCGTGACGGAGGACATGCACCCGATCGTAACCGAACCGGAACAGATCCTCCGTTTCCGTTGCTACCGTCGCGGTAGAACCGGAAAGGCCGTTCCACTTCGTTCGGAGGACGCATGACCAGCACGACCGACACCGACCGCGGCGCACCCGCCGCGGCCCCGGCCACCGGGGGCGACCGCCGCCGCTGGCTGGTGCTGGGCGTCGTCGCCCTCGCCCAGCTGATGGTCGTGCTCGACGCCACCATCGTGAACATCGCCCTGCCCACGGCCCAGGCCGACCTCGGGTTCGGCAACGACAGCCGGCAGTGGATCGTCACCGCCTACGCCCTGGCCTTCGGCTCGCTGCTGCTGGTCGGCGGCCGCCTGGCCGACCTGCTCGGGCGCAAGCCGGTCTTCCTGGTCGGCCTGGTCGGGTTCGCCCTGGCCTCGGCCGTCGGCGGTGCCGCCGACGGGTTCGGCGTGCTGGTGGCCGCCCGCGGCGCCCAGGGCGTCTTCGGCGCCCTGCTCGCCCCCGCGGCCCTGAGCCTGCTCACCGTCACCTTCGCCGAGGGCCGCGAGCGCGGCCGCGCGTTCGCGGTGTTCGGCGCGATCTCCGGCGCCGGTGGCGCAATCGGCCTGATCCTGGGCGGCGCGCTGACCGAGTACCTCTCGTGGCGCTGGTGCCTCTACGTGAACATCCCGATCGCGGTGGCCGCCGTCGTCGGCGCGTTCCTCTTCCTGCCCCGCCGCGGCACCCGGGCGCCCGACGCCCCGGGGCTCGACGTCCCCGGCGCCGTGCTGAGCGTGGCCGGCCTGGTCTCCCTGGTGTACGGCCTGGCCAGTGCCGAGACCGACGGCTGGTCGGCCGGGTCCACCCTGGGCTTCATCGCCGCCGGCCTG
>Ga0325401_1005598_pt1 | contig 12064 bp, 5 predicted proteins | sample PopdelMetagenome_FD_205666 | JGI IMG/M metagenome (GOLD analysis project Ga0325401, IMG submission 205666) | Populus deltoides microbial communities from Bellville, Georgia, United States - Xylem-PdKOR-R2 | ecosystem: Host-associated > Plants > Phyllosphere > Stem > Wood/Secondary xylem | place...
GATATGCAAAATGGGTTATTTCATATTTGGGTACGCAAATCTCTCAATCCCTCTATTTGTATACGTGTATTGGTGTAGTAGATCACAATGTAGATGACTTGCATTATGCTAGGGTCTATTTTTTTTTAAATAAAATGATGTAAATATTTTTCAAAAAAAAATCTAAGATTCTGGTTGGTAAGTTAGATAAGGTTAATAACTAGATTAATTTAATAACATAATTAAAAAATAAGATATTGATAAAAAAATAAAAAGAGAAAAAAACAATATTGATTCAATACAAAAAATAAATGTTTTTTAATATTATAAAAATATATATGTATAATATTTATAAAACATCTCAATGATCTTATTTTTACACTATTCATAAAACATCGAAACTTCAATTTTTTTTAACCAAGAAAGAAAAAAGTTTAAAAGAAATTTATGTTTTTAAAGAAGTAAGAGAAATTCGATAATCAGATTAAATCTTGATTAATTTAATAATATAATAAAAATATTAAACAACAATAAAAAAACTAAAAAACAATGATAAAGTACGAAATTGAAAACAAAAGACAAAAAAAAGATTCCAATTCCTATTAACTTTTCAAATTGCATGAATAATGTAAAAGAAAAATATATTATGCAAGGTTGTATGTATTAAAATTTTTATAAAAAAAAATTCAATTTTTTAAAAATCTCACAAATGAATCATACCAATCTTTTTAAAAATTAAACACATCCACATTCATAAAAAAAAAAAAAGCAATCTAAAAATGGCTAAATTAACAAAAACAATTATAGAAAATGTGTATTAATTAAATCAAATACCAAAAAATTATTTTTTTAAAATTCATGAAAAACAAGGCATCAATTAAAAAAATCATATTTTTTTAAAGAAAAAATTAGACCAAGTGTTGCAGGGCCTGGTAAGTCAGGCCCAGCGCCTGGCCCTTGAAGCTATGGTTTGTGCGCAGGCCTTTTTTTGTTAAGTTTAATGGGGGAGACGATGTTTCGTTCGCTAAGTTCAGAATTCAGTCACTGGTGTGCTCGAGGTTTCACTCTAAAAATTTATTTTCAACCTATTTTTTACTCAAAACACCTAGAAAACATCATATGAACCTTGTTAAATCAATTCATGGCCTTTAAAAACACACAAAAAAAAGGTTTGAAACCCAAAATTAACCTGAAACCAAAAAACTTCTCAAGTCTAGATTTTTTTAGGTGTTTTTAAGGTAAAAAAAAAAACACCTAATCATAACCCCCTCATATGGAAGCATCTAACACAAAGAACGACTATTTTTATAACTTATATCGTGACCAACGACAACTTTCTCTCCATCTACTTGGATCTAGTGATTCGCTCTCTCTCCTCCAACCATAAAAAGAATTTAAAAATAAAGTTTGATATTAAAATGAATTTTTTAAAAATTATAGAGACTTGGTAACCTAAAATTTAAAAATTATGTAAGGGATAAATCTCGCAAAATAAATTTAACAATTATAATAATTTTGACTATTAATACTTCTTTTCTTTGTTTTTGTTTTTTCAAGACATGACGTCCATACAAACATATAACTTTCTAACCAAAAGATTTAATCAACTTTGTATTTATTTATTCTTTTTATCTCCGATAAATGATTCTTAGAAATATGCCATACACTACTAAACTAGTCCAATTGTAATTGAAATTTGTAACTGAGAATAAATTGGTCGCAAATGTTTTTATTTTTTATTTATTTCTGACCAGTTTGTGGCTGCACGCAAATCTGTTGTTATTATTATTATTTGTGATACGGTCTCAACTCTCAAGCCATGTAGTCACAAAATCGGTTGCAAAGTTTTTTCTTTCCTTTTCCTTTTTTCTTGTCACTTTGCTGAAAAATATTTTTTTTTTGAAAAGTGAATTTTAGAAAAATAAATTTCAGGAAAGTGAATTATTTTTTGATATTTGATAATGTAATAGAAAATAAGTTGGAAAACATTTTTCAGTGTTTGTGTAGAAGATGCATCGTAACAATATTTGGATGCAGATATTTTTTATTTTGACACTTCCTGCATGGACACCTAATACCGCCTCCAGTAAAATTTCTGGGAATAGATGTTGTGAAATTAATAAAATCCCAAACCCCGTTACAATAATCTATCCTCCGCAATCCTTGGGGTGAATCTCGATACATCCATGAACGATCATCAATGACTTCTATCGAATCACTATAAAATTATGATAACAACATGTATTAATTAACTATGTTAGGTAAATAAATTTACAAAAATATTGGTTTACCTCGAGATTATCCAACAAACCAATTACAACTTCTCATAAATATTAAATATTCATTATCAATTATCAACGTCCATACAAATTAATACATATATATATCAATTTACAGAAATTACAACTCCGCAATACCATTAATGATAAAAATTAAAACGGACCTATTAAACAAGCTATTAATTATTTCAAAACAACACATGTAATTCGGTAATTCAATAAAGTTTCAACTATTTACAAACAAATACAATCTTACAAAATCTAAAACAAACCATAAGTATAAAATTATACATTCATATACTGTGACATCTACTAACAAAATAACAATAAAACATGATATTTAAAAACATGTACATCTACTAACAAAATACATATACTAAAAAAACAATAAAAACCATGATATTTAAATGTTAAAATTTAAAAAGATAGAATTACTTACAAAAACTGAAAATTTATCGGTAAATCAGAATATGGATGCTGTGACAAGAAGATTTCAAGATATATGACTTGTTGTGCTGAGAAAAGGGAGATTTGTTTTTTTTTTTTTGGGCGCTGGTTGTTTGCAGTTGGGGAGAGTTGAGATGAGAAAGAAGAAGGAGAAATAAGAGAGGATAAGGTCGAGTGAGAGGGGATATATTAACTTTTACCGACGGCTTCACCGATGGACTATTCCGTCTGTGATTCCGTCGGCTAATCTGTCGGTAAACAGGGCACGTCACCGTACGGTGCTGCTGTTTTGAATCCTTCGACGAGTCCATCGGCAGTCATCGGTGAATCGGTCATGTCAGTGTACGGAGCTGACGTTTTGAATCCCTCAGTGACTCCGTCGGTAAAAAAAATACCCGCAATAACCTCCATGTCAGTGAACTGCCATTTTTTTTAAAATTCTCAACATTTCGTCTGTAATTTCGTCAGTATATACCGATGGATTTTGGCCGTCGGTATATAACGATGAAATTATGGTGACCTCAAATTACTGATAGAATTAGTCCGTCGGCAATTTCGTTGGTATTAAGCGAATTTCTGGTAGTGAATGAGCTGAAAAATAACTTATTAATGTTTTATTTTTTTTCAAGTTTATTAAAATACTGAGGAACAAATCTTACAAATTAAAAGGTTGAATGAGAATGAAATTAAAAAAATATATATAATTTCATAAATTATCTCAAACAAAATAAATAGTAATCTAAATAATAGAGATCAAATCTAAAAAATTAAAGATGAAGAAATTAAAATAATAATTAAAATTAAAATTTTATAAATTATTTCAAATAAAATAAGTAACAATTAAAAGAATGAGGACCAAATTTGATAAATAAAAATTTTTAATTAAAAAATAATAAGGAAAAAGCAAATAACAATTATAAAAATGAGGACCAAAGTTAAGGGAAAACACTTTCCTGGAAACCAAACCAAATTTTTCTTTGACTGGAAAGTGTTTTCCGTTAACCAACTTTTCTAATAGCAAACAAACACAGGAAAGTTTAGAAAGTGGTTTCCCGGAAACTACTTTCCGGGAAACAAACATGGCCTTAATATAAAAATTAAACTCTAAGGGATGAAATTGAAAAATAAATATTCAAAACAATATATATATATATAGCAATAAAAAATTTGAGGACCAAATCTAATATAATCAGCAAATAATATGACATTTCTAAATTTTTCACAACTTCCGAAAAGTGTTTTCCGCCCAAAATAAAAGGAAAACACTTTCCTGAAAACCAAGCCAGATTTTCCTTTGACTGGAAAGTGTTTTTCGTTGACTAACTTTTCTAATAACAAACAAACATAGAAAAGTTTGTAAAGTAGTTTTCCAGAAACCATTTTCCGAGAAACAAACATACCCTTAATGTTTGTTGATAGATTTGTCCCTGGATTTTGTGGTCAGAATTAATCTATCACAAAGATCTCGGTCACAAATACCTAAAATTTCTAAAAAGAAACTTTGGGACAATAATTTCGCAACAGTTTTTTTTTATATGTTTCCTTTTGTTTACAAACTTTTGATTTATAAGGTTTTGTGATTGTGATGAAGTCACAAATCAAGAGCTTTTTTACTTGGTAGTGAAAGAAATGTTTGTTTAGCTATACTTATGAAAATATTAAAAGTTCAAATTTAATATAAATGTAGTAGGGGTTTGTTTAGATGTGTATCTTCCTTGTGTTTACATATTTGCATTACACTATAAGTTAGATTAAGAATTTTTTGAACATAACAAAAAGTATCTAGGTCATAAAAAATTATTTTTGTATTTTTATTATATCGAACCCAACGAGTTAACCTTAAAATCTTATGATTCGACTGCTCGCCTAGTCTAAGTTTAAAATTAAATAATGTGAAGTTGTCCCAACATGACCCAATTGATTTAATTGGTCCAAAGACATCCCGACCAACTGTTAAAAACATTTGACAATAAAAATGAGAAAAAATAATAAAATTGACATAAAAAAACTTTTGACCCAATTTTTTGCACAACCTAAGTTTAAAATTAAACCAAATGAGAGTTGTCTTATTGTGATCTACTTGACTTAGTCAATCTCCCTCGATCAGTGAAAGAGGTTCAACACCTTATGGGAAGATTGGTCACCCTCAATAGATTCATTGCTCATTGTAAGGAGCGCAACTTGAATTTCTTCAAGACTTTAATAAATATTTCTAACTTCGAGTGGATATTAGAGTGTAAAAAGGCCTTTGAAAAACTCAAAGTGGACCTCTCATCGCTTATGGTTTTATCATAAACAAGGGAGTGTGAAATCCTCTTTCTCTAATTAGATGCATCAGACTTCGTTATTAGCGTAGTGTTGGTAAGAAAGGAATAAGGGATCCAACGCTTAGTCTATTACTCCAATAAGACTCTTTATGATGTTGAAACCAAATATTTTAAAGAAAAGATAGCTTTATTTTGATTAATGCCTCCCAAAAGTTGAAGCTTTATTTCCAAATCCACCAGATCATAGTATTGACAAATCAGCCTCTCTAGTGAATCCTTTATAAGCTAGACATGTTTGGGCATTTAACAAGGTGGACAATAAAGTTGGGCTTTAACCAGGTTGACAATAAAGTTAGGCGAGTTTGGCCTCCAATATAGACCTAGGTCGGTTATAAAGGAATAAGATTTGGTAGATTTCATTGATGAATGTTCTTTTGATGAACTTATACTTGATAAATCAAAGTCTCCATCAAGCATTGATCCCACTTGTTGAACCTGCAGCTTCCTTAAAACCCATAGTGATTGTCGTAACCCAATTTTGACACTTATTTTTTTTTTATATATTTCAAAAAAATTATAAAAATACCTAAAAAAAGTATTTTGTTCTTTTTAGTCATTTCATCATTTTTGTGTAATTTTATGATTCAAATTAAGTTAGGAATTATCATAAAAATCATAAAACAAAAATTAAAAAATACAAAAGAAATCTAAAAAATAAAAACAAAAAAATAGTTGGGGAAAATTTGGACTAATAATTGAGTTTCACAAACCAAAGATTTAGTTTGGGAAGTTCACTTAGATCCCATAATGATTTATATTGCTATTGGAAAATTATTGGAAGAGAAATTGAAGACAAAAAGATTTAATTTGATTTTAATTTGTCTAAGATTGGAAAGATTAAAAAGCCAAAGATGAGTTTGAAACACTTGACCATATTAAAAAGTTAGTTGAAGGATTATTTAAAGAGAAAAATCAAAATTGAGAGTTAAAAAGATCAAAATTGCATAATTTTGAAAATGATGGATTTGTAATAAATGGTTAAAATTGGGATCCAAATTGATTAAATCAAGGATGCAATAGAAATTAGAAATATGATTTAGGAATTTTGAGAAACCAAGGATTAAATTTGAAATGTAGCTAAATTGGAAAGATCAATTTAGGGATTAAATTGAAACAAAACCCCAATTTAATGTTATTGAAAAAACTCAAAATCCAAGAACTGTAATAAAAAGGATAAAATATTCAAGGACTAATTAATTTAACTTTGTTTCAGTCCTCTATTTTTCTAGTCCAATTAATTCCAATTGAGTTGATTTAATTTAATTCAGTCCATTTAATTTATATTGTAGTTCAATTAAGTCCAAATGTATCAACCCAAATCAAGTAATAAAACCCAGAGGTTGCAATTTACAGCTCCTCAAACCTAATTTCCAGCCAAGTTCATTTAGTAATTAAACCGAATTCTACATTACAAGTTCTCACATTCTAGCTCAATCATTTTGGGATCCTAAAATTCCTGTCCAAATCTTCAATCAATCCTTCAAATAATACGCAGACCACCTCTTACTTGAAAACCCATCGATTGCCTTCATCTTCTCCAACAAGATGGCTACTGTCTATTAACAAAAAAGAAGGAGATTAACCTTATTGCTTCTTCTCACCCTATAAAAAAATGTCATTCTTACCTAACACAAGATGACCTTCCTTCTAAAAAAAAACACTGAAAAATCACTCATTCCTCTATGAGCTTTTCATTAACCTAAAGAGAGAACAACATTGGAAAAACATCATCTTTTTACCCCATATTGTTTCTCTTAAAAAAAACAAATTCAATTTTCCCAACCAAAAGCAAATTAGACTAATTTTGAAACTCATCTCCTCCATCTTCTTCCAATTTTAATACAACATACTCTTTCAATCTTTTCCTTTTTACCAACATCAAGCCATTGTCATTTTCTTCGTAAACAATTCATAAGAACATCAAGATCATTTCATACTTAGACACCAAACCATTTTCACTACCAACACTAACACCTAACCCAATTTACTCAACAAACATTATTGTCTCCTTATCAACTTACAATAGATCAACATAATCTCTCTTTCAACCAAAAATCAACCACTGTCTAGGATGCGATCCCTCATCATCTTTCCACTCATTCATCATCATAAAAAATAACATCAATAATGAACTAAACATGAGCCTCCAACATCAACTCATCACAAACCCATAAGACCTCGTCTTTTTTATTTCAAAAGCAACCTCTATCTAAACCCAAATCAGTCCTAATAGAAACCATAATCCACCTACTATCAAGCCCAACTAACCCATTCTTATTCAATAGCTTTTCTTTTTTCCACCTTTTCCTTTCACCCAAACCACACATCTTGCCATTATGACAGGCTATAGACAGTAATAAGAAATTCATGATTATCCTCTTTTCCTCTCAATTATAAGCCATCACAAACCCAAACCTCTCCCATACTAAACAAACTTTAATCATAGACCCAATAATCACCATACGTGTCTTCCTCATCAACTACTAATAGACCAACACAACCTCTATTTTAACCAAAAAATAACCATTGTCAAAGAACCAACCCTTCATTATTTTCCTAATCATTCATCGTTAATAAACAACATCAATAATAAACCAAAGCTAAGCCTTCAACATCAACTTATCATAGACCAACAAGACCTCATCTCCTCTATTTTAAAATCAGGCTCTTTTTAAACCTAAATCAGTCCCAATAACAAGGATGATCCACTTGTTGTCAAACCCAATCAACATATTCTCATTCAATAACTTTCTTTTTTTTACCTCTTTCATTCACCTGAACCACACATCTTGTCATTGTGACAGACTATAGACAATCGTTATAAATTCATGGTTGTCCTTTTTCTTTCTCAATCATGAGCTACCGCAAACCTAGACCTCTCCTCCATTGAATAAACTTTAATCACATACTTAAGGACCACCAGACCTGCCACCATTCAAATACCAGTGATATTCTATTTCTAAAACCCTCAATTTCTTCTTTAATAGTCTCTCATCTTTTAGGCTTCTTTTCACCTTCCAACACTATCTTTGTTGATAACAACCTCAAACGAATGACCTTTTAGTTATCCATGAGACTATGACCAAAGTTCAATTACTATCCATTAGACCCACTAAACTAACCACAAGGAGAAATCACATTCTACAACCATCAACCACCATAAAACTTCCCTCTTCAATGACATCAAAAACCCTAACCATCATCACTAAAAGCAACAAATAGGTCCTCCTTCATGTTACCATCCAAAAACCTTCACTCTCAATTCACATAAAGAACCCAAACCATAATTTTTTAGAATCCCAATTGACAAGAAGATATTTTTGTTTTAGAAAACCTTGTTTCTTTTATATTTACAGATATATGTTAAGAGGCACGTAAGTTACATGCACTCATCCATTTTAAAAGTGCAATCAACTAGTATGTGAGCCACACACATGTCATATATCCCGAACAAATATTCCAGTATTATTCTTAGACCCCAATAGCTTCCACTCACCCAAAAGGTTGATTTTAAACTTTAAAAGTTTTTTTAATTTATTGATATGTTGTTGTGATAATTAGTTTGATTATTTATTGTGTGGTGTGTTTTATAATTAGTGAATAACATTGTGTATGGGTTGTCATAGGCGAAATAACACTTTATATGTAGGTATTGTGATTAGTGAAATGGCAATATGTAACTAGTTTTTTTTTTAGTATATGTTAGATAACTTGATAAACCTAAACCAAAAAGAATGCCATAAAAAATTAATTATTTTTCAAAATTGTCATTATGACCAAGTCTTTCTAAAAAAAATCATTTTTGCATATTCTATCATTGTATAATAAAAAAAGAATTTGTCTTTCTAGTTTGTTTACAAAACAACAAAAAAGAAAAAGACAAAAATATTTTTCATATTTTAGCATTTGATAAAAATATTTGTTTTAGCATTTTCATAAAGAAAAAAATAGAAAATACAAAAGTATTTTGCATGTATTTTAGACTTTATAATAATTTTATGAAGTCTATTAGGATTTGACCCAAATTAAAAGGCTCGTTAGGGCCGACACACCCAAAACTTCAAAAGTCTAACCTTGGTTTTCTCAAAACAATAAAAAATTATTTTGTTATTTACTTTCAATGTTTGAAGTAAATAGACTTATGGTAAGTTGTTGTCTAGAATGTTGAGAAAAGTAAAATATTCCTTAGATTTTAAGATATTAAAAGTTTTTTGTTCAATATTTTCTGACGCTAGAGCTATAAGTATCAAGGTACTATAGGTTAGGTGAACCTCGTCAAGGGTACTTTCATGGACTTTTCTTATTATTTAGGTTGATTTGTATGGACCTAACATAGTCTCACTGATACATTTATGGACATAACTTGAGTTATAATCTAAGATGCCCACTTTAGAATTGTCAACTCAATAAAACAATTAGGAGTGGCAAAAACCAACCAGGCTTTTAGAATGGATAAGTGTTGAACTTTGGACCAAGGTTTAACTCATCATAGTAAACCCACATTCACTCAATATGTAGGCCACCAATAGTTTAAACACAACAAGACCTTAACAATTGAAGACAAGACAAACAATATAGCCTACCTCAAGTAGGATGTTTTAGGGGTGAAAATATCTTTTTTGTAATATAATCATTCCTTTATCACATATCTCTAAAGATCAATTAGGTATCTTAGTGACTATAATACTAGGGAACAACTCCTATTTTCAAAAGTTTAGACCTTTTTTTAATACATCATAAAAACTCGGTTCTTTTTCTCGAGACATTGTGATGTTGAGTGTGACATTAGCCATCCCCACTTAGAAGTTATATATAGACGGATCCTCTAATACCGAGAGGAATAGCGATGGGATAGTGCTTATAAGTTTAAAGGGGCAAGTTTTTTTAATATGGAGTTTGTTTTGAGTTCCTAGACACCAACAATGTATCAAGATCTAAAGCCCTTTAGTGGGTTTAGTCTCGCGGAGACCTTGGATACATATCCCCTTCGCATTCACAGTGACTCTAATTGGTGGTTAGCCAATGCCAAGAGCAATAAAGGTAGAGAGATCTTCACTATCCATTTACTAAGGAAAGACAACAATTGAGCAGGTCTTTTATCCAAACTTGCAATCTTCAACTTTATTGAGCTCTATCTGGATGTGTGGATTGACATATTAAAGAGAACAAATGTTGGAGAATATAAGATAGTGACTGCCCTGATCATTATTCATGAGGATTAGAGAACATCTATCGAACATTACATACTAAGCTTTAGGTAAAAATGAGGTCATTTTCCTAGCTAAGTAAAGAGCATGATATTACTTGGTCAATGACGTCCTATACCAAAGTTTCATCTTAGTTTCTCTACTTAAACATTTATCTCCTGGAAAAAAAAAACACTTATGTTTTAAAGGAGATCTATGAGGGATGTGATGCCTTCATGTGAGCCCTCAAGCTTTTGTTGTCAAAGTTATCCGATTAGGTTTCTACTAGATAATCATACTTTATGATGCTGTAAATTTGGCTAGAAGATTTGACAAGTACCAAAGATTTACCTCAGTCTCCCACCAGCATTCTATAAAGATAATTGTTATAGCTTTTCCTTGACTTTTCTTCGACAGGGGAATGGAAATCTTGGGTCCCTTTTATAAGGCCACGGGTAACACTTGGTGACAATGGACTACTTCATCAAATAGATGGAGGCTAAGGCATTGACAAATATAATTAATAAAGTGATCTTAATTATTCTTGTGAAAGAATATCATATATTAATTTAGGCTTCCTAAAATCCTCACAATTTATAATAAGATGCAATTTGGCAATCACAAGATGAGAAAACAATGTCAAAGACTCCATAGTGATAATAGGTTTTTTTTATTGTCGTACCTTCAAACCAATGGTCAAGTTGAGCTCACCAATAAAGTTTTACTTAATAGGCTTTAAAAAGAGATCAAAGAAGCAAAGTCAGAATTAGAAGAACTATATAAAGATTTTATGGGCTTACAAAATGATATAAAAAATTACCAGGGAAACCCCATTCCTTTTTACTTATGGTATTGAGACCATGATACTAGCTGAAATTCAATGCCCATATCCTATATTCACCCATTACTCTCCAAAAAGAGATGAGTAGGGGCTGAAGACCAACCTATTGAGAAGTCAACCACTTTCCATATTGATGGGTTGTAAGAATAAAGGTTAGTAATAATTGTGAATACTTTATTTGAAATGAACATATCCAAAGTTGCAAATCCCTTAAACACAGTGAGGAACTCATTAAATGAGTCTCTCAATGCCTTTGAATAAGCATGTTCCTCACAGGAGGCCCTCACTTTTGCTTTGGTAGTCACCATTTGTTACTTATTTATTTCTTGACAAGTTTCCTAGATCTTTTTAGACTAAAAGCTAGATGTGTCCATAATTTTAACACTGGCTCTTTTAGCCTCGACCTCTTCTCCCTTATACTCCTTCTTCGAAGATGAACCTGTACCAAAAAAAATGAAAAAAAAAATGATAAACATGTCAAACAATGTACAAATTATAAAGCTTTACATACCTTGCCCATTTCTCTTTTGGTACAATCCTTTCATCATCTTATTCACATTAAAGTGATTAAAGGCTTTCATTGGTCTTATGCAAACATCCTTTTCAAAGTCATTCCGACAAGGCCTCACATTTATGTATGGCCTAGGAGTTCACCAAAATAGAGGGACACCTCTACACCTCCTGCTCTTTAACTCGAGGAGCATCTCTATCAAACCTTATAATTAACCACATTCATTGTCATTCTTTTACAAGGGTGGTTTTACCGTCTAGTATGATATTCATAGGCATTCATAGGCCTTTTTAGTCGGCTGATGAAGATGAAGAACTAATGAAGGTTATGATCACCATTGGAGAAGCCATTTAAGGTGTAAAACTATTTGAATATATCTATGGTTGGCTTCAACCCTACATTCATTCTTAAAAGTTGTAATGATAACCCATCCATTCATATGTAATTGGTAAGCATATATGTTAAAGTGAAAGAAGACATCACTCAAAAACCAT
>Ga0325401_1005601_pt1 | contig 12062 bp, 4 predicted proteins | sample PopdelMetagenome_FD_205666 | JGI IMG/M metagenome (GOLD analysis project Ga0325401, IMG submission 205666) | Populus deltoides microbial communities from Bellville, Georgia, United States - Xylem-PdKOR-R2 | ecosystem: Host-associated > Plants > Phyllosphere > Stem > Wood/Secondary xylem | place...
TGTCATTCATGTGGAACTGGGACTCCATGGTTCAAATTATTGTGGAATGTTGTGTTTTTGTTCTATTAGGTAGAGTAATAATGTCATTCATGTGGAACTGGGACCATAGCTTAACATTTTCTGCAGACGGGGGGGACCCCAAGAACAAGAAGAAGACAATATAACTGGATAGGACATACATTCTTTCAGTTAATTGCCGCTCATACTGTATTTTTTTCTTGCAATTTTATGCCCTCTTTTCACCAAAGGGAACTGCAAGACCAGAACACTAAAATTTGCTGTATTTAGGTGATATCAGTAGAATTCAAATATGTGGGGAACATGGGCATCACATAGTTGAGAAAGACAGCTGCATAAATTTTAATGAGAAAATTTAAATCCGGAGACAGTAGGAGTGTCGATTGACAGGTAGGCTTGGCCAGTGGAGATAAATGTAAGCTGCAATGGGACTCTAGATGGTGACCATTGCATGTGTGTGTGAGTTGGAAAGATGCAGAGATAATGTTCAATGTGAAATTCCCAGCCAAGTCTTTTGAGGCTGATGAGGTGCATACAGAAGAATATTATCTCTTCAAATCTAAAGCTTTTTTGAGAATTGGAGAAATCTACTTCAATATTGAGATATAGCTTTTTACAAAATCAATGAAAGTGAAGAGAGAACTCACACTGGAACCATTCCTATGCAGTATACATGCATTCAGAAACCAAGAAAGTGTATAAAATTGGCAAGACGAGAAGAAGAACATGTAACAAACTCCTCTTGAGGAACAAAAGCTCTAACCTCCCACTTTGCGACGATCGCACAATAGGAAAATCTTCAACGTTGTGCTTGCACTTCTTGACTCCTGTAATTGCTTGTGTTGATTGACAAGATAGGCTGATAAGTTATCCAAGTCACAAAGGATTTCGAAGAGGATCTATCAACTCTTTATTCAATGTTGAAAGCATTGAGATATATTCTGTCAACAGATAAGGAGTGAGATAACCTTCTAAAAGATATCAATTCTCAGATATGACAGGTTTGAACTCATTTGCAGACATGCTAGAGCTAAAATAATCCCTTTAAGCTCATCTTTATTTTGCATAAATCCCATGTTTTCTTCCTAGGTTTTGAAGAATCTTGACTAATTTGCCTGCTTTTTTTGGCGAGAAAACAGAAGATAAAACACCCTTTTATATACTTTTCACACAAAAATCAATGATCAAGAACATCATACCTGAACTTTTTATGAGATGCTGTGGTGAAAAAGATGGACTCACTCTTTCAATTAGAGCTTTGTCATAATGTGGTAATTCTAGCAGTTGCGGCTGAAATTTTGAGATTGAATTTTCATTTGTTACTGGAAGCAGGATTCTGCTCATCCATGCAACAGTGAAGAGGCTTGATTGCACTAAATTTGGGATGCCATTGGCAATGGAATTCGAAAGGGCAGCCAAAAAACTCTTGCTGCCACTGTTGAGCAAGACTACTGCTACTTTCCTTTGCCAATCTTCCATTGCATCTTCCTCTTCATTCTAGTTGGGCCATTCAAATAACACAAGCAATCATTATACATGAGAGTATAAATTTTTTTTTTGTCACCAAATTAACTACTGCTACTTCATTTGTTAAAAATACTAATGTGACAAATTAAAAAATGCAGCACCAGAAGAACCACTCCTCCCTAGTGCTAATTTTTCTTCAGACTTGAACTTTTTCTAAAAGTGAATTTATTTTGCTGCCATGTTGCTATATTAAAGCTTACCAAGTTCCCATCAACTATTTCCTTTCGTCGAAATGATCTTCGTAATCTCTCATGGAAGCCTGCTTGTTGTAAAAGCCAATCTTCTGCGGTCGCCTCTCCATTGTATGAAAAACAGCCTCCCAACATCAAGAGAGCTTTTGAGGATTGTTCTTGAACCTTTGTGCTGGGGCAATCTAAAGATTCTGTGATTGCCTCAACTGCTTCTTCCCTATACAAACTGGACTTCGAAAGATCTCCCTGCAACATCACTGCTACTTATTGTTCAAGATTTTGAATCCAAACTGTTATAAACTAATATTTTGGTCTCGGTACCAAAAATGGACCATTAGCTTACTTACAAATGGACTTACTAGAAGCTCAAGCTGTAAGAGAACTGCCGCAACCAGCGGGCGTTCTTCAGGCGAAGATCTCTGGAGATAGACTAAAAAGATGTGCATGGTGTTCAAGCCACCCCATCCATTATTGAGTCCCGTTAAGAATTTAACGATCCGTGTTCTTCTGCTCGCATTTCCTCGGATTAATCAGAATACAAATTGAATACTAAGCTTACTAAACATGTTTTACAGAAGTGAAACTAGAAAATTCATACCTACTCAGGCACAGTAGCTCCGCTAGTAAATTGAATGCACACCCATTATAATTCTTCTGGATACCAAGAACAATGAGTTCAAGGAGAGAAGTCTTGTTCAAATTGTCAGCTAAGTAGTTCCGACAGCTCCCATTAGCTCGAATGCAACATAACATGAGCGTAGCAGCATGATTTCTCTCGATAACGTCTCCTACTTCAAAGGTCCTTGCCAACAAGCTCAATCCTCCCAGGGAAACAACTTGACTAGCATTCTCTGAGTTCCTATCTTCATCAAAACCTGTTAGAAGTTGGTCTAAGAAGTACATTGCTGCCTTTTGAGGCATGCACCTTACTGTGAATAAGGTTTGCAACTGGCCTCCAAACTCTAAAACTCGAAGGACTAGTGCTACCCACTCGATAGGAACCATCTGTTTTGCCTTCGGCTTCGATAGGTAAAGCAGAACAGCAGCTTTGAGAAATAAACTGCTACTTTTTAAGAGTTTCATGAAGATCTTGAGCTGTGGATCAGCGTTTAGTACTATTAGCCTATTTGCTTCATTTCTTGTTACAAGCTGTGCGAGAATAGATATTGCCAGCTCTAGAACTTCATCATCAGCGGAAGCAAACAAGACCTCAAGCAACCCTTCAATCACAGGTGCCTTTGATAAAGCACCTTCAATTACGTTACTGCCAGGTGAGTCCAACCAGGCTTTGGCAGTGACATGGATTGCAATTTCACACTCAGCTAGACTATCTGAGGAGCAAATAGTGCTAATGGCTCTACTTAGATCACTAGGAGGGAGATGGATTGTCTCTTCATTCCTGATTGAATTACTCCTGCCTATGATGTTTCCATTAACCAGGCATTCTGATAACACACTTTGACAGGAAAAGAGCCTAAAATAGTCTGATTTCTGAGGCTCGTGCCGTATATCATTTTTCGAAATTCCATAATTTTGACTCGATGGCCTTCGAGGAGTCCTCGTCTTCTTATACTGTAAAAATTAGAAAACTATTGATTGTATTCTCCAATAAAGCAGTAGACTTTAGTTAGAAATAGGCAGGTGGTAGCAGAGTTTCGGGAATAGGGACAAAGATACTCACAGTAGCATAATTGCAATCTTTGTATTCATCTATGCACACCTTTTCTTCCTCTATGCTCCATGTATCCATTGAAGCTCTATTTAGAGAATCGAAGTCCATCGATTGGCGTTCTAGCGTGGGGCCAAACACAGCTCGGTATCTTTTGAGATTAACACAAAAATCATAAAGCAAATAACATACTGTCAAGACCTTTTTTCTAATTTTGAAAATAAACTTGAAAATGGTGATCAATGACTTACAAGTTTGTGTTGATGGAGGAACGTGAGTTATAAGAATCCGATGATCTCCTCATTGATGGTGCATAACTTGATCTAGATGGCAAAGGGATGGCTGGAACAGAAGGAGCTTTAGCCCCAACCTTGAGCCACTCTTTATAGTAAAGAGCAAACTGGATTGTTCCCATATCCATCTGGTCATTATAGACCTTACTCAAAGTTTTCACCTTTCTTTCCATCTCAACATGCTGGGAGCCTGAGAGAAATTCAAGTTCCTCATGGTACCAAACTTTAAGATGAAGAAGATGGGGAAGAAGGAAATGCTCCCAAAGATCAGGAAGCAAGTGAGTCCTTGCTAAAAATGGCGCATCGCAAAAAACATGAAGTAGATGCCTGGCAGATGTCCTGTCATTCTTCTCTAGCTTGTAAACAATAGACAAGTACAATTGAGCACATGCTGAGAGATGTGAATTGGGAACACCACAAGTGGAACCATTCCCGGATTTCTTAGAATTCAATGAAGCAACAATGTTCAAAAGCAGGATTGAGTTTTTCAATGACTCCACCTTCACCTCCTTTCTTGTTGCTTGCTCTTCAACCAACTTCTCAATGCTTTCCATTCCCGACTCCATATTCCCAAAAATCCCATCATCCGAACCCATGCTTCTTCCCACCAAGCAAGAGTTGCACTTCTCTCTAATCATCTCCCTAAAACTCACATCTTTTGTGTACCTGCCTATATAACCACTGAGTATAGATACCACTGCTCTAATAGCTATTTCATCGATTGCAGGATCTTCTCCCCTCAACAATGACTTAGACTGCAATCTCTCCGTATCCGAACTCACTCTCCTCGATGAAAATATCGACGACCCCTTTCGAGTGGAGGCCTTATCGGTCTTCTTCTTGGAAGAATGGGGTCTTTTCTGGTCATGGCAAACATGTATAGGCAATATTACAGACTCTTCTGGTCTAATTAATCTGTCTCTAGGCTTCACTTGTGCTCTATTTCTCAAGAAACTTCTGTGCTCAAATCCTTCCTCGGCGAGCAACTGATTCAAGGAAGCCATTTCTAGGTGAACTGAGTTTGGTTTTGGAGCGAAGAATTAAGTGTCAAAAGGTTCACTGACATTCCTTCACAACCAAGAATAGATAACAAAGTACAGCTATAGAAGCAAGAAAATGCAAGAAAGTGGTTAAGAAAGACACCCAAATAAGGACAGAGAGAACTCGGGGTGATTTTCTTTAGGTAAACCGGCCCGGTTCAAATTAGTTACATCAGTTAAAACTCCCACCAATCAAACCCAACAAATACAATTCTTCATAAAATACTGTTAAGTTAAAACAAGAGGGAGACAGGGATGTGATATGGCCTGAGATGAATGGATCAATCAAGCAAGCAAGCAAGAAAGAAAACAATTTTTGAAACTAGGGGAAGCATATGAAATGCCTAGCACGAACAGGACCCACACTGACAGAAGTAGCAGAAATAATCAAATTCATGGAAAATTAGAAGCAGATCAGCGCGCAGAACAACATCTAGTCTCAATGGCATTGCATGATCGATGTTGCCTTGTCAAATGCTTGAGTGCCAGTTCAAGATTTGTCTTTTGGGGGCAAAGTGTCATAGGACCAAGTACAGCTTTATAATATAGTCAGTGAAGTATTGAATTTTTATTAAATTTATTTTTACCCCTTTTACCAGAACAAAACAGTAAAAGGGTTCTAATTCTAATGTTCAAAATAAAATAATTAGATCAATGATTGGTGTTCATGAAAAGAGAAGAAAAGGGTTCAAAAGAGAAGAAAAGGAAAATATTATTTTGATATGGTTGTTGTGATCTTCCTCTTGTCTTTAGTTATGAAGTGTTTTAATTACAACTCAAACTTGAGCCTTCGAAACCTTTATGTATGCTTTGTGTATTAAGTTTTATATTAGTCCTTTCTTTTTTACAAACCTCAAATTAGCCCCCATATAGCCATAATATATAATTCAAAATCCAATGAAGGGTTTTCAAAGAATATTTTTCTCAATTGGGTCCCCAAAGTATTAAGATATTCTCGATTGAGTTTTCTATCCAAGTAACCCTTACAAATATATATCTTGTACACTTCACTATTTGTATTAACATACATGTAAAGCAAAATTAAACATAAATTAGTTAAAAAATAAGTAATGATTAATTGAATTTATAGTTTTATACATAACAAAAACCCTAGCAACACACAACATGATGTTGGGAATTAATGAAAGGATGTTTTTCCCAATTTGGCCCTCTTGAATGATCAATAATATAGATTCCTTATTGATTTGATGATCAAATCAAATTAATTGTCCAAATAAATAGTTAGAAAAGACATTTTTCAAGTGGGATTGATACTTAAGGAGATAATTTCAATTAAAGAAAGAAAAATCATCAGAGCAACTTGGTGAAGACATGGTTGATTGATTTCACTTTCAAACGGTGATAGAATAGTGTATATGTTGGATCTTATATAGAAGAAAATTTGATGGCTTGATATTGACCCTTCAACTTTTTATTTGAAAAGAAATGCATTCACGGGTCGCTGTATTTTTTTTTTTTTTTTTATGATTGATGGGTCCATGAAACTAATTCAATTGGTCTCTACTTGTAGCTTGTTCGCCTATTTATGAATCAATGATCCTTTTGAGTCATCTTGAAGGATTTCATAGCCAAAATGGTAATGGTAAGGTGTCTTTATTCCTTCCATTATTATCATTCAAGATGAATTTAAGAAAAAAATAGTGCAAGAACAGAATTTTCAAATGCAAGCTGCAGAGTGTTTAATATCAAATGAATTAAGAATCTAGTTTTAATATATAAAACATGAAGTTAAAAAAAAAAAACTCATTAAAACCAGAAAAGAAATCATTTAGTTAATGTTTGGTTACTATCTTGAGACGGAAAAAATAAAGATAACAAAAATAGATAAAATTTTTCTTATATATTTTTTATTTTTAAAAGATAAGAATTCATTACAGATATATTTTTTTTATATATTTTTATCTTTTTAATTAAACACATTTATGTGATTTTTGTTTGTATCTTAAAATGCTAACCAAGGAGAGATGCTCTTTGTGGAAGTTAGATACCTAGTACATAATACTAATTAATGCTGATATTTAACGTTTTATTTCTTTGGCCATAACTTTTGTGGTTTCGATTTGCTATCATTTAAAGTCTTCCATTGCCTCTCCTCCTCTCATTCCTCCATGCCATTCTTTCTTCTCTTCCTTGTCTTTTTCTTTGCTCTATTCATTTCTCTTGTCTACATTTGACTGGAATATATAAAACCGGACTCAGTAAGTTAAATATGCTGTCGTCTTTGGTTTGGTAGTTCGAATGTTTTTTCGATATAATTAAAGTTTGGGAGACCATCGGATGATCAAACTGTTATATATCAATGGTTCATGTTTGTGAGCTGGGCTAGCTACAAAGCTCATTGTTGTGTGTGTGTGTGTGTGTGTTTGTGTAAGAGTTATATGAGACTCCATGTCTGATAAATAAAATCATCTAACTCATGATTTTGTTTAATGATGTGTTATGCTCTTAATTGATTGTTTGGAAAAAGAAAAGAGTTTGGAGGGTCAAGTTTAACCGATAAATACTAATAAAATCATCTAACTCATGATTTTGTTTATTTAAGATATATTTGTTTGATTTCTTGTTCTAGATTTAATTTCATTTCTGTAGGTATTAATGAATTAAAAAGTTTAATCTCTATAAAAAAAATTAATTAATTGTAAGAATTTGCATGGATATGCTCCCCATGCGCCAAAAACTTTAAATATAACTTGTAGTGGAATTATCTTTTTTAATAATAAAAGTATGACCCAAGGGAGAAGAACTAAAAAAACAAAAACAAAAACCCGAATAATCAAATCAAAAGGATAAGGGCGTCTTGCGGGAAAATTTTTAATCTTCTTACAGTAATTACCAATACTTTTTTATGAGTCCATTTAAAAAAAAAATGAAAGAAAAATCGCACCCAGAAATTATAAAAATATTTTTATCTAGATTCGAAAATATTTTTATTTTTATTTTCTCTCTTTTCTTAACTTCTCATGTGGAAACCATACTTCAAAGCAAAACAAAAGAAGTATGTAAATCGCCCTTAACTTATAGTAAATATTTATAGAAATTAATGGTAGTTAAGCGCCAGGGAATTGTTTGGTTTAAAGGAGGAAAGAAGACAGCAATATATATTCTCATGTCAATGTCATGTTAAATAATTTCAAAAACCTGTGGGTATAAAGTAGGTTAGTTGAACAATTATGGAGCTATAATTGGGAACCCCACATCCAAAGAGGTATGGAATATTTGAAGTAGTTCATCAATCATCGTCCCGAAGCCCCCTGGTTCAGCTTCCTGCACCCACCAAGAAAGTCTCGTAAAGCCCTGCCATTTGAACACTAAGCTCAGAGATAGAAGAAAAGAGAGGGTACAGAGTCTTCTTTGATGTCACGAATTGTATATTTATGTGTGTTCAAACACTTTCTTCCATGGATATTTCATATACTACCAAAAAATTGATAAATATTAACGGAAATACCAACACAATATTTCCATCGATAAATTATAGTGAATTTTACTGACGGAAATATTCCCTTGGCATATACCGAGAGAATTATAATGAAAAAAAATAAAACAAAGCTAAAAATACAACGACGTGTCATTTATACCAACAGAATTACCGACGGAATTGATTCTGTCGGTGAATTCATTGGTAAACTGTTAACTTCCCTCTGGCATTGTTTATCATGACAATTATAAAGGGAATCACTGTGGAATATTCCATCAGTATTTTTCAGAGAGGTCTATAACTGTTCATTTTCTAATTGCATTATTAATTACTATTTTTTATAGATAAAATTACCAACGAATTGAAAAGTCGTCGGTGTTATTTAACGGGTTTCTAAAAAAAATTTATTAAATTAAAAATTTAAATTAAATATTATAGATGGAATCACCGACGGATTGAAAAGTCGTCGATGATAGTTGACGGTTTCTAAAAACAATTATTAAATTGAAATTTTAAATTAAATATTATAGACGAGATCACCGACGAAATGGTTAAAAATATTAAAATTTAATTATCCGTAGGTAAAACGCCCCAATAAAAAGACTAGAACCCCTCATTTCACAACAAACAGGCCTTTTTTCTTCTTCTTCTTTTTCTTTTTATGTAAAAAGCATCACCATCTTTTTCTTTCTCTTCTCTCATCAACTCCTTATTTATTTATTTAAACACAGCTTTTCATTGTTGAGCCTATTATGGAGTATGGTTGCGATTGCTTTTCAAAATGCTTTTCACTTGGAAATTTAAACACAGCTTTTCAAGATAGTTAAGTGATAGGAAATTGTTTGGATGAAAAGAAGAAGAACACAACAATGTCATCATCTCAAAGTCATTGTTAAATAATAATTTATCGAAAGCATATATAACTATAAGGTAAGGTTGGTTGAGCAATTACGTAGCAATAATTGAGAGCCCACACCGAAAGAGGAAAGGAATACTGAAATATGCCATCAATCAATATCCTTTTCCTTTAGACGAAATCCCTAGTTCAGTTCCATGCATCTACCAAGAAAATCAATCTTGTGAAGCCCTAGAATTTGAACATTCAAAGAGAAGAGAAAAGAGAAGGAAAGAGAGGAGACAGATGACATTTCATTTTCTTTCCTTCCTGGAAGCTTAGAAGCCTCATATTGAAGCATTGAATCTTCCAGCTAGTGATCTTTCGAGGCTCTTTCCTTTTCTTGATAGTTGTTGTGTTGGGACAATATCGAGAATTAACCAAAGAAAATGGTATTAAATGACTAGAACGAATATTTGTTTTTCTTTATGATTTACTCTTACTATTTTATTCAAAAGCTTATCATGACATCTTTTGATCGAAAGGGCATCTCGTGGATTTACATATATATTTAGAGTTTCTTTCATATAAATAATTTATGATAAAATGAGCTGAAAATATTTACATTAAATATTAAATATTAAGTTTGTTAAAAATAACTCAAAAACCCTAACTTTGGGTTAAAGTAAGATCTTGATTTAATTTTGGAACTAACTTTGGGTTTTAACTTATTTATAACTAGACATGCCTATAGGACTCTTCCTTGAGTCAAAAGGTAAAAAACAACTTAAAGTAATTTGTAAAAATCATATCTAATACAACCTTTATGCTTCTTCTTCTTTTTAATATAGTATAGCTGTGTTACAAAACACAAAAAAATATTCCTTGTCCTAATTTTCACTAGGAGCTAGTAGGAATGTTCCTTTATAAATTTCTTTGATTAACTTAATTTCAATAATTTTATCGCCTAAGGTAGCGAAGACTAATTAATTTCCATGTTTAGATTACATCTTCAGGTTCAGAGATTAGAATCATAACAATAAGGATAATTTCACTAAAATAAATAATAAAAAAGTACAGATAATTTATTCAATCCCCAAATATCATTCAAATCCCAATTGGGTCCCCAAATAAAAAAAAAAACTCTCTATATTAAATCCCAAAAAAACAAATATCTAAATTGGGTTAGACATTAGACATTACCCAATTAACCCTCGCCTTAAAACTCTGGCCTCCAAAAGTATAAAAGAATAATTAAGGACCTATTTGTCTTAAAATAACTTCATTTTTTTCATCAATTTTAGTGGAATGGATTTAATTCGGAATTTAGTTTAGGGACCCAGATGAGAATCAAATCAGAGTTGGGGGACAAATATATCCATTTTCCCCCATGAAAGCATCTACTGCCATTAAAATAATTTCATTTCACTACTTTGGGAGCTGTTATATTGCCAGGCATTAAATAATTAATAGATGGTTAAAAATTATATTTTAGGAGCAGTGGATGAAGAATAGGCCCATTCAAGGTTTTGAGCCAGCCCACGTGGCTCCATCGTCTTCCTTTGCCGACATGGGCATTTCTTAATTCTGGTGTGCTTCGGTGATGCAGCTCTGCTATTTATTGCCGTTGACTCCTGACGGATATTCTTGCTGGTTAACTGAACCTGAGTGAGTAATTATTTGTAAGCCCTTGGGATTAATTATATTTTAGTTTGTGACTTTTTATAATTTACTATATAATAAGTTTTTTATTAAAAAAAAAAAGAGTGTTGTGTGTTTCTTATAGAATTCTTCTTTTCAAGGCTTTGTAACTTCAAGTGTGTTCAATAATTACCGTTTTAAGAAAAAATAGATAAATATAAAAAGAGCATAAATACATTTAGATGTAGGAATAAAAATAAAAGTTTTTAAAATAGTTTTGGAATAAATTCTATCATATTAAAACAGGAAAAGAATAAAAACATGTCATCTTTATCTCTTCTATTTCATTACAATAATTTAAAGTTATGTTGTGCAAAAACTTCATGAGTTTTAAAAATAGTTCATGCTTAGCTTTTGATTCAATTCCATTTCACTTTAAGTATGGTCTAATTTTTGTTGTTTCTTGGAATGAAATTTAGTCAGCACTCACTGTTTTCCTTTTCTTCTTTAAAAGTTGATGATTACATGGAAAATCTGGGAAACTGTTGTGTTTTTTCTTTAAATAAAAAAAAAGGCATTGAGTTCACATATTTTTTGATAAAATTTTCATAATTTTTTTTTATTAATATGGATATCTGAGTCTGCACAAATCTCTATTAATTTTTTTTTATATGTGTCTGGGTTAGCTTCCACGCACCTTAACTAATTCAACGGGCCCTGAAATTAATGACCATGTAAGTCTCCAGTAACTCTAAGATTTGTGAGACTCGAAATGTTAACCTCCATATTTATTAAGATTCTTTTTTTTTAGTTTAATGTGGATGTTTGGGCCAGTTTGTGGGTACCTCGACTAATCTTACAAGGTCTAAAGTTAATGACCATGTAAGCCTCCAGTGACCATCATATAAGCAATCACATTACTCGAACATGAAGATTCTTAATATTTAAGATGTAGTGTTTGTTGATTCAGTTATTTTTTCACGCATTATAATCTTGAGTTCAAATTTAAAAGAAAGTTAAAAGAAAAGTTATTTTGGTCCCCCAAAATGTAAAAAATTCTATGAGAAAGAAAATTTAAAAAAATAAATATTTTTATTGTAAGGAAAAAAAAAACTTGTTCTTTTTTCAGTATTGAAGATCGAAGTATTGAAAAATATTCCACAATTCCTATCTCTGACCTATCATGTATTACTTCTCGTGAATTTATTAATTCTAAAATATATTTTTTTATCGGAGGTGAATTTAATATCAATTAATCCAGCAATACCCAAAATATAAAACTAAAAAAAAAATACATATGATAATGGTGACATGCAAATGTCATGTTGTCAAGGATTGATAGATGGCGCCATGAAGCATCCTTATCCATGGGTTGTGACGAGATGTTGTTGAACATGATTCATGAATTA
>Ga0325401_1005602_pt1 | contig 12061 bp, 10 predicted proteins | sample PopdelMetagenome_FD_205666 | JGI IMG/M metagenome (GOLD analysis project Ga0325401, IMG submission 205666) | Populus deltoides microbial communities from Bellville, Georgia, United States - Xylem-PdKOR-R2 | ecosystem: Host-associated > Plants > Phyllosphere > Stem > Wood/Secondary xylem | place...
ACTATACCAGTTTGCTCAGGAGTATATGGTGATGATATCTGATGAACAATGCCTGTAGAAAGAAAATGAGTCAGTAGTTTTGAATTGATGAACTCACCACCTCCATCTGAATGAAATATTTTAATTTGCTTGTTAAAGTGTCTTGTAACATATTTTTCAAAAGCTAAGTATGCATTAAAAAAATCAGATTTGTTACGCAAGGGAATAATCCAATTATACTTAGAAAAATCATCTACTAAATAAGTATAATATTTAAATTTTGCAATTGATAAAACAGGTGTTGATCCCCATAAATCACAATGAATTTTTTCAAAGATACCAGTACTTGTATGTTTTGATTTAGAAAAAGGTAAACGACTAAGTTTTCTTAGTTGACAATTATCACAAAGATGTTGTAATTTTATTGTCCCTACGACATCAATAAGTCCTTTATTTTTTAGCATTTGTAATGCTAAAGACTGTGGGTGGCCTAGACGTTGATGCCAAACTTTTACTGTGCCTGATTTGAATCGATGAGAGAAATACAATTTTGGTGAAGCAGGTAGTACGTAGAGATCACCCTTGTGTTTCCCTATTATCACTGCTTGTCCTGTTTCCCGTTCCTTAACACAAAAATCGACATTAGAAAACTCACAATTAACAGGAAATTGATTAGTTAGTTGGCTTACGGAAAGTAAATTTTTTGTTAAGTTTGGAACTAGTAGAACATCATTGAGAGGTAAGGCAGATGTTTTTTGTTTTATATAAGTATCACCAATTGCAAGAATTGGTATGGAAGACCGATCTCCGATTAGCACAGAGTCAGCACCAGAGAGAAATACAATTCTGGTGAAGTAGGTAGTACGTAGAGATCACCCTTGCGTTTTCCTATTATCACTGCTTGTCCTGTTTCCCATTCCTTAACACAAAAATCAAAATTAGAAAACTCACAATCAACAGGAAATTGATTAGTTAGTTGGCTTATGAAAAGTAAATTTTTTGTTAAGTTTGGAACCAGTAGAACATCATTGAGAGGAAGGCAGGTGTTTTTTGTTTTATACAAGTATCACCAATTGCAAGAATTGGCATGGAATACCCATCTCCAATTAGCACAGAGTCAGCACCAGAGTATTTACGAATGTTTGTTAACATACCTGGCTTACCTGTCATATGGTTGGAAGCTCCAGTGTCTGTTGTCCATTCAGTGTTAGCAATGGTGGTGTCCAAAGTGAGTGCTGCAAGTGCTTGTGGAATCTCATCTTGTTGAGCGGGTTTATTTGGTACGCACCAGCATATTTTAGCAACATGGCCTGTCATCCCACAATACTGACATTGTTGATCACTATATTTATCCCTCTCTACTGGTGTCATGCGACGCTCATCAGGTGGTGGAGGTCTACGTTGTGAGTTTGATGAAAAGGAGTCCCTTCACTAATGAGCTTGGAATCCACGACCATTAGAAGTGAATTTTTATGAAGGCTTGGAATCCACGACCATTAGAAGTGAATTTTTGTGAGGGTCCACGATAGCCTGAAGAGTTTGATTGTGAACGTTGTTGTTGCTGTCCATAAAAAGCCAATTGATGAGTGAGAGAAGGAGCTGTGATGTCTGTGTGATTGGAGAACCAATTACGCCTTTGATCAAAGTTTTGGAGTTGTGAGACCAACTCAGAGTATGATGGTCTGGGGGGTTTCAACATGGTTGTTATGAATGTTTCATAATGAGGACCAAGGCTGGTGAGAAGGCAGAAGACCTTTTCTTGGTCTGGTACGAGCTTTCCAATGGCTGATAAGTTGTCACAAAGACCTTTGAAGGTTCGAATGTGTTCTGTGATTGTTGTTTTGTCTTCCTTTCGAAGGTAGGCTACTTGTTTCACAGTGTGAACTCATGTTCTTGTGAGTCTTGCGCATATGCATTTTTGAGAGCCTCCCAAACAGCATGAGCTGTGTCGAACCAACAACGAGTCCGAGAGTTTCCTCTGAGAGTGTTCCAATGATCCACCCTTGAAGGAGACGATTCGACTTTCGCCATGCTATAAAAGCATCTGTTAATTATGGGGTTGAGTTTTCTATATTTATGTATTTTGTTGGAGCAGGATCTTTATTTGTGAGATTCCTGACCATTTCTTGACTCTCAACAAGAGCCAGTGCTTGTTCATGCCACAAGGGGTAATTGTTTGGAGTGAGTCGGAGGGTGATGAAGTTCCCAACATTGAGTGAGAAGGTAGTCATTGTGGAATAAATGAGCGGAAGATAAGAAAGAAGATGAAGAGAGGATAAGCTGTAGTATCTGTGATAGGTTGTACCTAGTGTTCATAAAAGCTCTGATACCATAAAAAAAAAATAAACTGAGCTGACAAAGTGTTTTGTAAATGAATATTCATCTTGTTTTTCAATGTGAACAACTAGGCTGTACAAGTGAAGTATTTAAACTTATAAGATACAATGATTCAGCTGTAAAATAAAAGGAAAAAAATCTCATGAAATCTGGTTGATGACAGTGCTGATTTATTATGATGATATCTTCATGGCAGAGGATTTTGTTACGATGATAGCTTGATAATAGGGAATTTGACAGTAGAGAATCCCTGTAAGCTGAACTACCATGCAAAGTTACTGTAAGTTTGAACTTGCCGAAGTTATAGGCTTGATTGGATTGTCATCTTGGTTTAAAAATATTGCCGTTAGAGCTCCAAGATCACTCAACCTCTCTCCAATAATTGATGCTAGTTTGTGAGAGTCACCACCCTTTTTCTCCAAGAATCTCGTGTATCTTTATTTCTCCATTGACTCTCACAATTGTTGGCAGTACCAGCAGTGCCAATTTGCAATAGGTGGTTAACACAAACATCTTCACAAGGCAATTCAAGAATCAAAGATATCTGTAGTGGTCTTCTCAGAAGGATATGCTTCTTCTAGATGGTGTCTTAATGAACTTGTAGAGATTCTTGAGAGCAAAAATAGAAAAACTGATTAGATTGTTCTTCCTATATTCTATGACATTGATCCTTCATAAGTGAGAAAACAGACAGGCAGTTTTGCAAAAGCATTTCATAGACATGAAGAGGTTTTTACAGAGAAGGTGAAGGAGTGGAGAAAAGCTCTTGAGGAGGCTGGAAACCTAGCTATCTGGATGGAATCTCAATGATATGGAAAATGGGTATGCCCTTTCTCTCCAAGATTCACCTGCACACATTTACGGAGTAATCATACATTAGATTTTACCATATGAAACAATAAAATATTTTCTTAGGAGGTTTTATTGCCTCTCTATTAATGACTTGCTTTTGTCTATGGACAGGCACGAATCAAAATTTATCCAAGAGATTGTCAAGGATGTGTTGAATAAATTGGATCCCAAGTACATAAATGTTGCCACTCACCTAGTATGTATTGATCCCCTTGTCCTTGATATTAGTGGCTTCCTAAGTACTGCAACAGATGAGGTTTGCATTGTGGGCATACATGGGATGCCAGGAATAGGAAAGACTAGTATAGCAAAAGTTGTATTTAACCAATTCTGCTATAGATTCGAAGGAAGTTGTTTCCTTTCGAATATCAATGAAACATCAGAACAATCTAATGGTCTGGTTATTTTACAAGAACAACTTCTTCATGATATTTTAAAACAAAATACTGTTAACATCAGTAGTGTTGTTAGAGGAATGGTTCTGATCAAAGAACGAATCTGTCACAAAAGAGTTCTTGTTGTTGTTGATGATGTGGCTCATCAGAACCAACTAAATGATTTGATGGGAGAGCGAAGTTGGTTTGGTCCCGGAAGTAGAGTAATAATCACGACTAAAGATGAACACTTGCTTCTTAAAGTGGATCGAACATATCGGGTTGAGGAATTGAAACGAGATGAGTCCCTTCAGCTTTTCAGTTGGCATGCCTTTGGGGACACCAAGCCAGCAAAGATTATGTTGAGCTTTCGAATGATGTGGTTGATTACTGTGGAGGACTTCCTTTAGCCCTTGAGGTTTTAGGTTCTTGTTTGTCCGGGAAAAACAGAGCTAGATGGAAATGTCTAATTGACAAATTGAGAAAAATTCCAAACCGTGAAATTCAGAAAAAAATTAGAATAAGTTTTGATTCACTGGATGACCATGAACTGCAAAATACATTTCTTGATATTGCATGCTTTTTTATTGGTAGAAATAAAGAATATGTAGCAAAAGTACTAGAAGCCCGTTGTGGTTACAATCCAGAAGATGATTTGGGAACTCTGAGTGAAAGGTCTCTGATTAAAGTTGATGCTTTTGGAAAGATAAGCATGCATGATCTATTACGAGACATGGGAAGGGACATCATTCATAAAGAGTCACCTGGCCACCCTGGAAAACGCAGCCGAATTTGGCAACGTGAGGATGCATGGAATGTACTCAACAAGCATATGGTAATAACTAAATGCTTACACAAAAGCAAAATCATGCAAGTTTATCTTTATTTTCAAACTTCTTGCATACATTCACTTGGAAGTTCAATTGAATTTTGTTGGTGTTTTAGGGAACGGAAGTGGTAGAGGGTCTAGCGCTGGATGCCAGAGCATCAGAAGATAAATCACTTAGCACAGGATCATTTACAAAGATGAGATTCTTGAAGTTACTCCAAATCAATGGAGTGTAACATCTCACTGGACCTTTCAAACTGCTTTCTGAAGAGTTGATATGGATTTGTTGGCTCGAATGCCCTTTGAAATCTTTTCCATCCGAGTTGATGTTGGACAACCTAATTATTCTTGATATGCAGTATAGTAACATCAAAGAATTATGGAAGGAGAAAAAGGTGCTAAACATGCTACAATCCTCCAAAATTTGTCCTTGATACAATTTATATTTTCAAGTTGCCATTTTTATGATTAGTCTTCTTATTATTTTTCTCACTGACCTGGCAGATTCTCAACAAGTTGAAAATTCTTAATCTCAAACATTCAAAGCATCTTATTAAAACACCAAACTTACACAGCTCAAGCCTAGAAAAACTAATGCTTGAAGGTTGCTCGAGTTTAGTTAAGATGCATCAATCTGTTGGACATTTGAAGAGCCTTGTTTTATTGAATCTGAAAGGATGTTGGAGGATAAAGATTCTTCCCAAAAGCATTTGTGATGTAAAGTCTCTTGAAAGTTTGAATATTTCAAGGTGTTCACAACTTGAAAAGTTACTGGAGCGCATGGGTGATATTGAATCCTTAACTTAGCTTCTAGCTGATGAAATTCAGAATGAGCAATTTCTCTCTTCAATTGGACATTTAAAGCATGTGAGGAAGTTGTCATTGCGTGTATCCAATTTCAATCAGGACTCGCTATCATCTACATCTTGTCCTTCACCAATTTCAACATGGATTTCAGCAAGTGTTTTAAGAGTGCAACCTTTCTTGCCAACTTCTTTCATTGATTGGAGATCAGTGAAGCGTCTTAAACTTGCTAATTATGGTTTGTCTGAAAGCGCAACTAATTGTGTCTATTTTGGAGGCTTGTCCTCTCTCCAAGAATTGAATCTATCGGGAAACAAATTCCTCAGTCTGCCTTCTGGCATCAGCGTCCTTACTAAGCTGCAGCATTTGAGAGTTCAGAATTGCAGCAATCTTGTATCAATTTCAGAGCTTCTTTCAAGTTTAGAGAAATTGTATGCAGATTCTTGTACGTCAATGAAAAGAGTATGTCTGCCAATCCAGTCAAAAACAAATCCAATTCTGTCTCTAGAAGGGTGCGGAAACTTAATAGAGATTCAGGGCATGGAAGGTCTAAGTAACCATGGCTGGTTTATCTTCTCTAGTGGCTGCTGCGACTTGTCAAATAACAGTAAGAAGAGTTTTGTTGAGGTACTTACTGTCTTCGTCTATCTTGCACACACATAAACACTGACACATACATACGTGCGCGCGCGCAGTGTCTAAAATTTCAGCATTCTTTAAAATCAATTTATCTACAGGCATTGCGCAATGGTGGTTACGGGTATCAGATTCACTTCGATGGTGGTACGATGCCAAGTTGGTTGAGCTTCCATGGAGAAGGATCTTCATTATCATTTCATGTCCCTCCAGTTTTCCAGGGCTTGGTTCTTTGGTTTTCTTTAGAAAATGTCAGTATCATGGATGGTGAGCTTACTATAAAAAATAAAAGCAACGGTATTCAATTGTTTAAATCCTTAGAGCTGGCAAGCTTTGTGCGTCGTGGAGGTTGGATAAGATACGTAAGTATAAGTGAGATGGAAATGGAAGAACATGGCGGAGATGAGGAATTGGAACTCTCTGTGAAATTGACCAACACGTATAATGCAGTGAAAGAATGTGGGGTTCATGTGATCGCAGAGATGCCCTCATTTGAAGAGTTAGAGGTTGGAAGAGATAGGGTGATATCTGCACCATATCATTCCTTTTACGGTTCAATATCATCTTCAACAATCGAGCAGTGGAAAAATAATCTACTTATGGAGTTCCCCCTATCGAGAATGGTCTTGGTGCGAAAATTCTCACCTGACTTCAATTAGTTTTGAAAAATCCATGCCTTGTGCTCTCTTAGGTTTGGTATGATTGGTTTCTTGTATAAAATAAATACAGCATTTTTTTTTTATTTCGAGTTATATAATCTTCCTTGTTAAATGCCAATTGATCCCTACTATCATAACTCCGTGGTTCAATTCTGTAGTACCGGTGTTCTTCTCGTCTAAAATTAGCCTCGATTGTTGAATCGAAGGATGACTTTGGGCATGAATTCAAGTGTTGACTAGTCACAAAATTCCATGAGTCCCGTCTTCCAATATTTATGGACATTCTTGATTCCAGAACAGATAGTGAAAGCAATGGCCATAACTAAGACTTGCTGTTCTGAATATAGCACAAGGGTTAACACCATTGAATCTTAAGGAGACTAGTGGTTGAATGAGTTTTAGGGTTATTTGTATTGCTTTATTTCAGATATTTATACAATAGAAGGAGCAGTATGCATAGAAAGCTTCTGTCTAGCAGCAAAGATTGTGCAGGAGAGCAGAGCCGGCTTGAGCAAAATTATAAATGAAACATTTAAAAACATATAAAAAATATTTTTTATGTATGTCTGACAAGTGAGTCCTTAAGCAAACTTCATTTTGTATTTGAGGCTTTTTGTTAAATAGAGGCAATTTTCATTTCATAAAGCATATTTGACAAATATGCTTTACTTATTCTTGGGGTCGGCGGGAGCTTTGTGCCATTGCCCAGGTTTCCCATATGCTCTGGCCGGCTCTGCAGGAGTGTGATTCTTGATCAGCTGGAGATTGTGTACCGTGCAGGCATGATTACAGGAGAGTGAGTGATTCTTTAGGAGATGGAGTTTGTCTGGAGATTATGTACTGTGCTGGCATGATTGCAGGAGAGTGATTCTTGCCTAAATCTAGCATAAATGATTCATATCTGCTGCATTCCTAGTTAGCGCATTATAGTCAGTCCAGCTAGAAAATAGCACTTCTTCAAAGTTCTGCTTTCCAGTCGCACACGGGTCTATGGGTTCTTGCAAATATGAAAAATCTGCTTCGAGATAACTTTAGTATAAGAACAAGAAAAAAAAAAAGACGATGACAATCTTTATTTGCATGTTTAGTATAGACTGGATAAATTACTGGCAGCTGTATTATATAATCAAGTTCCACCTGATCAATCTAGACTCTTATATGGGGAAATTGGATACAAGTCTAAAGCTTATATAAACTCTTCAGTTCATGTCTCTTTCAAGAACCGGATCACAGCGATTCTTGGCATTCCTTTCGCCTTTGAAATATGAGCAAGTATTTGGGTGTTCTGCTCATAAAAGATCAGAGCCAACTTGTGTCAATTTACTATGCTATTATCGAGAAAATCTACCGTAGATTGGCAACGTGGAAGTCCAATATCACAAGTTTTGGGGCAGGAACATTGATTGGGTGTGAATTTCATGTTGGTTGCGTAACAAGCTCTTTTGCCCTCTTCGTGTTATGAATGGCTTTAGTTGATTGTGGAAGAGAAATGGTGCGTGGAAGAAAAAAGTCCCTTTGTGGTCAAATGGAAATCCACAACGAACAAAGAATTGCTACAAATTGATAGATCCAGTGCCATTGTTATAATCAAATGAGGCCAGAATCCAGAAATTACAAATATCTATTCATCTGAAATTCCTTCATTGCTTTCACGTAGAATATCTGGAGGGACTCACTTGGTTGTGTGCAAATACTGAGCTATGAACCTGACATTTCACAACCATCTTCACTAGGTGGAGGCAATGTTGATTTTTACCGATACGATTCTGCAGATCTGACAGCCATAGACCAACTGAAATACTAACTTGCAAGTTGCAAATCTAATGGTTTAGATGAAGTGCAGATAAACTATGAACGCTACTCTCTCTTCCAGTCGTCCTAGCATATGCAGATTGGCTTGGTTGTTCACTGCTTCCAACCCTGAAATTTATGCTTATGAGGACTTTACATACAGCTGATGTTGCAGATGCTTTTGCATATAATTTCTCCCATTCGGTTATCTTCTTGGGTCATAGGTTTGGAGGAGGAAACACATGATCTGGATAGAACTCTACCATGTTTAGCCCAGCTGCGTCATCAAGTGAGCTGACTTTTCTCGTGTTATTTCTGAATTATAGTACTGGTACCATCTCTGGCAAATAAAACATAGTTTAAGTTCATATTTTGATATGAAGAGCTCTAATAAGCTGGCAGTTGTTAATCATTTGTCTCAAGAAATGCACCATGAATATCTGAAGATTAGGGAATTTTTTTCCAATCCACATGCATAATCGGTACGCATACCCACTCAAAAACCTAATAAAATAGCAATCAAGTTCAAGAAGCAGATGACTTGATACAGTGTGAATCAAGATATAGATAGCTCAGGCAAGGAACCCGATTAGAGAAACATGAATTGATGTGAAACCAGCAGCTGGTTCTTTAAGTTTTGTTTCTGTCAGAAAAATTAAAAATTGGAACTTACTGCTCCTCTGATCATTGTGAATTTGACAATAGATAACACAAGTGTAAAAGATTATCAATCGATCGCTCAGCAACTGTTTCTGCAGATTGATTAGTAATTCCAAATTCATATCTTCCTTATTTCGTACTCTTCGATATACTGACTAGCACACAATCCTATTAATGCTTGTATCCAAAATTTTATTTTAATTAAAAGTTAAAATTTTTAAATTTTAATATATGGATTCTAACTTATACCATTTTTCTTCCTTCAAAAAATTATTTTAAATCATTTATACCACACATATCTCTAACTTTAACTAATTTTTGTCATAAAATATTTATAAAAAATAACTCTTATACTATTACTCAAAGCCAAAAATTATTTTTCACATGTCAATTTCGCTCTAAGTCAAGTATTTAAACTCTTTTTAAAAAATTGATATTAATTATAAAATTAATGCGTTGGATACAATCCAATATACTTAAGAGGAATAATAAAAAAGAAAATATAGTAAAGATGTTTTCATAGTTTAATATTTCTCATTATAGTTTCCGTATATTAAGTATTGATTACTCACATTTATTCTCAAAAGATACTTCTTATATTTATTTTTAATGAATTTTTTTTCTGAAAAAAATTAATTAACCCATAATTTCTTTTATTTATCTAACCTTTCTCTAGAACCTTAATAAAAATAAAAAATAAAAACCTGTTAAATTTCGCTCCGCCACTGGATCAACTATACCAAATTTTTTTTTTGCGATTTTCAGAATATTACATAGAAACTAAAAAATTCTGAAATCAAAATCCATGGTATAATCTGTGGGTTTAAGATTTTGGGCCCGGCTCATTTTGGATTTCATTTCAAATAGTATTTTTTAAAATTTTAAAATTGTTTAGAAGAATTTATATTAAAAATAATTTTTAAAAAATAAAAAATATATTATTTTAATTTATTTTTTAATAAAAAAACATTTTTTAAAATAACTACAAACATCACGCTAATGAATATTTCCATTGATCTTTTGTCAACTTTTGAAATATTAAATGAGCAAGATACTCGAGGCTGAAAATGCCAAGCCCTCTAAAAACTAAAACCTTTACCACCACATTTTTCAGTCAAATAAAAATCAAACCTTATCCTTTCCAAAAAAAATCTTGGCTACCTTATCCGCTGTCCATGGTCATCATCCAACTACCACATTAGAAATACAGATCCCTCTCCTCTCAGTGGCTTCAAGCTCCGATCCCACACTATTCATAGAAAATGCAGGCAGCCATATTTCTTACACCATCAATTCTCCCTCTTGTAACACCTAACAAAAGTTTAGCTTCGGCAAGGAGGGTCGTCCCAAGGTTACAGACCTCCAAATGTTCCCCGATCAAAGCAAGTGCTCCAGTGACAAACGACACTTCAACAGTTGATTACAGCTCCTTTACCTCGTAAATTCTGCTCTCCATCACCCTCAGTTTCCTATCTTCAACATTAAAAGTTACGGTTAACAATATAGTTTCATTACATGTTTTGTCCAGTGTTTTTCCAGCTGAGGCTTGTGAGACAATAGGAGGAGAAGCTTGTAATGTTGAGATGTATCCGGAAGTGAAGCTCGAACCAGATGCCAGAAGTACCACTCCCAGCACTTCAGAGCAGATTGATAGAGAATATTTAGAGTACAACAGTGCCAAGACGTAAGATCTCAGGACCCCATCTTTAGTTTTACAAGTTTAAAGATTTGCAATGACAAGAATTGAACAAAATATCTGAGGTTTTAACAAGGATTCTTTCGTTTCATTACAGGGTATTCCTAGACGAGGCTTGTGATGATCTCGGAGGAGAGTTCTGTGACCCTGGATATCAGGGATGAGTTTAGCAGTAACATCTTACCAAGAAAAACAAGGAAAAAGAATGGAATGTGTCACCTTTACGTTCTTGACTTCCTTTTCTTTCACTCGGGTAGCATGGTTCTCTCGGTAGTGTACATTAAGTTCTTGAATAAAAAACTTATGTGAAGTAAGCTTTCTATACTATCAAATATAATAGTGCACTGTAAATGCGCAGGGCTGGAAATGATTTGGAAGGGATACTTTCAATTAGAACAAATTCCGGCTTAGCTAGCTTGCTGTTAATATTGAGAAAAAGGATCATTTCAAGTTCAGGTTATTTGCAAATGCAACTGATATTGAAACTATGTGAAGCATTTAACAAGCCAAGCCACAACAAAAGAGTGAGATTCGGGCTTGCACTAACGAAGTTCATATTCAACCTTTAAGATGTAGTAATGAAACTAGATGCACAACTGATCGAGGCTAACAACAACGCAGGAAGATGAAACAACCAAAATGGAAATACTGAAAATCTCCCTGGAAACTTTAGTTGCGGGAATAACCATGACTAATTGCAAAAGAAAAGGCAAGCTTCTGTTCAAGTATTCAGAACCATCAAATGCTGAAATCAACATTTCAATTTGCAAAAACAAGGTACAAGATAAACGGATATAAACACATATGAACACATCTGTTACGGGAATTGGGACTATAAGTCACAGAATCGAAAAGACGGGTTGAAAGCGTACCTGTAATGGTGTGGAAATCATATAACATCATTTAGCGGAGAATAATTTCTCCACATTAGCATTAACAGCAACATCATTTTCCATCTCCTCATCCTCAATGATCCCCTTAGACAATAATGAACTAACGACTACTTTGCGATCATCCTCAGCTTCCAATAGCACCCCGGGAAAACAAAGAAACAGTAATATTTCTTTTTCCCGCTGCAGAAATTGGGGTATGATGAGAGATTACCAGGAAGGAGAGCCGGAGAGAAGCACAAATGGGTGGGACTTGGAGTGGTGCATTTGGCTCGTAAAGAAGAATGCCAGCTCCACCAATAACTGCCTGCTAAATTTTCAAAGCTACTAGAATTTAGCTAGGTGAAGATATGGGAAGCCTTTTAAAGCCCGATAATAAAAAAATCTTCGAAGCCCATGATGATAAATAAATTTAATCAATCTATTTTTTCTTAAATAAAGTAGAATAACTCAAACAAAACTTTTGTTAAAACACATTTAAATGTGTGCTACACATCATGATTGTTAATACTTTCTAAGTTTTTATTTTTCTTCTTTAGCGATTCATTTTTATT
>Ga0325401_1005603_pt1 | contig 12060 bp, 7 predicted proteins | sample PopdelMetagenome_FD_205666 | JGI IMG/M metagenome (GOLD analysis project Ga0325401, IMG submission 205666) | Populus deltoides microbial communities from Bellville, Georgia, United States - Xylem-PdKOR-R2 | ecosystem: Host-associated > Plants > Phyllosphere > Stem > Wood/Secondary xylem | place...
AGAAAGGATAAGTAAGTAATCATGAAGCAAAGAAATTGTGGGAGTACAATATTTCACCAAAGAAAGAAAGAATGTACGTATACCGTATAAACCTCCCCGTATATCATTGTATTCCAACCGTAGTCGGCAGAGACATTAAATACGCTTTGACCCTCATAAAAAAAAAACCATTGAAAACTAAGCATTGATTTGTTCTGCATAATAAAATATTTGGCTTGAATTTTTTTTTGATAAAATATTTTTTAATGATCATAATAGAGGAGGAAGAGGTACTGAGAGATCGTGGTGATTATAGTATTAGACTATTAGTGACTGTGAGGTGATGATGGGTCAAGAAGGTAATGAAACAGTTAAATAATATTCTAAAAAGATTATTATTTATAAAATATTTTATAAATTTTTATGAGTTAAAATTATTTTTTAGCAAATGAAATAGTTGTGATGGTGATAAAAAAATAGTTAAATGATATTATAAAAAAATTATTATTTATAAAATATTTTATAAAATTTATTTATGAGCTGAAATTATTTTTAAACAAATGAAATAAATTTCAAGATTAACATATTTTTTATTGAACAATTTTTCTTTGAAATAAAAAAAATCTATAAAACATTTTTCTATAAAAATATTATATACAAAACAAACATCCCCTAAACCAGAAAACACTGTTATTTGTCAATGAGGGTATTTAGTCAAGTTCTTATGGGGCTCCAGAAATGACATTTGTCTTCACACCCCCACGTTCTCTTATGAGTTTCTGCTATAAATACACCATCCCCTCCTTCAAACCATCCCCACCATTACTAACCTCGGCTATGGTTTTGGTCCCTTTGAAGCTAACTAGCTGAAAGGCTTGATAAATAGAAGTATGGAAGAATCTGTTAAGCTCAGGAGGGATAGCGCCCTAAGGATAACCACGGGCTCTTTTTATTTGGTTTTTGACTATCAGTGGCGCTATCCATCCTGAGTTTTACTGGTTCTTCTTGCTACGATCAGCTCCTCGCTCCTCCCTGTTGCTTCAGGATTAAAGTGCCATTCCTTCTCTTTGAGAAGATGATTTATGTGCGGTATGATTCATTAGTGCTTTTATGTTTATATATTAATTTCTTGTTGATATTTCTTTTTGTAGTTTCCATGGTTAATTAACGAGGGAAAATTCCTATGCTCAATATATGAATAAAGTATATATTTATGATATATGGTTTCTGTTCAAAGGGCCATTATGAGCTATGTGCTCATGCTTGGAAACCATCATAGCGTACCTTCGTTTAGAAATACGCCATTGATGAAGGTAAAATGGTTGATGCATACTCACTATTTTTGCACATGTGTTGATAATGTTTTGCATTTATCTACATATCATAACTCTGCTTATGCAGCTCTATTACACTGTTTTGGTTCCCTCTTGGCACTCTGATCATGGTTATGGAGGGAGCTAAACTTCTGCTTTACATATAAATGATGAAAGTGACTGTGATGGTGATGATCATAATACCTACAAAAAAAAAACTCTAAAATAATATCAGTTTACAATAGTAATTATAATACAGAAACAAAATAATGCAGGGCTAGCTTATCCATTTGTCAATTTTGGGAGTTGGGATGATGAACTTAGCGACTTTGTCTTCTTCCCATCTTCGTGCTAGTCACGGTAGTCTCTTTGTGTCTTCTACTTTACATTACATCAGTTATCTAAAACTTTAAGACAAGGGTTTGTGCAATTAATATCTGCACTCATTTCCAGCTTTAACTCTGATATTTTACTCCCTTTTCAGGTGGCTGTGTTTCCACGCTTCCTCCATTGTTTCCACTAAAATATCTCAAGTGGCCATTTTAGATTTGTTTTCTATATCACAGCAGAATCTTTTCGGATTTTAACGTGTTCATGGAATTTACAGTGAAATAATTATTCAGTGTATGTTGCCATAAATCTCAGCATAGTCTGAGGAGGTCCCAAGTTTGATGCGGCTTCTTGTGTTCCTTAATTTGGTTAACAGACAAAGGTATTGCCTTCACTAAAATCCCTTTTCACTGGCCATCAAAATTTCAAAATTTCCAACCATGGAGAAGCTTCAACATCTCGTATTTGATTCAGATTTTTATATACATTATTCATAATCTTGAGACCATTCTTGAATTTCGTTATCTCGTCTGGGAAAAAAACATATCAAGGCCAATGACTTGGATTTCTCCTAAAGCACTGTAGATTTTTTTGCAAGTTTGAATATATCATACCTTCATAATTATTGAAATATCATGAAAGTTAAAAGTTTGTCTGTGAATTTGTATTTTTAAATTTTTTTAATTAATAAGCATTTTAGATTTATTTAAACAATACATGTATCCCTAACAAGGATTGATTTGACAAGTCAATTTGACAATTTAAAGGATGATTTTGACCGTGTCGGTGGAAAAACAATGTTGTTATGAGGTTTTTTTTAAAAAAATTTAGATTAACTCGGATTAACTTTTTTTTCTATTTTTCATGATGATTGATTGTGTTAACTTTTAGATGATTGGTTGTGTTAATTTTTAGATTGAATTTGTGTACTAATAAGACAACGAGAAGTTAACAATTTGAAAAACTTTCCTTGCAGATATAAAGGAAATAATATCTGACATTTGGAAAGATATGCTTAAGTTAGGTGATGTGCAGATTGAGGACTAGTTTTGTAGCTATATCAGTGTTTCCATGCGAACCTACCACACAAATTTTGCTCAAACCCAGGCAATGTGTGCCAGGAGCATTTCTTGTTCTAGTTATCTAAGAACAAGTATTAGGTATTCATCATTTCTAACGTTTGTCCTTTGGTTGAACTTATCTTCATCTTGTGAATAATCGCAGGTTGCCACCACATTGGGATTGTGACTTGACATGTCAATGACCACAAGAAGTTCACGAAGCTTTAATGGAGATAAGCCAGCAAAGACAAGAGAGGAGACGACATCATTTGTAGTGGCCGGAATTCATGGAGGAGGGTTACCGACATTTCACCAGTCCTTTACCCTTTCTACGCTTGTACAAGGACAAATTTTAACCCCTTCTTTTCGTATCTGGAATACCCTTTTGCATGTGTAATCAGAGAGGTTTTCCCTTCTTTTTATGTTTTTTTTCTTCTATATGGTTGTCATGTAATGTTTGGTTATTCATAATGATAGAATTCTCCTTTGGATTCAAGCAAGGTGGTTAATTTGTATACAATATATGGTTATAAAACCCGCCGTATTTATGAGTTCATTCATAACTTCGATTATATTAGTTTAATAAGTTGAATCATAACTTAAACTATATCGGTTTAATATGTTGATTCATAATTTGAATTATATCAGTTAAAAATAAAAGAAATTTAATTGAACCATACTGATTTAATGAATTTATCTATAACTTGAAATATATCAGTTTTAAAAATAAAAAACCATATTGGTTAAAAAAATAAAAACAAAGTCTGGTTTATCTGTTTAAAAACTCAGTTCTAGTTCTAATTTTTTTAATTAAAATAATTGTTTTTAATAAAATCTGTACTCTTTATCCATGTCCTAGACCTTCTTATTTCATGTCGGGTTTTACAGCTAATATAGTAAGGAATCAAGCTCCAATACAAAGAGAAAGGTGTCAAGATTTGATAGATCTGGAGCCCATAGGATGAGCCTAAAAGCTAAAGTCCAAACAGCTGAAGCTGTAATACGCTCAACCCAATAAGACATCTCACAAGCCTTTTTGGATAATAATAATAATAATAATAATAATAATAATAGTAATAATAATTAATTAATTAATTAACAGAAAATCTTTCTTCCTACTATAAAGAGAGATTATTTGAGTTTTGAGATATCATCATCTCTCAAATTTTTTTCTCTCTAAAAAAAACATGGGTAATAGTAAATTTCGTGGTTGTAATTTCAAAAAATAAGTTCAAAAAAATATAAATTGTAATTTTTTTAATCAAAATTTAAAAGAGTTTTTGATACTAAATATTTTTAAATTTATAATTAAGATAAAAAACATATCACACTACAGTACAACATAGAAATAAATGGAATCTTAATCGTAAATAAAACAAACAAATACTAAGGAATTTGTTTTACAGCTAATATTGTGCACATTACCTAAATCATTATGTTTAATCCACGTACCATCAGTCTACTTATCATAAATGACAATTATTTTTCTTGATTTAATTGACAGAAGTAACCTTATTGTTACACTATACGTTTAGATAAATGAATGAATGAATGAAAATCTCACTATTGTAGTAGAAAAAACGATTTTCAGACATTTTTACTCAATAACCCTTTTTTTGTTTGCGTTTTAAAAATATTTTATTTTTTTCTTTGTTTTAAATTAATATTTTTTGATATTTTCAAATTATTTTAATATACTGATATCAAAAATGATATTTAAAAAATAAAAAAATATTATTTCGATATATTTCTAAGTGAAAAACACTTTGAAAAGCAACTATAACCATATTCTCAAACACACAGTGTTATAGAAAAATTATTAGATAAACTTTGGTGGTTAAAAAGATTTATTTTCTCCATTTAAGTTTTAACTTTGAAGTATAATTATGAGAGATGATTTGAAAACCGACTTAAAAAGAGGTTTGAATAACGGATCAACTCATGAATCTTCTAAACAACCCGAATCAATTATTTTTATTAAAATAATATTATTTTATTATTTTTTAAAAAAATATTATTGTTTATCTGAATAGTTAAACTAGATTTGATTATATTAATCCAGTTATTAAAAATCTTGTTAACTTAATTAAATTTTATGATATTAATATCTAATCTGATCGAATTCAATTAAAATCTTAGTCTGAGTTAAATTTTGGATTAACTCATCAAATTAAACTAAATTTAACAATTATATTTTGAATTTCTACATCTAGTGCATTTATTCCTTAAAAACATCACATTTTGTATATCATTAAAAAAGAATAAAGTCTCGATTTACTTATAACATAACTTAAGGATAATTTTATCATCGATCAAAAGTAAAAACTCCTACTTATATTGCGTAGTAGCAATTTGAACTGGGAGGCCCAAACGAGATTATGGAGTCTTGAAATTCTGCATTGGGCCGCTCAATTTTGAAGACGCGAATTATGCGGCCCATGTAATACACCGAAGAGCCCAGTAGGCCCATGTAATTCACTAAACGAAGATATTTTTTTTATTCCTTTTCAAGAGGCGCGCAATCTATCTGTTAATGGAAGCCATAAACAAACTTCTGGCTTCCAGCCTCTCTTCTTCTAGATTTTTACTTTCCTTTCCAACCAAAATTCAAAACACGCACACACAGAGAGGAAAAAAAAAAAAAATTCAAAACAAAATGGCCACAGTAGCTCTCTCACTCAAGCTTCTAAGCATACACAATTTCCACACAAATCCTTCCTTTATTTCTCAAAAAAGAAACGAAAATTTATCCGCTCCTTTAAAAACCACCGTCCCTAGATCATCACCTCCTCAAAACAACACCGCAACCACCAACACCACCACCACGAAGACGACGAAAACGACGTCGCTTGATAACAATACCCCTAACGAACCGAAACTAAAACCGACTTCCGTTGACAGCAAACCTTCTTCAACTTCCACGTCATCTCTAACCGATTCGGTTGCTAATCTGTTTACTCGTCTCAGGTGCATTAACTACTGGTAACAAGTAGAAACGGTTAAATTTGTTGATTAGATTTTAATTATAATCTTTACAGCGATTAATTACTTTTTTTGGCTTATAATTGTGTAGAGATGGAGTTAAAATTGACGAGGTTGGAGTGGAGATTTTATCAATTGCATTGCCGGCTGCTTTGGCCCTTGCTGCTGATCCTATTGCCTCACTTGTTGATACTGCTTATGTTGGTCATATCGGTATTTATACATATTTTGTTTCTCATTTTTAATTAGTTTTAATTAATTAAGAATTTAATTTTGTTGATTAGATTTGTTAAATAATTGTAGGATCGGTTGAATTGGCGGCGGTTGGAGTGTCAATTTCGATATTTAATTTGGTTTCCAAGTTGTTTAATGTTCCTTTGCTTAATATTACTACTTCCTTCGTCGCCGAAGAGCAAGCATTGATTAGCAAAAGTAGCGATGGTAATTTAATTAGCTTTTATTTATTTACTTATTTATTTTATTTGAGATTTTTTTAATTTTAATTTTATTTTTTGATGTTTAGATTCGGTGAAGGATCAGGAAGGGAAGCGAGTTCTTCCTTCAGTTTCGACTTCTTTAGCGCTTGCTGCTGCTGTTGGTGTTGCAGAAACGGTGGCTCTCTCAGTTGGCTCGGGATTCTTGATGAATATCATGGGTATACCTGTTGTACGTCAAGTTTAGTTATGAATTTTTTATTTTCTCTTAACATTTTTAGTTGTGAAATTAATTTAGATTTCTTGCATCAGTTGCTCTCTTGGATAGAGAATTTATGTTTTTTTGGGATTGGTAATGTCAGTGATCAGTCGCCTAAATGTCAATGCTGCATATGACCGCGATGAGAAAGTCGTCTAAATGTCAATGCTGCATTTGATCACCATGATAAATTGAAATTCAAGTCATTTTAATTATGTTGCTTTGATATAGTTATATCCATGGTAAACTGGAGTCTAATACTTAATAATTTTTTTGTTTGTGAGATTTTGACAATTTGGGTTAATTTGCTGACCTTCTAATTGTACATTACATATGAATTTTGTTTGACATAATGGATTGGACTCCTTTCAAGTTAGGTGTAACATGATCTACATGTTAGGAATATCTGGATCATTGTTTTGAATTTCGATTGCTAGAATTTCATATCATCCAACTAGTGGGCGGTTAGGATTTTTTCTTAAAGAAAATTGGTAGTTAAATTTTTTTTTTTCTACAAGGAAATCTAAACTATTGAAATTCAAATCAATGGTTCGGATTCACCTAACATGATGTATCGTTGCCCCTAATTTAAGAGGAATCCAATCCTGTGATATTGGCTTCTATCTTGCATTTTGGCTCTTAATGATTGCCTGTTAGAATGTTAATATGGCAAAGCTTGTACTGATGATCTTCATCAAGTAATCTGTCAAGTTACTTGGATATACTGTAAATTTGAGGGTACATTACTGTAAAATGAATTTTAAATGTTATAATATTGACACAGCATTATGGTTCAAAAAGTCTTTTGAGATTTTTTTTCATGTCACAGGATTCACCAATGCGAGTGCCAGCTGAGCAGTTTCTTACCTTGAGGGCCTTTGGTGCTCCACCCATTGTAATTGCACTTGCAGCACAAGGCACATTTCGAGGATTTATGGATACAAAGACACCCTTATATGCCATTGGCAAGTATTGCAGCACTGTTTTCCTCTTCCTTTCCTTGCAATCCATTAGAGTTCACAGGGACAGAAAGTATATAGATGGATTTTCCTTTATTAAGAACACCAGGTGAAGAGGATGTTTTAAGTCAATAGTTGAATATAGTAGTTGGTACACCTTTATTAGTTAGCAAGGAAATTGCAACAAGTCAGTAAAATGTATTTGCAATAAACATTTATGCATTTACATGTTTGGTTGATGATGTAAGCAAAAGATGGCCTCATATTCACCACCAATATCAGCAACATGGTCCCATATGCTCTGAAAATATGTCTAGCATTTCAGGCTACTTCTTCTGATTGCATGATTTTGTTGCGAACCACACTTGTGATAAATTTGTATTTTGACTATCAGGTGCCGGCAACTTACTGAATGCAATATTGGATGCAATATTCATTGTTGTATTTGGTTTCGGTGTTGGTGGTGCTGCAGTTGCTACAGTGATTTCTGAGTATGTTAATAATGTGGTAAACTATATAATATCAGTGTCCTTTGCACATGATATTATTGTGGTTTTTTTTTTTTTAATGGAACTGATTAACTGTTCTCTCCTATAAATTTACCTTTGTCCCTTTTTCTACAGATATCTCATCGCTTTCATCCTTCTCTGGGAGTTGAATGACAAGGTGCAGCTAATCTCTCCAAACATTGATGCAAGGGAAGTTGTCCGCTATCTGAATTCTGGTATGTTTCTTACCAGCTCCATTACATCTATTTTCATTTCAATTTGATGTCATTAAGAAAATTCTATCATAGAGAAATACAGTTTTCCATGCAACTAAATCACCAGCCTTTTTGGTGGGGCATACTAAACCCACTTTTGGCTACCTTAGTTACCCAAGGGTGACAAAATATGCACATAAGTATTTCATATTGAACATTTTTTCTGTGGATTTCATTTCTGTTCACTTAAAAGATCAAAGTCCACTGTAAACTATAACACCCACTACAAGTATCATGAATGAGAGAACAACCCATTTATTTTTCTGCTTGTTACACAGTTCACACGTAAAAGTTTTTAAGCCTGTTATGGGCATGTTGTAGATGTGTCATCGGTAATTGATTAAAATATTTCTGGGTTAGGTGGCAACAAATTTGTTACACGTATCCTGTTGAGAAGATTGTTTGCCAGATGAATGGGGGAGGCCAGGGGGGCATGACTAATGTGTCTAAGAAAAGAAGTTCTTATCATGTACTTTCAACACCTATGATTACTACTTATGCTTCCTGCCAGCATTGCATGTGAATGCAATGTTCAGTGGGATCCCTTCACCTTGGCTGTCGGCTAGCTAATTTCCTGAGCTCAGTTGAAATTTTATGTTTCACTTTCAAGCATCTTAACCAAAGTGATATCCTTTATGACTGATGAATTCAGTTCAATAGAACAAGGGACGCAAAAAGGAGTAGACAAATTATAATGCTCTGTCAATCATAGAATGCTGCAACTACTGAAGTTTTTTAATTAACCATGTGACAAGTTTTATGAAACTTGCAGGTGGTCTTCTTATTGGCAGGACCATTGCAGTGCTGTTAACAATGACACTAGCAACATCCATGGCAGCTAGGGAAGGCCCCATACAAATGGCAGGTCATCAAATTTGCATGCAAGTCTGGTTAGCTGTATCTTTGCTTAATGATGCTTTAGCCATCGCTGGCCAGGTAAAGAGTGTGCAGTTTAGTCTGTAAAGTGTATTTTACACGTGCTGATGTGAAATTGCATTAAAATACTGAATAGTGACTAGGCTAGAGCTGTTTGATCAATAGTTCTGAGTCTGGCATTTTGATGTTCATACATAAGCTGTAGCTTCATTTTTAGATAAATGAAGCTACAGTAACCCTCAATGGCCAGGTACATAGTTTACAGTTTTCACAGATGTAAAGTGTACTTCACAGATGTATGTGAAATTGCATTGGAATGCTGGACAGTTTGACCTGACAGCTATTTTCGTAGCCTGACATTTTGATGTTCATATGTAAGTTGTGGCTAAATGAAGCTAAATCTGTGGGGGAAATTTGATCTTTCTGTTTGAAATGTTTTTTTTTTCTTCTCAAATATATAAATATGTGATTTAATTTGATGGCATGGCATTTGCTTAGAAGAGCTGTATCCTGAGTGGTAACCTTGTTGGATGATCCTTGAAGCCAGTGATTGTTCTCCTTCATTGAAACCATTTGACTCAATTGGGCACACTGGAATTCCCTGTAGTTGAAAAGTGGAACATGCATGCCATCATTGTTTCTGTAATCATCACTCTTCTGCCTATCTGTCGCAACTCCTGTGCTTGTTGTCTTGATTACTCCTTTGACATGTTCCAAAAAGAAGAAACAAAATGTTACTAGCTTCCACTGCTTGAGTAATCTTGGTATGTTGGCTTAAATAAAGAAAACAAAATGAATATTGTCACAAAAAGTTTTGAACCAGAGCCAAAGTGCAAAGTTCAAGACAGAACAACTGTAGTCATTGTTTGATCTTAAATTAGGTAGAAGTTGTCGTTAAAACCGTGTTTCTAATAGTCTTAGAAGGGAGGCTTCTATACATAGAAGTAGGTATTTGGAAAATTTTGCAGCTTCCATTTTTGATCTTTTGATTCTGAAACTTACCGTCATAGATAGGGTTGCTGAGAAGTGCTGATCATTTCAGTTCCATCATTACTGTTCTGTTTCTCTTACAGGCTCTTCTGGCCAGTGGTTACTCCCAAGGGAATTATGAACAAGCACGACTAGTGATTTATAGAGTTCTGCAGGTTGCTGATACTTCTAGCTATTTTGCTGTATTCACTGTTGGTTGGCTTCATGGTTTTTGACATTAGAAAAATTAACCAATTGAATTCCATTATGCTATCACTTGATTGAAGAGCAGATTGGTTTGGTAACTGGAATTGCTTTGGGTGTGATATTATCCCTTGGGTTTGGAGCCTTTTCCAGTTTGTTTAGTACAGATCCAGAAGTTCTGGGAGTTGTCTGGTCTGGCATTTGGGTGAGGATTTCTTTTCTGCTAATTTTTTTCTTGTTGGAGGTCATTTATATGTTCTTAATAAATATATTGATAGAAAAAACTAATGTAATCGACAATGAATCATAAAAGCAAACAGATAAGCCTTAAAAAAAGAACTTAGTAATAGGTCTTTGTTGCCTTGTAGCTACCTCATTTTTAGTTTTGATTTTTGGTCAGTTGCAATGCTGAGAAGTCAAGAATAGAAAGGTGTTCAGTTTCAAAATACTTGCGCCTTATGGTGCTGGTCACTAGAACCCTCAAGGTTGCAGTTGAGGTTTATGCCTTAACCTATGTTGGTTTTGTCCTAGCATCACGTCGGGCATCTTGAAAAAACCTTTTCACATATGGTTGAATTTAAGGATTCTATCTGTAGCTTCTCAATTCCTATGAAGCCAGAGTTTGGATCCTACTTATGAAACTTGGACAATCCAATTGTTTGGCCTAACTTCACCTAAACATTAACACTGCTTGCTTTTTTGCAGTTTGTTGCTGGGTCTCAGCCGATGAATGCTCTTGCATTTGTTCTTGATGGGCTATATTATGGGGTTTCAGACTTTGGCTTTGCTGCCTACTCTATGGTTTGTTCTTGTTTCTTTTGTAATAAGTGTATTATATGATGTGCCCTTTCCCTTCTCAGCTCCCCATTTGTGATTGTAGGTGCTGGTTTCTCTGATTTCTTCTGTCTTCGTACTTGTGGCTGCTCCTGTATTTGGTCTCACTGGAGTCTGGGCAGGTTTATTTCTCTTCATGACCTTGCGTGTAGTGGCTGGAGTTTGGAGGTAATAATTCTCATACTTGAGAAACTTTTCTTCTAAACCATTCCGCAATCATTTCACTTAATCATGTAGGTAAATTTTCTTCTAACCATTCCGCAACCATTTCACGTAATCATATAGGTGTCCATAAATTATATTTTGAAGTTAGATCATCAGTCAATTGCATCACAAGTTTTTTTTTTTTTAAATTTACTTTTAATGTAATGAAAAACCATATTTGGTTAGAATGAGTCAAACGGGTATGTGAGATTTTCTGGTTACAATATATTCTAGCTCAACCCACTCATGTCATATCAAACTAGTATGTATCTGCGATTCCAGTCTAACTACCTGTTAGAACTCCTGAATTGCATCTCTACTATCAAAATGTTTATGCTTCATTCATGGGTCCAAATCATGACTTCATGAAGAGTAAACATTCTTTTGGGCTTGAGATATAGCTAAGGTCTCTACGAAATACTTTCTTCCACTTGTTTGTGTATATCGAATTGCTTTTTCCTGCCACCTTGCACCAGGTCTTCCTAAAATCTCAATCTCTTTTAGGCTGGGCACAAAAAGGGGACCGTGGGAAATGGTCTGGGTGAATTCGCAACAGGAAAGCGAGTGAGATGGCTCAACAGTGTAGGCTTGTGATGCCATACGAGGGACAGGGTCCTACAACATGGCGCCAGGAGTACTCAAGACGAGATATTGAAAACCATCGAGCATCACGTATCGCTGCCCCCTAGATCATGCTGTCTTCATGGAACTTGAAATGGATTGCATCTTTGTTGATGGAGGTGGCTGTTAAAAGGGTTGATTATTACTGAACTCACGAGTTACACGACAGTGGCTGATTTTAGAAATAGTGAGCTAGAACAAATTATTGTATATGGAGAATTCTAGTTAGGAGCTGAAAAGCTAATTTTTTTCTTTATATATATATATATATA
>Ga0325401_1005610_pt1 | contig 12054 bp, 8 predicted proteins | sample PopdelMetagenome_FD_205666 | JGI IMG/M metagenome (GOLD analysis project Ga0325401, IMG submission 205666) | Populus deltoides microbial communities from Bellville, Georgia, United States - Xylem-PdKOR-R2 | ecosystem: Host-associated > Plants > Phyllosphere > Stem > Wood/Secondary xylem | place...
CTCAGGCAAGCTGTTCACATGGATTTGTTAGAAGCGCCTAGTAGTAATGCTATCAATTAAATAACACTGTTCAAAATCACGGATAACTATTTGTTATATACTCCTTAATAGAACAATCTATCATAAAGCACAAAAAAAGACATAAAACACTAAATATCAATTACTTAATCATATTACACCAAAAGTTGTATAAGATAGCCAAACCCTAGCTCTACTGAGCTCTAAACAGGGTACTTACACGATTTACACCCCCTCCTTCAAAGGCTAACCATACAAGAAATGCGTATAGCCGGTCAATATGTCCTCCATTTCAGTAGGGTATTTCAGCTATTCACCTGATCATAACATGAGAATAGCCCCTTACTTGCGGCACTGGTTTAAAAAACTAATGTACTTTAACCTATTGCGCTCATATTTAATAGAAAACATAACCTATCTAAGATAATAGCGTTTTATAGAAGCTTTTCAAAATAGCCTTCCTTCTAAAAGAACACACTTGAATGAAACTCTTTAAATGTAGCCATTGTGGCCAGCTATTATTTTTCGAGAACAATGCATGCGAGAAATGCAAATATCCCCTCGGCTTTGAAATAAATAAATTAAGATTATTCCCTCTTTCCAAAGAAGGGGCTGATACATTTACTATTTATAATAAACCTGAACTAGGACAGTATAAATACTGCGCAAACCATGCGCATAATGTATGCAACTGGCTCGTATCGGCTACTAGCGATACTTCTTTTTGCGTAGCGTGTGCTCTTAATCACACGATACCGAATTTAAGCAAGCCAGAATATGTGGCGCGCTGGCAAGCCATTGAGGTGGCTAAGCACCGGTTAGTATTTAGTTTACTCCAAATGAAGCTGCCGGTGTTTGGGAAGGTAGTTGATCAGGAAAAGGGCTTGTCATTTGACTTTGTGGCCGACGAAAACGAGGATAAAAGCCAGCGCATTTTGACTGGACACGCCAATGGACTGATTACGCTGAATATAGCCGAAGCTGATGATATTGAGCGTGAAATGGCCCGCAAAGCCATGGATGAACTGTACCGTACGGTGCTAGGTCACTTCCGCCACGAGGTGGGGCACTACTACTGGGACCGGCTAATTGATGGCAGGGAGTACTTGGAAGAGTTTCGACAAATCTTTGGGGATGAGCAACAAGACTACGCCGAGGCGCTGAAGAAGCACTACGCCGACGGTCCGCCGGCCGACTGGAACCAGCACTACATTAGCGCGTATGCTACGTCGCACCCGTGGGAAGATTGGGCCGAGACGTGGGCGCACTACCTGCACATCATGGATACGCTGCAAACAGCCGCAGCTTTCCGCTTGAGCATTCGGCCGGAAGTGGCCAGAGAAGCCGACCATTTGGAAGTTGACCTCACGGAAGATCCGTACCTGATCAGCGATTTTACGGTCATCATGAACATGTGGCTGCCGCTAACTTTTACGATGAACAGTCTCAACCGTAGCATGGGCCTGCACGACCCGTATCCGTTCATTATTTACCCAGAAGTAGTTAAGAAAATGACGTTCATTCACCGCGTTTGCGACCGGGCGAAAAGCTAGGGTAGTGTCTTAAAACTGTCATTCCGAGCAAGGCGAGGAATCTGAATTAGCCTAATAGTTAGCAACTCAGATTCCTCGCTTTTCTCGGAATGACAGTTTTAGGCAAACAAAGACGCTATTTGCTCCGCGAATACTTTGGCGCTTAGTACTGTCATGACGAGCACCATTAGGCCACCTAGGATGGCTAAGCCAACTGGGTGGCGGTAGTCGCCGATGATGTTGCGGCGGTACGCGGCTACGAGCATCGTGGCGAGGGTAATGGGCAGGATAAAGCCGTTGAGCGCGCCGGCGAGAATGAGCAGGCTAATGGGCTTGCCGATGGTGATGAAAATCAGCGTGGAGAGGATAATGAAGGCGATGATTACCCAGTTTTCGTACTGCGTTATCTTTTGGCTGAACGACTTCAAAAAAGACACCGATGTGTAGGCCGACCCGATAACGGACGTAATGGCCGCCGAGAACATCACCACACCGAATAGTTTGTACCCTAGCTCGCCGGCCGCCAGCCGAAATACCGAAGCGGGCGGATTAGCAGCATCGATCTGCAAGCCTTGGCTCACAACACCAAGTGACGCCAGAAACAGGAAAATGCGCACCAGCGAAGCGACCGTAATACCCGAAGCAGCGCTGGAAGTTACTTGCCCCAGAGCGGCTTGGCCTTTCACGCCGGCATCGAGCAGGCGGTGGCCGCCGGAGAAGGTGATGTAGCCGCCCACGGTGCCGCCCACCAGCGTGATAATGGCCATGAAGTCGATTTTGGTGGGGGCAAAGGTGCGCACAACCGCTTCGGCCACGGGCGGCGCCGAGGTGAAGGCCACGTAGATGATGATGCCGATCATCAGTAGGCCCATGAGCTGCGCAAAGCGGTCCATGGCTTTGCCAGCCTCTTTCACCAGGAAAATGGCAATGGATAAGGCAGCCGTCATCACGGCGCCGGTTTCCGTCGACAAGCCCGTAAGCGCTTGCAAACCTAGGCCTGCGCCGGCCACGTTGCCAATGTTGAAGGCGAGTCCGCCGAGCACAATGAGCAAGGAAATAAAACTGCCTAGCCCTGGCAAAACAGCGTTGGCAATATCGGGCGCACGCTTTTCGGCGACGGCAATAACGCGCCAGATATTCAGCTGCACGCCTAGGTCGATGAGGATGGAGGTAAGGATAACGAAGCCAAAGCTAGCCCCGAGCGACTCGGTGAAGACGGTGGTTTGGGTCAGAAAGCCCGGCCCGACGGCGGAGGTAGCCATCAGGAAGCCTGCGCCGAGCAGCACGCCTAGGTTGCGAGGCGGCCTCATGCGGTGGGTTGCGGCTGCGGGGCCTGTATACGGACTTCTTCGTTTTGTAGAACTTGGCTGATCTGCTGGGCAAACGCGACGGCGTGGGCTCCGTCGCCGTGGATGCACACCGTATCCGCCTGGATGGCTACGTCAGAGCCAGGTAAGGAGCGGACTTTGCCCTCTTTCACCATGCGCACAACTTGCTGAATTGCCTCCTGCGGGCTAGTGAGTAGCGCGTTGGGCAAGCGGCGCGAGGTGAGCGTGCCGTCGGGTTGGTAAGTGCGGTCGGCGAACACCTCGTTTGCCACGCGCAAACCTAGCTTCTGACCGGCTTGGATCAGGGCACTACCAGCAAGCCCGTACAGTACCAGCTCCGGATTGACTTGGTACACGGCTTCGGCAATGGCCTCGGCCAGCGCGGGCGTCACGGCGGCCATGTTGTAGAGGGCACCGTGGGGTTTTACGTGGTGCAGCATGCCGCCTTCCACTTTCACGAAGCTAGCCAACGCGCCAATCTGGTACACGGTCATATCAAAAGCCTCTTCCGGCGACACGGCCATTTCGCGGCGGCCGAAGCCTACTAGATCAGGCAAACCAGGGTGCGCCCCGATGGCAACGTGATGTTGCAGGGCCAGGCGCACCGTCTTCTTCATCACGGCCGGGTCGCCGGCGTGGAAGCCACACGCAATGTTGGCCGACGTGACGAAGGGCAGAATAGCTTCGTCGTTGCCGAGTTGGTAGGCACCGTAGCTTTCCCCTAGGTCGCAGTTCAAATCAACGAGAAAGGACTCGTTCATAAATGGGTGAGCTTGAAACGTAAGGCTTGTTTGATTTCGGTAATGCGCTTTTCCTGCTGCGCGTACAGGCCTTGCGCCTCGGTCAAGGATATTTCCCGGAAGCGAATTTTCCGGCCTAAGGGCACTTGTGCTAGGCACGAAAAATCGGCGGCCACTACTTGCGCAATGCGTGGGTAGCCGCCGGTAGTTTGATGGTCGGCGAGCAAGGCAATGGGATGTCCCTCGTGCGGCACTTGAATCGTCCCGAACGTCACGGCGCTTGATAGCACCTCGCTTGGCTCCTTCTGCACGAGTGTGGGCCCTTGCAAGCGGTAGCCCATGCGGTCGGAATCCGAAGTGACGATAAACTCCTGCTGCCAGAAGTCGCGCTGGCTTTGCTCCGAAAACAATTCGTACTCTTGCCCACGGATGGCACGCACGTGTGGGGCATCGTGGGGCGAAGGGAACAGCTTAGGGTCGGGTGTCCAGGTGGCTTGCGCCCAGGCACGGTTGGGATGCGCGGCAAGTAGCGCCTGCCAAACCTGCTGTCCTAGCGCCGTTAGCCCCGCGGCGGGCACCACATCCCCTGTTTTGAACGCCCGCCCCCCTAGCCCGCCCACACCAGCGCGCAAGTAGGTGGCCTGGCTGCCCAGCACTGGCGGTGTCGCCAAGCCGCCCGACAATGCTAGGTAGGCCCGCGAACCCACTCTCAGACCACTAAAAGCCAGAATGCTGCCCTTCCGCACAGCCACGGGGCGGTTCATTTTCACCGGTTCGCCATTGAGCGTAGGCCGCAAATCAGCTCCCGTCAATGCAAACAGCTGGTCGGTTTCGAAGCGAATTTTAGGTCCCAGAAAAGTAATTTCGATGCCCGCTGTTTTCTCCGGGTTGCCAACCAGCAGATTGGCCACGCGCAGTGCGACGGTATCCATGGCACCACTGGTAGGCACGCCCTGCTTTCGGTAACCCTGCCGACCTAGGTCCTGAATGGTGGTCAGGAGGCCGGGACTGATGATGCTAAGACTCATGCTGCTGGGTGCGCTCGTATTCTCGCTCCGTGATGGAAATAAATCGGATGTAATCGCCCGCACTCAACAAGCTGGGCGTTTCGGCCTGGGGCGTGAAAAGCCGGAGCGGGGTGCGCCCAATGAGCTGCCAGCCGCCAGGTGTTTGGATGGAATACACGCCCGTTTGCTTGCCGGCAATTCCTACCGAGCCAGCCGGCACTTTCGTGCGGGGCTTTTCCTTGCGCGGTATGACGAGTTGCTCGGGCATGCCGCCTAGGTAAGGAAAACCAGGGGCAAACCCAATCATATACACCAGGTACTCGGGCTGGGTATGCAGGGCAATAACTTCCTCAGCGCTAAGATGCGTATGACTAGCAACCAACGCTAGGTCGGGGCCAAACTTTCCCCCGTAGCACACCGGAATTTCTACTATCCGCGGCGTCGACGGTTCGGCTTCCTCGGTGGTTTGGTCCAGCATACTTTCTAGTGTTGTGGTCACGTGGTCGTGCGGACTAGTAGCCTCGTTATGGCTTGTTTCCAAGGGGTTGTAATAGACCGTTACCGTCGTGAAAGCGGGCACGTATTCTACAAAGCCAGGAAAAGGATGCGCGTCGAGGTAGGCACTGAGCGCCTGCACCTGTTGGTGCGTATGGCGTTTGATGGCAGCCCCGAACTGCACTACCACGGCCGACTCGCCCAACGGGTAGAACTGGACCTCCGCGCGCGTAGTCTGCGCCGGGTAAAGGTTTTCCATGCGTTATTAATCAGGTTTTCGGGGTAGCTTGGCAGCTCGTCGCGTGCTACTTTCAGCGGAATATACAGTCGTTCTGCAAAATTGCGCGCCGCTCTTTCGGTATTAGTAGGCAAGTAGCCAGCGTAATGGCTTGTGCAACGATCAGTAAGTAAAGTAGACTATTAATTTCCTGAACCGTTGCTTCCTTTCGGGCGGTTGCCGCGAACATTCTTCTGCATGAATCATCCTCTTAGAATTTTCACCCGCACGAGCTTGCTACTGCTGGCCGTAACTAGTAGCGTGTATAGTCAGAAAAAGATGGCGGCGGCTAGCGGTATTCCCGTTGAGAAAGGTGTTTCGGAGGCACTAGCTAGCTTCCGGAAAAAGAACGTGCGCCATGTAGCATACACCCTAGCTTTCACACTGCCGGCGCAGAAGGAAACGCCCATTGCGGCTTCCGAATCGGTGTTTTTTCATTTGAAAGATAACCAGCAGCCTCTTCAACTCGACTTCAAAGAAAAGGCCGACCAGCTAAAGCGGGTGACCGTCAACCGGAAAGTGGTGCCCGTTGACCACCGCAACGAGCACTTGGTATTGCCCGCAGCAGCGTTGCGCAAAGGAGCCAACGAGGTCCAGATTGAGTTTACGGCCGGCAACTTGTCCTTGAATCGCAGCGACGATTACCTATACACGCTGCTGGTGCCGGAGCGGGCACGCACGGTGTTTCCGGTGTTCGACCAGCCTAACCTCAAAGCATCCTTCAAACTTTCCCTGACGCTGCCTACTGCCTGGCAGGCCGTAGCCAATGGTCCCCTGCAAGACTCCGTGGTAACGGGCGCGACCAAGACGTATCACTTCGCGCCGTCCGACACCATCAGCACCTACCTGTTTTCGTTTGCGGCCGGCAAGTTTACGCACGTGGCCCAGACGCTGCAGGGGCGCACCATGAACCTGCTGCACCGCGAAACCGACCCGAACAAGCTGCGCCTGAGCCTAGGTCCGATCTTCCAGATTCACGCCGACGCGCTGGCGTTTATGCAAGAGTACACCCAATTGCCGTACCCCTTCCGCAAGTTCGACTTCGTGGCCATCCCCGACTTTCAGTACGGCGGCATGGAGCACGTAGGCGCTATCGACTATAAGGCTGCTTCGTTGTTCTTAGACGAAGGCGCCACCCAGGACCAAAAGCTAGCCCGCGCCAACCTCATTGCGCACGAAACGGCGCATATGTGGTTTGGCGATTTGGTGACGATGCAGTGGTTCAACGACGTCTGGATGAAAGAGGTGTTTGCCAATTTCATGGCCGATAAAATCTCGCAGGTGGCCGTGGCTAACACCAACTACGACCTCAAGTTTGTGCTCGACCACTACCCCGCCGCGTACGGCGTCGACCGCACCGAGGGCGCCAACGCCATTCGGCAGCCGCTGGCCAATTTGCAGGATGCCGGCTCGCTCTACGGCAACATCATTTACCACAAAGCGCCCATCATGATGCGCCAACTGGAGCGCTTGATGGGGGTGGCGCCGTTTCAGCAAGGCTTGCGCGAATACCTGAAAACCTACGCCCACGGCAATGCCACTTGGCCCGACCTGATCAAGATTTTGGATGCGCGCACGCCCGCCGATCTACAAGCTTGGAACCAGGTGTGGGTAAACGAGCCCGGCCGCCCCGTTTTCGATTTCGACCTGCAAACCAAAGAGGGTAAAATCACCCAACTACTCCTAAAGCAGCAGGCCGAAGATGGCTCCAACCGCATTTGGCCGCAGCTTTTCGAAGTGCTATTGGTGTACCCCAATGCGGTAAAAGAACTGACCGTGAACATGCGGGAGCGGCAAGTGCGCCTGCCCGAGGCAGAAGGCCAACCGGCGCCTAGCTTTATCTTGTTCAATTCGTCGGGCCTGGGCTATGGTGTGTTCCCGGTGCAGCCGCAGCTAACGGCGGGCCTAGCTTCGTTGCAAAACCCCGTGGCGCGGGCGGCGGCCTACGTGAATCTCTACGAGAACATGCTCAATGGGCGGGCCCTAGCACCTAGGCAGTTGCTCGACGTGTATCGTCAACTGCTGACGAAAGAACCGGAGGAACTGAACCTCAAGCAGCTTACCGGGCAGATGAGTGAGATTTATTGGAAGTTCATGTTACCGCAGGAGCGCCTCGCGTTGGCGCCGGCTTTAGAAAAAGAACTGTGGGCAGCCATGCAGCAGAACACCGCGCCGAACTCGAAGAAGCTGCTGTTCAAGGCGTATCAGTCGGTGGCGTTGACCAAGCCGGCTCAAGACCAGCTCTACCAAGTGTGGGTCCAAGAGCAAGCTCCTACTGGCATAAAGCTGACCGAAGACGACTACACCGCCCTCGCCCAAGCCCTAGCCGTGCGAGACTACCCGGCTGAATCGCCCATTCTAGAAAAGCAATTAGCTCGCATCAAGAACGCCGACCGCCAGAAGCGCCTACAATTTTTGATGCCGGCGCTGTCGCCGGATGTGCGGGTGCGGGATGCCTTTTTTGCTTCGCTGAAAGACGACAAGAACCGCGAAAAAGAAGCGTGGGTCGTGACGGCGCTCGGCTACTTGCACCACCCGTTACGGGCCGCTACGTCGGAGAAATACCTGCCCGCCAGCCTTGCTTTGCTCGAAGAAATTCAGCTCACCGGCGACATTTTCTTCCCCTACTCTTGGCTGCAAGCCACCTTCGGCTCTTACCAAACTCCGACGGCAGCTCGCACCGTGCGCACGTTCTTACAGGCACACCCGAGCTACAATCCGAAGCTGCGTGCCAAGATCTTGCAAGCCTCCGACGACCTATTCCGGGCCGAAAAATTAGTGCAGCACCCGCAAGGCTAAGTGGCAGGCATCTACAAAACTTAAACCTAGCCTGCGAGTAAAACGTCATTTCGACCAGCGAGCGAAATCGCGCGTGTCATCGTTGAACGTCATGCTGAACTTGTCGAAGCATCTCGCGTGCAACGGTAACTTTAACCAGTAAATGTACCAGCACAACGTCAACACGCGAGATTTCTCCCGCAGGTCGAAATGACGCTCTATCGGTATGATGTTCTTGTAGATTTCAAATGATCAAACCCCTTGTTGTCAGCGCCGTGCGCCAGGAAACGCCGGAGGTGAAGACGTTTCTCTTCGACGCGCCAGAGCTTCCGTACCAGGCCGGGCAGTACCTCACGCTGGTGCATCCGCACAATGACGAGGTGCGACGCTCTTATTCTATTTCCTCGGCGCCGGGGCTAGGTGAGCCGCTTGCCATGACGGTGAAGCGGGTAGCGAACGGGCTTTTTTCGCGCTACTTAGTGGACACCATTCACCCAGGCGACACGCTACGTACCATTGGCGCGGGTGGCTTTTTCACGCTACCCGACAACGTAGCGAAAGAAGCGGATCAAATGTTTTTCTTCGCGGCTGGCAACGGCATCACGCCCATTTATGCCCTCCTGAAAAGCTTGCTCCACCAGCACCCTAGCTTGCACGCCGTGCTGATCTACAGTAACCGCACGCCCGAACACACTATCTTTTACCAGGAACTGCAACACCTAGCTTCCCAGTTTGCCGACCGGCTGAAGGTGGAATTTCTGTTCAGCAACCACCCCGTGCTGGCCCGCGCCCGCTTGTACCGCGACTTGCTGGAAAGCTTCGTAAAGCAGTATCTCGTCACTACGCCCGCGCGCACCCTAGCTTACCTCTGCGGCCCGCTAAACTACATGCGAATGTGCGTCTACGGGTTGCGCGAAATTGGTATTCCGCTGGCCAACATTCGGCGCGAAAACTTTAACCCCGAAACAGCCCTCCCCGTGGCGGATGAACCATCCGACACCGATCCACACGGTGTTACGGTCCGCCTGCTCCATCACACCTACCAGTTTCAAACGCAGTATCCCATCACTATTCTGCAAGCGGCCAAGAAGCAAGGCATTGCCTTGCCGTATAGCTGCGGCAATGGGGTATGTGGTAGCTGCGTGTTGCGCTGCACCGCCGGCCAGGTCTGGATGTCAACCAACGACGTGCTCACCCACCGCGACCTAGCGAAAGGCCTTATCTTGACCTGCACTGGCTACCCTATGGGTGGCGACGTACAGCTAGAGTTGTAGCACAAAGCCTAGGTACTATTATGGTTCCACTAGTGCTTGTGGTTTGCTATCGTACTCGTCAGACAATTAATTTTTTGCTGGTGCATATAGCTTTGGTATGGCTAGCTTATCAACTCTGGCTATAAACTTTTTGCGTTTACGAGCTCCTACTACTTTATAGGACGGTTAATAGTTTTACGAGAATAATAAGCATGCTAGCCAGTACGAACGGCACGCTTATGTAAAAACAACTTGCTCGATTACCAGCTCGCTATTCTGCACATCCGTTACTACGTGACAACAGTAAGCCGTATCTAGTACTACGTCCTGGCAATACCAGTTTTTATCTTGCCACACGATAGAATTATCAGAAAAATTAACTTTTTCCGGCGAATAGCTGAGCCCTAGTCCTACTGCTTTTAAGAAGGCTTCTTTCTGCGTCCAATGTTTATAAAAGGTACGCGTGCTGTTTTCTGATTGCATAATCTCTAGCCACTCTTGCGGAGAGAAATGACTCTGCATGTCTCGCAGATCAATACTCTTAACTTCTTCTATATCAATACCTAGGTTATCTACTTTGCTAATTGCGCACACGACGTAAGCACCAGAGTGCGAAATATTAAAGCTAGGTCCTTCGTCAAAATATGGTTTTTTATAGTTCGTATACTTTACATCAGCAAGCGAATAATTCGTTACGCCCAACAGGTGTAATGCTTTCAGCAAAAGCATATTTCCTAACAAGCTGCGTTGCGCATCCTGCCAATTCTTAAAACGCAATATTTTCTCCTGCGTGGTAAATGGCAACTGCTGCAACACCAAGTCAAGTTGCGCCGCTTGCAATTGCCGATGGAAGCTCGTGTAGAAAAGATAAATCATAATGCACCTCACCCTTAGGGCTACGAATATACTACGCGGCTGTATTTATTGTGGCTCGGCATTTACCTACAATAAAATACGAATTAATTCCCAGATTGAAATGGGCGGTAGACAGTTCCTAGCTTCCATTAATAGCCGAATTGTCTTTACCCAGCATGAACTGTGTACTGTTCAGTATAAGTCAACAATGATTTATACAAACTCAGCCATGTAATAGCACGCATTAAAGCAAGATTAAAAAATATATTAATCAATATTAACAAGGAGTAAATGCATTATATACAATTTTATTTATCATATTGCATATGGGAATTATACCATTCTGCTCCACCACGGACTTCTCCGTCAGTAGTCCTGCTCCGTTATGCCAACCCAGACTCAACTGCATCCATTATCGCCAGAATTCTACTCTTCATCAGTCGCGCAAAGTCTCGCTTTATTGTTCGAGAAGCAAGTAGCGCGCACGCCTCACGCTACGGCGTTACGGTTCCAATTTGAGACACTCAGTTACCAACAGCTCAATGAGCGTGCTAATCAGCTAGCCCACTACGTACGTGAGCTAGCATTGCCGCCGCATGCATTGGTACCAGTGTGCTTCGACCGTTCGCCTCAGCTCATCATTAGCATTTTGGCGTTGCTCAAGGCAGGGGCGGCCTACGTGCCTCTTGATCCAGGATATCCGGCAGAACGACTGCGGTACATTCTCTACGATACGGCCGCCCCGCTGATTCTCACCACAGAAGCGCTTAAGACTAAGCTGCTGCCTCTTGCTACTAACGGCTTATCTTTACTTGTCGTCGATGGCACTGAAGCTCCTGTCATAGCTCAGCAACCCATCGGCAACTTGCCGGCTTTAAGCGAGGGCCACGACCTAGCTTACGTCATCTACACGTCAGGCTCCACCGGTACGCCGAAGGGGGTGCTGGTAGAGCAACGCAACGTAGTGAGCTTAGTGCAGGAAGTTGATTATGTACGGCTTACGCCAGCCAACATACTACTCTCCACTGGCTCACCATCCTTCGATGCTACCACGTTCGAGTACTGGAGCATGCTGCTCAACGGCGGGCAGTTGGTGCTCGCAACGGAAAATCAGCTACTCAACAATGATCTGCTGAAGGAGGAAATCCGTGCGCGTGGTGTGAACATCATGTGGTTCACGTCCAGCTGGTTCAACCAACTGGTTGATAGCGACCTGAGCATCTTTACCGGTCTCGACACGATTCTAGTCGGTGGTGAAAAGCTATCCGAACCGCACATTCAAAAAATAAAGCAAGCCTACCCGTCACTCACCGTTATTAACGGCTACGGACCAACCGAAAACACTACGTTTTCGCTGACCTATTCTATCACGGAGGTTGAGGTCCCGAGTCCAATCCCTATTGGCCGACCGCTAAACCACCGTACGGCCTACGTGCTGGATGAGCAGTTGCAACCCGTGCTAGCGGGTACTGTGGGCGAACTATACGTAGGCGGAGCAGGCGTGGCGCGGGGTTACCTCAATCAGCCCGAACTCACTGCCGAGCGCTTCATCCCCGATCCGTTTAGTGAAGAACCAGACGCCCACCTGTACAAGACCGGCGACCTAGCCCGTGTGCTGCCCGACGGTACCATCGACTACCTAGGTCGCCAAGACGACCAAGTAAAAGTGCGCGGTTATCGCATCGAGCTCGGAGAAGTGGAAAACGCGCTGAATGCGCTAGAGCCTGTAAGCAACAGCTGCGTAGTGGTGCGCCAAGATGCCAACGCCGTG
>Ga0325401_1005616_pt1 | contig 12049 bp, 8 predicted proteins | sample PopdelMetagenome_FD_205666 | JGI IMG/M metagenome (GOLD analysis project Ga0325401, IMG submission 205666) | Populus deltoides microbial communities from Bellville, Georgia, United States - Xylem-PdKOR-R2 | ecosystem: Host-associated > Plants > Phyllosphere > Stem > Wood/Secondary xylem | place...
TACCTCCAATTTACTCCTTTTTGCATCTTTCATCTAAAGGTGCCTTCAAAACATAAAACAAAGAATATCAAGGCATTTTATACATAAAACAATAGGCAAAACACTAGTTAAATGTGAGTGAAACTATTGAATAATATGGTTACATGAATTTGGAACCGCTACCTAGGTTTTGACCACCTATTTCCCTTTGATGGCTCGATGGAATTAGTTTAGATATGTCCATAATCATCCAATTAGAATGACATGTTAGGAATATATGTTTATATATAATTGTTATGTATGATATATCACTAATGCTATGAAATGAAACTTTATTAAAATAATAAATCTCACGTTAATATATTAAGTACAAGTTGAGAACATGATTTGTTTTCTTTTGATTTTATATGCATAAAACCAAAGTTCTATTCATAGATAACTTGTTGATTAATACTTAAAAGTGAATTTCCATTAAAGTTTTATATCATCATATTGCATTTAAAGTATCATTAAATTTCCTAACTTGAGAATGTTTTATAATAACAAGTCTGATAACATAAGATATCTTTAATTTATGGTAAATGTTCATTTTGAATGTAGGCATATCCCACAATTTAAAGGATTGATTGATGTGTTTAATTATTGAAAGTGAAAAAACAAAGAGATGGCTAAGCTTAAAGAAGAGATATTGGTTCAATTCAAACTGGAACATCATTCAATTATTGGATCATAACTGGAGCCGTACAACATGGATTTAGGTTTGGTTTATATGGATGGAAAGCTACGACATAGGCCTAAAACTTTCATGAGAGTCCAAGATTCAAAATAGTCGTTTTCAAGTTCAAATTGTAACAATAAAAAAGAAGTCGAAATCTGTCCTGCAGCCCAGACACTGTTCAGTGTTCAGCCCATATCTCGAGTTCTAGAAGTCCAAATGAGCTCATTTATTTTTTGTTGGAAAACTGAGACAAATTCCCAGAACTTTAATGAAGACTATCTGTTCAAATTCTGATGTTAGCTATGACGTTTTGTTCAGACAAGAAGATAAGAGTTGTCACCAAGTCAAGAGGTGGTCACCCACTCAATAATTAGTCATCAAATCAATAGTTCCAAATTTTAGCCTATAAAAGGAGGCATTTTCCCACCTAACTTACCTAGGATTTATATAAAGATGTGATTGATATGTTATGTTATCTACCTAATTTAGTTTATTTTAATTTTATGTGTTACTTAAGATCATATAAATTAAATGAGATCCTAGCCTATTAGGAGATTCAAAAGAGATTTCCTGAATTAATAGTAAAGACTATTAATTTGCAGGAAAATAATTGTAAACCCCTAAAATATGAATGCATGAGATTAAGTAAATAGAGAAAAAATCATTGGTAAAATACAAAAGCTCTAACATAAAGTATTAAAACACATATAAGTGGGTAAGGAGAAATTAGGGCCTAGTATGGGAAGGACAAAAGGATAAGGGGACTGAATTGAAAATGTATGAACAAGAGAGAGATAAAAACAAATAAAAAAGAGAAAAAACTCACCAGCCCTTGGAAAAGAAGGAGGGTTGACGACAAAAGGGAAGGAAGGAAAAGAAGAAGCCATTTTCTCTCTTCAACACCTCCTCTAAAAGAAAAACAAGTGGAGAAAACACATATAATTAGATCCATGAGAGAAAATAAAGACTTAAATGAAGATTAAACACCAAAAACCAAACATATTTAGGAAAAAAGTGAGAGGAGGTTGGCGGCAGCAGAAGGAAAATAAAGAGAGGCAAAAAAACACAACTGGAACGAACCTCTCATTCTCCTAGACAAACTTCTAGTACTTTGGGTAAGTTTAATGCAAAAATACTAGCTCTTAGATTAGGGTTCTTGAGGAATGTTTCTGGTAGATGGAAGGTAAAGATAGAGTGTGAAGGGGAGATAAAGAAGGCCTTGATAATGCTTTAAAGAAATTGAAGAACAAAATGACTAAGAAAAAGCCTAGAATGCTTTTCGCCGGACCTAAAATAGTGATGCAGGGAAACCTTTTTTATGCTAAATTATGCATGCATATTAAAATAACAAGATCATATAAGAAATAATAATATGCTAAAACTTAAACACACAAACAAATTCTTATGATGCATGCTCTTATGAAACTTAATTTTTGAATGATTGAAATCCCATGTGTGATTATTAATGTAGAAATGATAAATTTTGTATGTAATAGTGGTAAAAGAAGGGAAGAAATAAATGAAAGTGATTGTTTATGTGTTAGACATATAAAATAGCAAATCTAAACAATGTAGAATCAGATATTTCCCTTCATGAAAGTTATAGAATTGGATGTTAAATTTTAAATGGGACTAGAATCACTTAAACTGGACTTGTGTAACTCTAGATATTGGTAAAAACCCAAAGACAGGTCATATTGGAAGATTCTGGACATAATGTGCATTGGAACTTAAATTGAAAATTTAGACTTACAACTGAGAAAATATAGGATAAATGCCTCATGAAAAATGTGTTCAATGATGCTAAATTTTACAGGGAACAAACCTTACTCCATTTGGAGTTATAGAACTTCAGATATGGATAAAACATTAGGGAGGGGTCAGGTTATACGTTACAGGATAGACCCACGTACCATTGTATTTTGATGAATTTAAGTGTGTAAATAGGAGAACTGGGTTTAACCCTCTTCACTAAAGTTGTCTAATTGTGTCTTAGCCTACTAAAAAAATAAACCCAAATGAAACCGAGTTCTACAACTCCAGTGGGGGGAGAAACACTAAACAATGTTCTTGTGCACTTGTCATGTATTGTTTGAATATAATGAATTTTGATATGAAGTTAAAAGAAGTAATTATTGTGTAAAGAATGAGTATGTAAACTTGTTAAAGAATGTACTAACAAAAAAAATATTTGTATGGTTCAGGGGGAACGCTGGGTACAAGATCTTTTATTAGAGGAACTCACTCGATTAGAGAAGGAGGTAAGTGAAATCTTGTCTACAATGAATAAAGTCAAATCTAAATTTTTGAATTTATGATGAACATTGAATCACTTCGCAATAAGTGAAAGCTAATGTTGGGATTGTTCCTAAAGTTTCGAAAACCAATGAATTTGATTTGCTTTCGTAATGAATGAAAACCAATGAATTTAAATTGCTTTCACAATGAACGAAAGCCAATGTTGGGATTGTTCCTGAAGTTTCAGAAACCAATGAATTTGAATTGCTTTTACAATGAATAAAAGCTAATATTGGGATTGTTTCTGAAGTTTCAAAAACTAATGAATTTAAATTGCTTTCACAATAAACGAAAGCTAATGTTGGGATTGTTTTTGAATTTTCAAAAACCAATGAATTTGAATTGCCTTTGCAATGAGCAAAAGTCAATATTGAGTTTGTTTCCAAACTATTCAGAGACCAATGAAATTAAAGTGGTGTTCGTGATGAGCGAAAGTCAATGTTGGGATTGTTTCTGAAGTTTTGGAAATCAATGAATTTGAGTTGCTTTCGCAATGAGCGAAAGCTGGTGTTGAGATGTTTTCCAAGGGTTACAGAAAATGTTGTATTATAAAGACTAGTATGGGGAAGTTGTTGTAAAGATTTTGAGTGATTTTGCATGTTAGTTAATTTAAGAATATGTGTAATATGTTCTGCATATTCTTGTGAATGTATATGATACTAACGTTGAAAAATCACCAAATGATATAAAGAAGGATATAAAGATTACAAAAAGATAAGGGCAGATGTGACCCATAAAATCAATACCCCAAACATAAAAAATTTCATTTACAAGAATATTTGTTAAAGACATTTGGTTTTTATGAGTGATATTACCTGTTCTTTGACATTTTTCACATGATTTGCAAAAGTGATATGCATCCTTAAAAATAGAAGGCCAATAGAGACCACTTTCAAGTACCTTGTAGGCTGTTCTTTTTGCTCCAAAATGCCTACCACAAGAATGAGAATGACCAAAGGTGAGAATGGAATGAAATTCATCTTGTGGTACACATCTTCTAACTACTTGATCCAAACAAATTCCATAGATAAGGAGTGTCCCAAAAATAATAATTAGTATTAGCTTGTAACTTGTCTTTTTAGGATTTAGACAAACCTAAAGGGAATTCTTTGGTGACAAAATAGTTCACCAAATCAGCATACCATGGTCTTATAAAGGAATATAACACATATAACTGCTCACTGGGGAGTGTCTCTCTTATTGTTTCAGTTTGTATATCCTTGGTTCGCAATCAGCTTAAGTAATCAACTACATGGTTTTTGATTCCATTTTTGTCTTTAATCTTAAGATCAAATTATTGTAGAAGTAAGATTCACCTAATCAATCTTGGGTTAGATGATTTTTATTCAAAAGATACCTCAAAGTTGCATGGTCAGTAAAAACAACAACTTTTGTACCAAGTAAATAGGACCTGAATTTTTCTAGAGCAAACATCACTGCAAAAAGTTTCTTTTCAATTGTATGGTAATTGCATTGCGCTTCGTCCAAAATATGAGAAACATATATGATAACATGCAAATTCTTCCCTATTATTTGCCCAAGTACAACCATTACCATTTAGTCACTCATATCGTACATTATCTCAAAATGTTCATCCCAATTTGGTGGTTGCATGATAGGGGCAGATGTGACACGCCTCTTAAGCTCATTATGAGCATTTTTTCATGCTTGATCAAATACAAAATCCACTTCTTTGGCTAATAATTTACACAAGGGTGCTATAATCTTCGAGAAATCTTTGATAAAGCTTTGATAGAAACCTATATGGCCAAGAAAAGAATGAACCTCCCTCACGTATAAGGGTAAGGCAACGATGAAATAACATCTATTTTAGCTTTATCAACCTTTAATCCATGCGAAGACACAATATGGCTAAGAACTATTCCTTGTTCTACCATAAAATAACAATTTTCATAGTTCAAGACAAGGTTAGTTTCAATGCATCTTTTCAAGACTAAAGACAAATTTTCTAAACACATATCAAAAGAATCACCATACACAGTGAAATCATCCATGAAAACCTTAATTATTCTTTCAACATAGTCAAAAAATACTCATCATGCATCTTTGAAAAATTACGGGTGCATTACAAAGACCAAAGGGCATTCTCCTATATGCATATGTACCAAATGGACATGTAAATGTAGTCTTTTCTTGATTTTCAGGATTAATAACAATCTGATTATATCCATTATATCCATCAAGAAAGCAATAAAAAGACTTACCTGCTAGTCGTTCAAGCATTTGGTCCATGATTAATAGGAACTGATCTTTGCGTGTAGAAAGATTAAGCTTTTTATAATCAACACACATTCTCCAACCACTTGAGATACGAGTAACAATGAGTTCATCATTTTTATTCTTTACCAGCATGATTTCGATCCTTTTGGGCACCACATGGATTGACACCGCCCATTTACTGTCCGTGATGGGGTAAATTACTCCTACATCCAATAGTTTCAAAATTTTAGCTTTCACAACCTCCATTATAAGCAAATTCAACCTCCTTTGCATTTTCCTTGTTGGTCTTGCATTGTCCTCTAATAGGATGTGATACATACACATCGATGAAATAATGCCCTTGATGTTGGCTAAAGTCTAACCAATGGCTGTTTTGTGATCGCTCAATAATTTCACAAGTTTTTCCTCTTGCACACTTATCAAACCTTTTGCTATGATAATGGGGAGTGTATTGTTGTCACCAATGAATACATACTTCAAATTATCGGGTAAATGTTTCAAATCTAACTCAGGTGCCTTTAAAATAGATGGCAAAAACTTTTTATGTGAAAGTACTAAATCAACAAAGACGTTACCACATGGGGCGATTTGCAAAGCTTGCAAAGCCAAGGTTGATTCTTGCACACTTAATCCATTCATCTCCTCTATCTCGGTAAAATCACAACCATAGCTCAAAGCCACGCTTAACCCATCCTTGCAATCCAAATCAAGAACTTGCTGCACACACTCATTAATTTGGTCATAACATGTAATAGAATAAATATTACTGTAAGCATATTTCATTACATCATAAAAATTAAATTCAATTACTTCATCTCCTACTTCTATAGACAAAGTATCTTTACTACAATCAATTTTAGTACTGACAGTTTTCAAGAATGGTCTTCCAAACAATATAGGAGTGTTGTTATTTGAGGAATCACGTTCCATATTAAGAATATAAAAGTCGTATGGAATAACCAAACTATCAATCTTGATTAGGACATGTTTTATCACACCAAGTGGATAAACAAAACAACGATTCGCAAGTTGTATTACAATACTAGTTTTAATCAAAGGCTCAAGACTAAGAGAATCATAAATATGTTTAAGCATAACACTAATGCATGCACCCAAATCCCACAAAGCCCCTTTAAAGCTAACATTACCAATAACACATGGGATAGTAAATGCACCTATACTTACCATTTCGTAGCCTTTTAGCTTGTAAGCTCTCTTGGTAGTAAACAACTCCTTCAAGAATTTGGCATAATTAGGAATTTGCTTGATAGCATCAATTAAAGGAGTGTTGAGTTTCACTTTCTTGAAAACCTTTAAAATCTCATTTTCTTTGTCTTCTTTCTTAGGCCTAGAAGAACTCAAAGGAAAGAGTGGAATTTTCTTAAAACTAGAATTCATTAAGTTAGGGTGTTTCTTTGGAGTTAGGGTGTTTCTTTGGAATTTTCTTAAAACTAGAATTCATTGAGTATTGATTTACCTTTGGAGTTTTGGTCATTGTTTCAGTTTGTGGAGGAGTAGGGTGTTTCTTTTTATTATTAGTATGGTTTCTATCTCCTCTTCTTCCACCATCTCAATTTGTTTCGACCTTTGCTCTTCAAGTTCTTTCCCACTTCGCAACATGATCACACTAACATTCTCTTTTGGATTCAATGTTTGGGAGGGTAATTTTCCATTGATTTATGCTTTCAATTTCCCTACACTTGAAGCTACTTGCCTCATTTACTTCTCTAAGTTGTTAATACTTTACCTTGTTTCCTATTGAAAAGACATGATATTTTGTTATAAAGTCATTGTGTTAGAAGGTAAGGTTTTCATCTTCTCACGAAGTTCATCACTCGATGACCCCATAACATTGGAATTTGTAAATCTAGAGGGCTGTCTCGCTTGATAATTTTGCTGGGGTTAAAATCCATGGCGGTGGAACTATCGGTCTTATTGCCTTGTTGAGGTAGGTTCCCATATCGTAAGTTCAGATGATCTTTCCATCCAAGATTGTACATGTTAGAAAGGGGATCATATTTATGTTGGGGTTGTCCATTGAATGCTCCATCAACTACATTAGCTTGTTCAATATAATCTTCTTGCATTGTTGGACACATATCTGAAGCATGGCCTTGTAACGAGTATATACTACAAACTTTCACCTGTTATACATTTCCACAGGCCAAAGAACATACAAGAGAAGTAAGATCATTAACTTTATTCTTAAGGTTAGCAATACTTACCTCATTTACTCGTTTGCTTGGGAAGTGTCAAATTGTTTTGAGTTGGCTGCCATATTTGAGATTAATTGGCGTGCAACCTCGAATGTTTTATCTACCAATGTCCCTCTATTTTCCGCATCAATGATATTACGGTCAGTAGGCATTAGTCCTTCATAGAAGTATTGAATGAATAGTTGATTGAGTATTTGATGATGAGGCCATTGAGTGCACAGTTGCTTAAATCTTTCTCAATACTCGGAGAGTGTTTCCCCATGAGATTGTCGAATCCCACATATTTCTTTCCTAATGTTAGCAACTCGAGAGGCTAGGAAATACTTTTCAAGGAACATCTTCTTCATGTCATTCCAAGTTCCAATGAAACCAGAGAGAATGGAGAAAAGTCATGCTTTTGCTGCCACTTAACTTGTTCTTCATCAACTTCATGCGGTTTCATGCCAACGCAAACCATGTGGAACTCCTTAAAATGAGTATGAGGGTCTTCTCCAGTAAGTCCATTAAATATCAATAGTAGGTGTATAAACCCAAACTTGAGCTCGAAGTTGGCATTGTTTTCGATGTTTATGCACAATGATTGATTCTCCATGTTGAGAGCAACGAGCTCCTTGAGTGTTTTTTATCGTGTAACAGCCATAGTGTTGATTCGAGCTTCCTTTCATAACTTGCGTAAAGTGTTTTCTATTTCAAGATCTACCTGCACTTCTTTTTGGTTAGTAGATCGGGTTACAAACATCAATTGTCAAGAAAACTCAAACAAACAAACAAACAAACAAAATCAACCACAAGAGAGATTTAAAGTAGTGAAAATTAATGAAAATCCAACACTAAAAAACAAAAACTGCTTAAAAACCCTAGAAAATAGTGGAATTTGGTCTCGAGAGGGTGGGGCTAGTGGCTAAAAGCACTAGTCTTGTTCAAAATATCGTTTTCCTTCAGGAAACAAAATGTTGAGGCCTAATTCCACCAAAAATTCCATTTTGAATAATACCTAAACAATACTGCAACTCTGTTTTTGTTTTCTGTTTCTGTTTTTTTAAAAACAAAATAAATAACAATCACAACACAATAATCAACTAGAATCACTTCCCCAACAATGACGCAAAAATTTATTGTGATGTTGTGGTCACGCAAATTAATAACTCTAGCTTAAATGAACAAGATAGTATAGAGCAAACAAGGGGTCGATCCCACGAGGAAGGACTAGTTCAAGTTTTTATGCTTGATGATATGAAATTGGGGTGGGGTTTTAAGGTTATCTAGTCTATGCTATGGTAAACATAATAAAATAATCAAGCTAAATTAAATAAATCTTAAACTTATCAAAAGAGAAAACCTTGGTCTCAAGTAAACATCCATCTATAAAAATCAGAATTGATCATTTGAAACAATACGTCAATTTATATTCTGAAATTTATCTTTTCTTAACATTAGTTAGTTAATCAATCCGCAATGTAACCAACCCTAACCATTAAAAAAATATAATATCCGCACTAGTAATTTAATTCAATGACAACCTTAAGAACTAGTTAGGTTGATAAATCTAGATAACATAATTGTCTACAATCTTTGTTTGATTCAATCAAATGTTTTTCCTAAGATTAATAACATAGATCCACTATAATAATTAAATTTAGTTGTTTTACAAGTTTAGATATCACAACTCTGGTTTTGATAGCAAACTTAGGAATAGATTGGTTAGAATAATAACTGAGAGTCCACTCTAACAATCAAACTAAACAATCATAGGAAATAAGCATAGAAAAACAAACATATTATATAAACTGAAAATAAAAGGTAAAATAGATCTCATAGTTCTTGAAATCCAAAGGTTTCTATCTCCTTGTAACCAAGAAAAAGAACTTAGCCTTGCATGTTTATCGAAAAACTAATCAAGAGAAAAGATGAATACATGATTTATGGTATAGGAGGAAAAGGTGAAGTTTTTCTTCTCTTTCTGGCCGCCCTTTCCTTCCTTTCTCTCACTTTTTTTATTTGATAGGAAATCCTAATCCCTCTTTCCTACAAAATAGTCGTTTTCTAAATAGATAATTTACATGGTATAGGAGGAAAAGGTGAAGTTTTTCTTCTCTTTCTGGCCGTCCTTTCCTTCCTTTCTCTCATTCTTTTTATTTGATAGGAAATCCTAATCCTTCTTTCCTACAAAATAGTCCTTTCCTAAATAGACAATTTACATTTAAGTGATGCAATAACTATTTTCTTAAAAAATGAGAAATTGCCTTACATAAAATCTTCAAGCTTTAACTTTAGACTTAAAAGAGTTAAATTGTTGAATAAGGACTTGGATGTCGGTTTGGATGATTTGGGAAGTAAATTGGACTTGCTTCTTCATAAAACCTGTCTGCGAGTAGAATTCATGTGTCATCTTAGAAAACTCATATCTCTCTCATATGAGCTCTTTTTCTGCTGCAATTTGATAAGCTGATAGGTCTTCGAGTCAAGAATCCAACAAAATTGAGTTTGCATCAAATGGACTTCTTTACCTCAAGATATTCAAGTCAGAATGGTTGATTATCAACATTAGAAGAATGCGAGATTTATCTTTGAAGGCTGCGATTCCATGTTCTTTTTTTTTCTTGCCAAATATGTATAGAAAGGTATGGGTGTTAGCTTTCTAATTCCACTAGAATCACTTCATTTCAGCTTCTAGAGCTCAAGCTCTGCACAAAACATCAATCGGAGATCAAATCTGTCAATGTTCGACACGAGCTAAAACATGGTCTGAATTATCTCCAATTTACTTCTTTTGGAATCTTACATTTAAAAGTGCTTTCAAAACATAAAATAAAGAATATTAAGGCATTTTATATATAAAACCTAGGGAGAATACTAGGTAAATATGAGTAAAACTATCGAATAATATGGTAGCATCAACAAACTTCTAGTACTTTGGGTAAGTTTTATGCAAAATCATTAGCTCTTAGATTAGGGTTCTTGAGAAATTTTTTCAGGTAGATGGAAAGTAAGGATAGAGTGTGAAGGGGAGATGAAGAAGGATTGATAATGCTTAAAAAAATTAAAGAACAAAATGACTAAGAAAAGACTGGAAAGCCTTCGGCCATACCTAAAATAGTGATGGGGGAAAACTTTTTTATGTTAAATTATTCATGCATGTTAAAATAACAAATGTAAGATCATATAAGAAACAGTAGTGTGCCAAATCTCAAACACAAAAATAAATTATTATGATGCATGATCTTATGAAACTTAATTTTTGAATGATTGAAATCTCATGTGTGATTATTGATGTATAAATGATATATTTTATATGTAATAGTGATAAAAGTAGGGAAGAAATATATGAAAGTGATTGTTTATGTGTTGGACATACAAAACTAAAACTCTGAACAATGTTGTTAGCTAACTTATGACCAGAAAGTGATCTAGTTAAAGGCAGAATTTGGAATGTTGCCCTTCATAAAAATTATAGAATTGGACTTTAAATTTTAAATGGGACTAAAATCACTTAAATCGAAGCTATAAAACTCTAGATATTGGTAAAAACCCGAAGACAGATCAGAGTAGAAGATTCTGGACATAATATGCATTGAACCTTAAACTAAAAATTTGGGCTTACAACTAAGACATTTTGGGGTAAATGTCTTCATGAAAAATGTGTTCAATGATGTTAACTTTTGTAGGGAACAAACCTTACTCTAGGGAGGGGTTAAGCTATACGTTACAGGACAAATTCACGTACCATTGTATTTCGATGAATTTAAGTGTGTAAATAGTATGTTTAACCCTCTTCATCAAAGTTGTGTAATTGTGTCTTAGCCTGCTAAAAAAATAAACCCCAAATGAAACTAATTTCTACAACTCTAGTAGGGGGAGAAACACTAAATAGTATTATAGTGCACTTGTCGTGTATTGTTTGAACATAATGAGTTTTGATATGAAGTTAAAAGAAATAATTCTTGTGTAAAGAATGATTATGTAAACTTGTTAAAGAATGTACTAATAGGAAATATTTGTATGGTTCAAGGGGAATACCGAGTGCAAGATATTTATCGGAGGAGCTCACTCGACCAAAGAAGAAGGTAAGTGAAATCTCGTCTATAATGAATAAAGTCAAATCTAAAATTTTAAATTTATGATGAATATTGGAACATGAAAGTAATGTGGATAAATTATTAATTTAATGTAAGATTGATATAATTGAAATGCTTTCATAACGAGTGAAAGACCAATGTGGGAATCGTTTCCAAAGTTATTGAAAATCGATGAATTTGAATTGTTTGCAACTAATATAGTTAGATCTGAATTTTTTTGATTAGTGATGAATACTGAACATGATAGTAATATGGATGAATTATAAATATGATGTGAGGTAAATAAAATTGAGTTTCTTTCGCAATGAAAGAAAGCCAATGTTGGGATTATTTCTAAAGTCTTGGAAACCAATGAATTTGAATTGCTTTTACAATGAGCAAAAGTCAATGTTGGGATTATTTTTGAAATTTTAGGGATTATTTTTGAAATTTTAGAAAGCAATGAGCGAAAGCAAATGTTGTGATTGTTTCTGAAGTTTCAAAAACCAATGAATTTGAATTGCTTTCACAATGAGCAAAAG
>Ga0325401_1005617_pt1 | contig 12042 bp, 11 predicted proteins | sample PopdelMetagenome_FD_205666 | JGI IMG/M metagenome (GOLD analysis project Ga0325401, IMG submission 205666) | Populus deltoides microbial communities from Bellville, Georgia, United States - Xylem-PdKOR-R2 | ecosystem: Host-associated > Plants > Phyllosphere > Stem > Wood/Secondary xylem | place...
CAACACGCGGCAGAAACGCTCGGTGCGGGTGCCTATCAACCGCGAAGGTCTCTCCACGCTCCAATCGCGCTACCACCTGCTCACCGGCCCCGACCACGTGCAGATAGAGGCCGACGAGCAGCAGTTAAGTGTTTCTGTGCAACTAGTCCCTCTCTAAATGCGCGCCCTGCCTAGCCTAGCTTTTCTGCCAGCGGCGCTGCAGCTTAGCACCCAAAGTCGGTGGCTGTACGTGCTTATTCTTCCCTGGCTCGTGCCCTTGGTTAGTTACTTTCTGGTAGGCCGCGCCTACTGGCAGCACCTAGGTTCTTTTCTCGGCACCACGCTGCTGGTGTGGCTGCTGGCGAGCCTGTGGCTGTGGGGTCTCGATCGGGCGACCAACGTAGTGGTGCGGCGCTTTCCGGGTCTCGCCCAGACCGTTACGCGGGTGGTGCTTATTGCCCTCGCCAGCTCGGTGCTCTCGGCCGTTTTTCTGGCCAGCACGGCTGGGCTGTTCGCGTATTTCCAACCGTTCGGCTCCACGCTGAGCTTGCAGAAAATTATCTCAAGCTTCGGGGTGTTGCCGCAGGTGCGCGCGTGGTTGGGAGAGGAGGTGGGCTTATCGCTCTCCCCCGCAGGAATGTCGCTGCTGCTGTTTGTCGTCGATTTCGTGGTCATTCTGCTGCTAGCGATGGTATACGAAATCTTCTACTCCCTGAACCGGTGGAAGGAAAGCAAGCTCAACATCGAGCACCTGCGCAAAGTGAGTTTGCAGGGGCAACTGCAAAGCCTCAAAAACCAAATCAACCCGCACTTTCTGTTCAACAGCCTCAACTCCCTCTCCTCCCTCATTGCCGACGAGCCCGCGCAAGCCGAAAAGTTTGTGGACGAAATGGCCAAGGTGTACCGTTACCTGCTGCAAACCAACGAACAGGAACTGACTCCGTTAGCCGTCGAGTTGAGCTTCATCGATTCGTATTACCACTTGCTGAAAACCCGACACGGCACTGGCTTGCAACTTGAGGTGCACGTGGCGGAGGAGTACCTAGCCCATCAACTGCCGCCCCTTACTTTGCAGATGCTGGTGGAAAACGCCGTGAAGCACAACGTGATTCTCACCAATCGGCCGCTACGCATTGAAATCAAGACCACGCCCACTGGCAACTTGCGGGTGAGCAACAACTTGCAGCGCAAAACCACCCGCGTGGAGTCGAACCACGTGGGCTTGCGCAACATCACGGCCCGCTACCAGCTACTGGCCCAAACCGCGCCCGCCATCGAGGCCGGGCCCGATCAATTCGTCATTCTCCTGCCCTTGCTACCCTACGTTCCGTCGCGCCCATGAATATCCTAATCGTTGAAGACGAAGAGCTAGCCGTGCGCAAGCTCACCCGGCTGTTACACGAAGTAGAACCTACCCTCACCATCGCCGGGGTCACCGTTAGCATTCAGCAAACGGTAGAATGGATGGAGCAGCAACGGGCCGCCCACCGGCCCGAGCCCGACCTGATCTTCATGGACATCGAACTAGCCGACGGGCAAAGCTTCGAGATTTTTGAACGGGTCGATGTGTTCAGTAAGGTTGTGTTTACCACCTCCTACGACGAGTACGCCCTGCAAGCTTTCAAGGTCAACAGCATCGATTACCTGCTCAAGCCCGTGCAGCGCGAAGACCTTACCCGCAGCCTCAAGAAGTACCACGACCTCACCGGTCAGCGCCCCGCCGACCTAGCTCAGCTCCCGATTAACTTAGAGAAAGTGTTGCTGAATTGGCAGGCTCAACAGCAGCCGAAGGCATACCGCAAGCGCTTTTTGGTACGGCAGGGCCAGCGCTTGGTGTCTGTGGAGGTGGGCGACATTGCGTACTTCTACTCCGACGAGCGGTTCAGCTTCTTCCGCTGCCACTCGGGGCAAAAGTACCTCGTCGACTACACCATGGACGAGCTGGCCGACAACCTCGACCCGGAAATGTTCAGCCGCATCAGCCGCAGCCTCATCGTGACGCACCAAGCCGTGGAGCAGATGCAGCCGTATTTCGGCAACCGGCTGGCCCTCACGCTCACCCCCGCCTTCGAGAAAGAAGCCCTAGTGAGTCGGGAGAAAGTAAGCGACTTTAAGAAGTGGATGGGTAAGTAGCCAGGCTAGCTGCTCGCCTCGCTTCCTAGCCCCGGCACGCGCTGCGTGCCGGGGCTTTTTGTTGCCAATGCGACTCGAAAGTGCCGCGCCGACCAGGCAACCTGCCACAGTTCAAACGAGGATTTTATCAGTTCAGCAAGCGGGAGTAGCAATCCAGCAAGGCGCTCTTTTTCAGGGAGAAAGACACCCACAATTTTACCGTAGCAAATCGGCTGTTGCGCCCGGCGGACCTAGGTTCAGCGCCAAGATATGGCCCTGCCGGGTGCCTATTTTTTCCTCTCCTATTTCCTTTCCAAACCCATGAAACGCTTGTTTGAAAATCCCCAAATCGGGGACCGAATCTTCTTCAAGAAATTTGCCCACGAACCCGGCGACCACAGCAACATTATCGACGTGGAGCTGAAGCCTGGCGGCGGAAACCAGCTTCACTACCACAAAACCTACGACGAACACTTCGAGTGCCTAGAAGGCGAACTGAGTCTGGAGGTCGACAAGAAAATCATTGTACTGCTACCCGGCGAAACTGCCGTAGCCCCGCGCCAGTCGGTGCACCGTTTCTTCAACCAGAGCGACGAACCTAACCGCTTCCGCGTCACCATCACGCCGGGCCAGCCGGGTTTCGAGCAGATGCTTAAGATTGTATACGGGCTAGCTACCGACGGCTTGCTGCGCGCCAACGGCACCCCAAAAAAGTTCTGGCAGATGGGCGTCCTTGTGGCTTTGTCGGACACCAACCTACCGGGGCTCTTTAGCTTATTACAGCCGCTACTCACCCGAAGCGCCCGCCGTGCCATGGCTGACGGTCGTTTTGCCCGTGAGTTACAGCCCTACACCGAACTAGCAGCCGAATTGCAAGAAGTGCTGTAGACTACGTCATTTACCTAGGCTGGTTTGTCTTATCTTTTTACTACCAGTTAGTTGAATAGATTTATTGGCTCCGAAGCTCATCTTAACGGATCAGCTCGGAGCCTTTTTGCATTCCCGCGGCGGCGGGCGCAATCCGACGAGAAAGCGCATAAGTATGCTTTATCATCTTTAGGATTTAACAGTAATTAACTTATATATTGTTGTACTTATACTAAGTTATTATTACAGGCAGTTTCCCATCATTGTGTAAAGCCGTGCCTTATGATCAACGTCACAAAGACCTTCCTGCCGCCGCAGGAAGAGTATATGGCGTACGTGGCCGCCATTTGGCAACGCACCCAACTCACCAATAACGGCCCCTTGGTGCAAGAGCTGGAAGCCCGTTTGCGCGAGATGTTGCAAGTCAAGCACCTGTTTTTCGTGAGCAATGGTACCGTAGCTTTACAGCTCGCCATCAGAGCGTTGCGCTTGCAAGGCGACATTCTGACCACGCCTTTCTCCTACGTGGCCACTTCCTCTTCTATTGTGTGGGAGGGCTGCAATCCTGTGTTTGTGGATATTGAACCCACTAGCTTGTGCCTCGATCCGGCCTTGCTGGCTACTCGCATTACGCCTCGAACCAGCGCCATTCTAGCCACGCACGTGTACGGCAACCCCTGCGACGTGAAAGGCATTGCGGCCGTGGCGGCCCGCTACCACTTGCCCGTGATCTACGATGCAGCCCATGCCTTCGGGGTGCAGTACCAGGGCACGTCGCTGCTCAACTACGGTACCATTTCCACGCTGAGCTTCCACGCCACCAAGCTATTTCATACCGTGGAAGGCGGCGCCATCGTCACCAACGACGACGAACTGGCGCGCCGCATTACGAGCTTGCGCAACTTCGGGCAGCGCGAAACGGGTACGTTTTCCAGCCTCGGTATCAACGGCAAAAACTCGGAGCTGCACGCAGCAATGGGCTTGAGCGTGTTGCCCTATATAAGTTCCATAATTACGCAGCGCCAGGCGCTTACCGACCTTTACGAGCAGGAGCTAGCGTCTTGCCCGCTCGTGCGCCCCACGCTCCGCCCCGGCACCACGTACAATTTCGCCTACTACCCAGTAGTGTTTGCGCAGGAAGAGCAACTGCTGCGAGTTGAGCAAGCCCTACACGCCCAACACATTATGCCGCGCCGGTACTTTTACCCAGCGCTCAACCAGCTGCCGTACGTGGGCTACCATCCCATGCCTGTTACCGAGGATGTGGCCAAACGCATCTTGTGCCTGCCCCTCTACCACGATCTGCGCACGGACGACATTCGCACGATTGCCCGCGTGGTGCGGCAGGTATTGGCCCCCGACGTACAAGAAAGATAGCAGTGCCAAAGCTAGCTTGGTACTGCTAGCAATGGGTGTATCCGCAGCGGATCGAAGTGCGTTGCTTCGCCCTTGCAGATGGAAACCGGGGTGAGCAGCATGATGCGCAGATCGAGCCGGTACGACCAGTGCTTGATGTACCAACGGTCGAGGGTGATGCGGTCGGCCCAGGAGAGGTGAATGTTGCCGCTAATCTGCGCGGCCCCCGTCAGACCTGGCTTCACCAGGAAACGCTGGTGCTGCCCCGGCGAGTAGGTAGCGACCGACTCCGGAATATCGGGGCGAGGCCCCACAATCGACATATGCCCTAGCACCACGTTGAGCAGCTGCGGTAGCTCGTCTATTTTCGAACGCCGCAGGTACCGGCCCAAGCGCGTCACGCGGAAATCGTGGGGTTCGATTTCGCCGTCGAGGTAAACGCCGAACTGCTCTAGGTACAGGGTCCGAAATTTGAAAATGGTGAACAGCTTGCCATTCAGCCCCACTCGTTTCTGGGTGAAGAACGGATTACCCGGCGAATCGAGCCGCACCAGGAGCGCAACCAGCAGCAGCACCGGAGTCACTAGCACCAAGCTAGGCAGGCAAATCAGCACGTCGAGGCTACGCTTCGCTAGCATATAACGACGCCTGGAGCGCTGACGATTACGCAGCACCGGTAGCTGGTACGTATCCATCTCGAAGTAGGGTTAGGGTGTTCCTCATTCGAAGATTAAGATAGAAAAAACTTCTATAAGTGCTACTTTATCTTACCGTTACCCAGGCTTTCGTAGGTTTGTGTGTTACTTAACGCTATGAAAACCCTAGCCGACTTGCTCTTACTAGGCGACCCGCGGCTCTATGAGCAGTGTGCCCCCGTGCTGGAACCTGACCTTCCGCAAGTAGCCAGCTGGGTAGCCGATTTGCACGCAGTGATGGAAGACATTCGGGCGAAATACCATTTTGGCCGGGGCATTGCCGCCCCGCAGCTGGGCATCATGAAGCGCCTCGTATACCTAAACATCGACCGGCCCCTCGTGCTGCTCAATCCGGAGCTAGTAGAACTCAGCGACGCTACGTTCACTCTCTGGGACGATTGCATGAGCTTCCCCAACCTGCTGGTGCAGGTGCAACGCCACGAAAAATTGACGGTGCGCTACCGCGACGAACATTGGCAGGAACAGACCTGGCGGGTAGACGATAAAAGCCTCGCCGAACTCCTCCAACACGAGTGCGACCACCTCGATGGCATCCTCTGCACCATGCGCGCCCTCGACGCCCAGTCCTTTAAGTGGCGCCCCACTCCTAGCCCAACGGGTGCTCCGGAGAATAGCTAGGTTCACGGTTGTAAGTTGCCCATTCATCATTCCGAGGGCCGCGCGGCAGTTGGGTTAGATACCTAGGTTCTCAACTCAGCTGCCGCGCGGCCCTCGGGAGGCCAGAGGAAAGCTACTTGGCTACTGCTTGCTCACCCCGCTGCACTTTGCGCAAGGTCGTGCGGCCATCAACGGTGATGCGAAGCAGGTACAGACCCGCTGGCAACGTGGGCAGCTTATCGAGGGTACAGGCGCCAGTTCTTAGCTCGTCGGTGGTGAAGTGGCGGTGGTGAAGCGCTTTGCCGGTTACGCTGAGCAGCTCCGCTTGGCCCGTAGTACCACGCGGGAAGGTGCAGGCTAGCTGGTCGACGAATGGATTCGGGAAAACCTGCGTGGCAGAGGCCTTGTCCGGCGCCATAATCACGACGGGCGAGTACGCGCTGCGGCCATCGAAATCGAGCTGGTGCAGGCGGTAATATAGCAGGCTCGCCGCCGCGGGGCGGTGCCAGAACGAATAGTCGGTGCTGGTGCTCACGGTGCCGGCGGCGGCTACTCGGCCCACGGGCGCAAAAGTTTCCCCGTCGGAGCTAGCTTCCACCACAAAAGCTTCAGCGTTTCGCTCGCTGGCCGTGCGCCACGTAAGCTGCACTTGTCCATCGGCGTGCGCGCGGCCACGGAAGGAAGTCAGCTCGACGGGCAGTACGGTAAGGGCCCTAGAATTGTACGCCACAAACGCCACATCGCTGCTGCCGCTCAGCTTGATTTGAAACTTAGCAATGCGGTTGTAGTCGGCTGGCACCACGCCAAAGTCGCTGAAATCAGCCGTCCACAGACGCAAGTCGCGGGGCGTTTTCGTGAAGCTACTGGCCAACGTCATGGGATTTTGGGAGCCTTCGTAGAAGTCGGCTAGCCACCGGCCCACAATCGGGAAGCTACTGCCGTAGGTTACCGTCACGGCCTTTCCCACCACAACGCCGTCGGCATCTAGAAAACTATACACGTCCGACGAGCCCGCCGGGTCGGCAAATTGCGTCACCAGAATATCCGGCACCCCGTCGTTGATGGCCGCTTGCTGCACTTTGCCAGCCGTAAACGTGAGCAACCCTGCTGGGATATTGGCCACGCCTGTACCTAGGTCCAGGCCATTGGGTCCGTCGGAGAGGTAACGGGCTAGGTCGCGGACGGGCGGCGGATTGCTCGCGCCATTGTCGACTTTATCGTAGAGCTGTCCTAGGCCAATTTTGGTGAGGGAAGTAGGTTCGGCGCTCAGGGCCGATACGGGCAAGGCGCGGTACTCGCCAGCGGTGAACGTTATTCCTTTGTCAGTAAGCCGTTTATCGCTCACGCCCGTCGAGTAGCGTTTCCCATTAGCCGAAAAAGCCAGCAAATAGTGTGAGCTGTCGGGCTGAATGTTATTGGTGACGGAGGAAACGGTACCGGCGTTGGCGCTCTGCCAAAGCCCCCGGTACGTTGTAACAATTTCTGTTACGTAGTTAATGGATTGCGCGCGCACGCCAGCGGCTAGGGCCAAAGCCCCTAGGGTGAGGATACTTTTTTTTAACATATAGGATTCCCCCAATAGGTTATAAACCAATAGAAACGCTCAAAAAATAGCGGGTGGGGGCAGGTAAGGGCGTAGTACTGACTACAAAGGACTAGTGGGGTAGTTGTATTTTCCCCACTTCGGTCATCTGACGATCAGCAACCCAAAAGTAGTAGCAATGAATATTTCTATTTTCGGGAATAATTGTCTATAAACAGGAATATATATCTTTTAACGGAACTACAACCTATAAATTCCGCAGCCGGAGCATCCAGCCTGGCCTAAATGCACCGAAGGAAGTATCCTAGCCCTTGGATAAACCTGATAGGACATTCCCCTCAGAGCGCATGCTCCTAAGACTACGAGTTTACAGCTTACCTGCGGAGCCCTGCGTCAGTGTTTTGATGCGGCACAGCCACGAACCAGTTGCCAAGTAAAGCGTACGTCCGTCGTCGCCCCAGGCGCAGTTGGCTACCACCTCGCCGGGGTCGATAGTGCCTAGGTGTTGGCCTTGCGGTGATAAGACTACCACGCCGCCTACGCCCGTGGCCCACACGTTGCCTTGGCGGTCGACCTTCAGACCATCGGGTACTTCTTTGAACCTCTTTTTCGGCAGCGTGCTCATGTCAAAAAACACCCGGCCTTTGCCGAGCTTACCGTTCGAGCGTACGTCGTAGGCCATAAGCACGGGGCGCAGCGAATCGGCGTTGGAGACGTAGAGCGTGCGGCCATCGGGCGTGAAAGCTAGGCCATTGGCTTTGCTCAGTTCCGTAACTTCCTGCGTTACGCGGCCATCGGGAGCAAGGCAGTACACGCCGCTCACATTGATTTCGCGGCGCGGGTCTTTGTCTTGTTCGGGCAAGCCAAAGGGTGGATCGGTGAAGTAGAGGTTGCCGGAGCTAGGGTGCGCTAGCACGTCGTTGGGGCTGTTGTAGCGTTTGCCTTGGTAATTGTCGGTGAGGGTGCGCTTGCCACTTTTGTTCGCCAATGGCAAGCTCGCCACGCGCCGGTCGCCGTGCTCACAGATGAGTAAGTTGCCGCGGCCGTCGAGGGCCAGGCCGTTGCTGCCTGGCTCTTTGCTGTAGGGCATGCGACCGGTGTAGCCGCTGTTTTCCAAGAACTTGGATACTCCCTCTTGCGCCGACCACCGGTAGATTTTGCGCTCCTTGGTATCGGAGAACAGCAGCATACTGCTATCAGGCACCCACACAGGCCCTTCGATGTGAGAAAAACCAGCCGCCACAATCTCAATTTGCGCACCAGGAGCGAGCAGTTGGTCGAGGGCCGGCGCTTGGCGCACCACCTGACCCGTGGTGGTGAAGCTGGTGGTTTGCGCCTGGCTCGGTGCGACAGGAAGCCAAAGCAGCGCGGTTAAAAGGGGTAAGGCAGAGCGCATAAAGAACCTAGGTTAGGGGCCGAGCCAAGTGGCCGCCCGCGCTTTCTACCCCGGCTCTTCGGCGAAGGTTACTTGCCAGCGGCCCAACCTTGGCCGAGGGCCGGGCGTAGGCACAGGCTAGGTGCAGTACTTTTTGCGGCACACGCAACTAGCCGCTGCCTTTCGCCCCACCCCGCTTCTTACATGAAACAATTTGTCCTCCTGAGCCTATTAGGCAGCCTGCTGACCAGCACCTCGGTTTTTGCACAAAGCGCCGAAGTACCCCTCGAAGAAGTAGCCCAGTTTGGGCGGCACCAACCCATCGGCGTGGCCGTGTCGCAGCAGAAGCGCATCTTCGTGACGTTTCCCAAAAAGAAAAAGGATTTCGATTACTCGCTGGCGGAAATCGTGAATGGGCAACGCCGCCCCTACCCCGATGCGACCTGGAATCAATGGGATTCTACCCAGGCCGCCACGCGCTTCGTAAACGTGCAGGCCTTATTCGTGGACCAAAACGATGCGCTGTGGGTGCTCGACCCCGCCAACCCCGACGACGAAGCGCCCTCCATAGCCGGGATTAAGCTTCTGAAGATCAACCTAGCTACCAATAAAGTCGAGCGCATCTACCGGTTCGAGGACTTGCCCCGCGAACGGTCGGGCCTCAACGACGTGCGCGTGGATGTGAAAGAACAGGTGGCCTACCTCTCCGACCCCAAGCTCGCGGCCCTTGTAGTGCTTGACTTGCGCACCGGCAAGAGCCGCTTGGTGCTGCAAGGCCACAAGTCGGTGATGGCCGCGCCGGGCTTCGTGCTGCGTATTGATGGCAAAGAAGTGAAAGACAAAAACGGTAAGCCTTTCAGCAGCAACGTCAACGGCATAGCACTGACGCACGATTACCGCTACCTCTACTACCGGGCCATCAATCAAACCAAGCTTTACCGCATCGAAACGCAGTATTTGCGCAACGCCGCGCTGCCGGCCGCCGAAGTAGCTAAGCACGTAGAGGAAGTGGGCGAAACGGGCATTTCGCACGGCATGCTAGCCGACCAAGCCGGCAACGTGTACCTCACCGACTCGCCCAACCACGCCGTGCGCCGCGTGACGCCTGCGGGCCGGCTCGAAACCGTGGCGAAAGACGGCCGCCTGCACTGGCCCGATTCCTTCGGCCTAGGTCCGGATGGTTACCTCTACCTCACGGCCGCCCAAATCAACCGGACAGCAAAGTGGAACAACGGCCAGGATTTGGTCGAATATCCTTTCCGCCTCTACCGCATGAAGCTGCGGTAAGCTCTAGTTAAGTATCAACCAACCGCTTCCCCTCGGCGCTCTTACTCCGCCTGCATGCACCGCACCTTAGAACTCACCGTCCCAGCCACTGCCACCGACGTCCTCCAACAAGACCTAGCCTCCCTCGACGAAGTCATTGGTCTCACCCTCCAACGCGGGGCTTCGCTCAAGCCCGCCGGCGACGTGCTCATTGTGCACGTGCTCAACCGCGGCGCCGACGAAGTATTGCGCCGCGCCCTCGCCGCCGTGCCCAAGCGCGAGGACCTGAGCGTAGTGACCAGCGAAGCGGCCAGCTTTATTTCGCCCGCCGACCACCACGCCGTCGACGACGACCGCGACGAAGCCATTTGGGAGGAAATGGAAAGTGGCCTCCGCCACCAGGGCCGTATCACCACCAATTACTTGCTGCTGATGGGACTCGGGGGCATCATTGCTGCCATTGGGTTGGTTTCGGAGCCGGTGCCGCAAGCGGTAGCCTTTGTTGCTTCGGCCATCATTGCGCCGGGCTTCGATCCGATGACCAAGGTGCCGCTGGGCCTTGTGCTGCGCCGTTGGCTGTTGGTTTGGCACGGCTTACGGTCGGCCTTCGTAGGGTACGTGGTGCTTATTGTGGCAGCGGCGGCTACCATGGCGGCCCTGGTAACCGCCGGCGAAACCAATACTACTGCCCTGGCTACCAACAGTGAAGTACAGCACCTAGCACATCCCAAACTGATGGAACTGCTTATGGGAGCCACCGGCGCCTTGGCGGGCGTAGTTATGCTGGCGGCTTTTCGGCGGAGCTTTCAGGCCGGGCCGCTAATTGCTATGGCTTTTATTCCGGCCGCGGCGTTGATCGGTGCGGGCCTCGTAGTGGGTCGCCCCGACCTAGCCCTAGAAGGCTTGGAGCGGTTCGGCGCCGACTGGGGTTTTATTGTGGGGTTGGGCGTACCGTTTTTGTGGCTGAAGCAACGCTTTCTACACCGCCGCCCGCCGCTGGTGTAGCGTATTTATCTCCACTTTGCTACTTATAAAAAGAGCCCCTCACGTGAGGGGCTCTTTTTATAAGTAACAGTCTGCAATAGGGCTACGACAGCAAGTCGTGGGCGCTCTTCCAGGACAGCTGCGGGTAGCGGCCGTTGTCAAGCGGCTCGTTTTGCACGCTTATCATACTAAGCATGTACTGCATTTGCTGCCAAGCCGGGTAAAGCTCCTGCTCGCCTTCGGGATAAGCAGCGCGGGCATGCTGGATGTGGGAAGCTAGCTCGTTGCGGCCGCCTAGGCGCACCAACTCAAACGGCGTTTTGTGCACCACTGCAGCCACAGCCGCTAGTTCCGCGGGGCTGATTTGAAAGCTAGCAATACGCAAGAATCGAGGCGTATGCGCATCCAGGGCAGCCGCGGCCGTAAAGGCGGCGGTGTCGTCCATGGTGGTGAAGTCGATGCGCCAATCGGCATCTCCCCAGTAGCTCACGCGCTTTTGCTTGAAGTCGAGCAGCGTCACGCCGTATTGTAGCAAGTCAGCAAAAGCCCCGTTGAGTACCGACGTGCCGGCAATGGGCGCCTGATCCAATCGAGCCCGAAACTCGCGGCGCAAATCAAAGTTGCGGTTGTCGCCAGCGGGGAGCTTCGTGAAATCGCTCGAAAAGTCGGAGGGGATGAAGCGCGGCACACCCGCCGCTACCGCTGCCGTCAGCAACGCCGTTTGCGCCTCGACAATTACGTCGCGGAGGCCTTGCAGCACCGATACCACGCAGGCGGCTCCTTGGCACGCCCGTGTGAGCTGGGCCACATCGGTCATGTCGACGGTAACGAGCTGCGCGCCCTGCGCCGTGAGGTGGGCTAGCTTCGCCGGGTCGGCTTCGGCGCGAACCAGCGCACGGACGGCGGCGCCCTGCGCCAATAATTCTTTAATAATGCGGCCACCAAGATTACCGGTACCGCCCGCTACTATTATTGTCTGTTGCATGTATTTGCTGCTGAGAATACTGTGCGTAAAAAGTCAACCCATTCGTTGAGTTTGAAGTGCAGGCAAAGGTCCGGCAACGTCCTGCGCCGGACTCGCCAGTACTTGCTTTCTTCTTACAGATTCTTGCTGTCTTGGGCAGGATTACTTCACGCGTGGCAATTCACGAGCACCTAGCTTTTCTCGGGTAGCTATATTCTCTGTTTTACCTCGCGCTAGGTTTTCGCGACCAAGGGCGCCGGCCGTCTCCCTGAGGCTTTCCGAG
>Ga0325401_1005621_pt1 | contig 12037 bp, 6 predicted proteins | sample PopdelMetagenome_FD_205666 | JGI IMG/M metagenome (GOLD analysis project Ga0325401, IMG submission 205666) | Populus deltoides microbial communities from Bellville, Georgia, United States - Xylem-PdKOR-R2 | ecosystem: Host-associated > Plants > Phyllosphere > Stem > Wood/Secondary xylem | place...
AGCAACAAAATTACACTTAATTTTACCCCTCGCATATTTTTCAACAAAAAGAACTATAGTACAAAGCAAATGATGCCCATAAACCGCCAAATTTAGACCTGGAAAAAGAAAAGACCTGACCTTTGAGAACTGATCATCAAAATCAGCACGAAATGGGACGGTTTGCTATAGCAAGGATATAAATTAACAAATCTTTTGGATGATTCCGTGAAAACAGAAACACTAGGGACCATTATTTTTTGTATCATATGAACATAACATGGTGTGGAAGTCAAATCATGTGTAGGGCCTTGTCATTTCTTGCATGCATGTGTACATGTGTTTGTCTCACTGATAGGTCACAAGAAAACAGAACAAGACTTGAAATAAAGTAATAATTGTTCATTATTTTTCAATCCAATCACACTGCTTAGGATCCCTTTTCAATTACCAAGTTTGCCCACAGGAAAATAATGGTTTTAAGAGAATTTCTTGAATTTATTTGTTTTTTCTATAATTTTGTAAGTCGAAAGAGTTCTTACATTTGATGGATAAATCATATAATTAAGTTGCAAGAAGTCTTATTTTTTTATTATTAATTAAGGAGACATAAAATTAAATAAGTATCTAATATCACTTGAAAATTAAATACCTTGAACCAACATCATTAATTAACATATATATTACATAAAACATAAGTCTACAAACTTCAATAAATCATTATCCAATTGAGTAAGTATAACAAATAAATTATCCATATAATGCAATTTATATTTTATTTTACCCAAATTAACCCCCCCTCCCCTTTTTTTATCGCATTATCTCTCTTTTATAAAATTATTGATGCCCCCACTTTAACTTTAGTAACGTAATCAACAAGAAAAATGGTATGTATACAAATAATTTGGGGTGCGAGTGTTTGAGATTGTAGTAATGATAACAGTTTAAAATATTTTTTGTTTAGAAATACATCAAAATAATTTTTAATTTAATTTTTTTAAATTTTTTTTAAAAACACGGTTTTCACCGCGTTCCCAAACACAGTCAAACAAATGATCCTCACAATCCACACCAACAAATGTAACAAGTGATAAATAATAAGTTTAGAATTCTTTTAAGTATTAATTGATTCATTAAACATGGAATGCTCATACAAAATTACTATCATTAAGATTTGGTAACTATATAGATTATCATTTTATATCTAAAATCACACTAATTACTTTTGTTTTGCGTTATTAATTGCTCAAATAATGTTGCCTTGACTTTAACATAGCTCGATGAAATACTACAAAAATAGTGTCGAAAACACTAAGTGAAAGGGGAAAAAACTAGTGAAAAAGAGACTTGCAATTTTGCTTTTCAAGGAGGTGGACGTAGAAAAAGAACTGTTGTTGAATGGAAAGAGCTGAAGAGGGGATCCTAGGCATTTGACATTTCTCTATTTGAACTCTTCTGAGTAGCAATTTCAGCTTGACTTGATCTAGTGGCTCTACTTGATTAGCTGCCTCTCTAGGACAGGAGCCATGCCTGACAGCCCAGGACAGAAAAATCAAAGTTTTCTTTAACAAAAACTTGCTTTTAGGATGAGAGAGAGATTTTATTTGTTTTTGCCAACGAATTTCTTTTTAATTTTTTTTTTATGTTTTTGAATTGTTTAGATAAATTAATGTAAAAAATAAATTTTAAATAATAATAATAAAATATTATTATGATAATTTTTAAGTAAAAAATACGTTAAAAAACAACCATTAGTTATTACAATCGTAAAAATTATTACCAAAATATTGGAATTGCTGAAAGTTTTGTTTTATTTAGTGGTGAAAATGATTTGAAATTTTAGTAAATAATATAAATTATATTTTAAGATTTTATTTTAAAATGTAATTTTTTGAGTTGTGATGTTTTTTTGATATGATATCATATTCTAGTTAACTAAATTATTACGAATTTAAATCTCACTATCCTTATTTTATTTGATAAAAATTAAACACAAGATAGAATGAATGAGTTTAAACTCAAAAAGCTTTCATTAGAGAATAATATATATTATATTTTAAAACTTATCTAATAAAACAAAAGAAATGTCTTCATATTTATAACAATTGTTTTGAGAAAATTATTACAATCCACCACTACTCAAAATATGAGCCTGTCAACCAGCCAACATTCCCCATTTTCAAACTAATATTTCTATATTCCTTTCATATTCGATCTCTACAAAGGACAAAATGCCCCCCATAAAAAGATTCTTTTTTTTATCAGGACAAAACTTTCAATATAATTGAAAACTATATAATAAAAAATAATAGTTACCAATGGACACAAGGAGAAGATTATCTAGTAATCAAAGGACAAAATGTAAAGCGCCAATCAAGCAAGAATTATTCCACCATAAAGTTCCTTTACGAAAAGCTTCCAATCTCTACTCCCTATGATTTTTTTTCCCTCTCCTTGTTTTTCTCTTTAATTTTATTTCCTTCTTCGGGGTCTGGGCCCCTTAGTTTCAGTATTTGTGACAGGGAAAAGGAAGGACTCACCTTTTGTTTTAGCCTTTGTCGAGAGATTCAAAAGTGAGAGATGGCCCTGTCGTGTAGAAAGAGCTTCGGTAATTGAGCTTGAAAAGAGGCCAGGGAAAAGTTAGAACCATGCTTCTGCAGACATTTTTCTGCCTGTTGGGTTATCAGGCATCGGCTGGCACTTTGGATCTTACCACAACGACATCATGTGATTACCTGGTCACAGTGGAAAAACTTCAAATAATTTTGGGCATTTTCATGGTTGTCTAATGGTCTTTGAGGAATTTTTTAAAATTGAGCTAGATCAATGGTTCTCATACTCCTACTCCTGTAAAACAATTCTTTTTTTTAAAAAAAAATCCTGTGGTGTTTATGCTATAAGAATATGGAGAGAAATGCAATATACAGAAGAAGAAGAAGAAGAAGAAGAAGAAGAAGAAGAACGAAATGCAAGAGAGTGATCTTGAATATTTATACATGCTAAATCACATGAATTTGCATTGTAAAGTGTAGGTATATTGTTTATCTTACTCTTAAGATCAGTAATATAAAAAATAATTATCTTTATCATGAATTACAAAGCAACTAACCTAGAAAAAGAATAATTAATGTAGGTATCCCGCTGTTAACTTGTGAAACAAGTAATTAAATTACTTATAAAATGGGAAATTCATGTGGATGGTTGCGGCAGAGCAAACATGCCTAAAATCATTTGGTGTGCCATGAAGAACTGTTCAGAACATGAGATCAATTTAGAGCTCAACTTGTTTTTCTCCTCAGTTTTTCCCTTCTCCTACTTGGCCTTGCTTCGTTTTCTTCTCAATTTTATTTCTCCTCCTCCGCCCCGCTGTTGACGGACTCGGTTTTGAGACCAACATTTTCTCCTTGAGCTCGTTTTGGAATCCAAGTTTTTCTGCAGCACTGTCAGGATTAAAGTTCTATGCTTGTATATCTTCCACAGTTTCTAATTCAATAATCCAAAAAGCAAAATTCGAATTTCAAGTTCCATACAAAGGAAAGTGGTAGGTGAGAAAGATAGCACTATAGACTTCGCCATTTCTCTCACCTCTCCACAGTCCACACACAAAAGCAGCTGCCGTGGCCCTAACATCAACCACCTCCATTTTCGACAGAAAGAAAATATAAAAAACTATGGCGCTTTGAAAATCACACCAGAAGTTGAACGAAGAGGTTGTTGACAATTGCACCTTTTAGGTTAATTCAATATTTTTAATTCATCTCAAGTGGCTTATCAATCTGAGGATTACTTGCCCCATTAATTAGCATTATAGTGTATTGTTTATTTACTAAAATAATCAAGAATGAAAGATCATCGTATATGGGAGCAGCACTATCAACATAACATTAGATTATGCATGATGATGGTGTTTGCTTTAGCAGTTGGCAAATCACAATCACTTTATAATTCAAATATGAGTTTCGTTCTAAACTCTGGCTGCTTTATGACGGCATAATTAGCTGAACAAGAAAGAAACAAGTGCTAACAAAGCAAATTAACTATTTTTTTTAATTAATGGGAGTGTCCGGCAGCTTGCGTATATATCGGCTAATTCCATGGATCCTGAAATTAATGATTATATAAGCATTTAGTGGCTATCATATTAACAACCACAGAACTTGAACTTGAGATCACATGAAAAGCAAATTTTTTAATTCCAAATTCTTATCACTTAGCCATCTACTAGATGGTTAAAACAAATTAACTATTGGTTTAGCACGAACATGTTTTTTTTTTAATTATTAGCTATGTTTTATTAGCCTATAAATAAATTTATTAGGTTTTCTGTATGATTCATTGGTTATAGATTTCATACTCTTCTAATCCGCCTACATCATCAACTTTGATGAACAATAGTTAAATATTTGTATAGCTTAAAATTCATATATATAGTTAAATTAACATGAAGTTTTACTACAAATTTGATCAACGTAGGATGCATTTTAAGATATTAATCCAGTCACCATAAAACAATCTAAAGATATATAGTTACAACTTTGTTTTTAATAACCAGTTTAGTGAGAATTTCATTTCCACTCAACCTTGAAATTAACATTTTTCTTTGAATTCCAATCCATGTTTATCGTTACCAATTGCCTCAAATCGTATCAAATATCCATTGCTAACAATCTTAGCTAAAATTAAAAGAGTGTTACTATTTATTTTTGTATTTCAAAAATATTTTTAAAATAAATTAATTTTTATTTTTTTCAAAATTGATTATTACTACATTTTCAAACGCTCCAAGTTGGGAAGAGAGAAGCAAAACCAGACCAACAGAAACATTGGCGACTAGATTGGTTTCTCCGTCGCCAAAGCTTTCGGCGGCATAAAAATCTGTGCTATGGAGACGAAATCAAACCGTCGCCGAAACACTTAGTTTTATAGTGTAAGCATATAGAATAGCCCAAACTGAGTTGGGGCTTTAGAAAATGGGAGCGGTTGTATTAAAGTTTGGGCTAACTTTCTGTTAGTAAAAGTAAATTTACTGGGATGGACCAAGGCCCATCTATATTGGACTCTGCTATACTGCTAAATTTATAATTATGAGGCATTATTAAAATAATTATAACTATAATTTACGGTAAACCTTCACAAAGTAATTACAACTATAATTTATACTAAGCATGTGCAAACTAGATCAGGTTAATAATAAAAAAATAAAATGTTATCATTTTAATAAAAATAATTGACTTGGTAATCATTACCATTTTTTGTATAATTAACGGGCTGAGCTATGAAAATTTATGCGTGCTATCAAATAATTAAAGGTATACTTCGACAGTGGAGGAAAAAAGAAGCAGCAAATCACTATATAAATAGCTTGTATAAATTACTAAAAATGATAATTTTTTTTTTTAATTTTTAGGACAATAATTATGTCATGCTTTGTGTGATTCTTGAAGGCTTCTTTCTCAAAGCACATGATGGAAGAACCAGGTGGCTTGCTGGTTCCTGCTACCCCCCTTTTAGACTTTTAGTGGAAGACCAACGTTGTGTTTGAAATTTTTGCAGCAATACATATAGCTGAACTGTTCACAATATTATTGAAGCAATGATTACTCATGCCCTTATCTCCTTGGCCGCCACAAAGAATCGAGGAAAAAAGAAGACAGATTTTATTTGAAGCTTCCTCCATGTCAATGAAGCTTGAAGATTGCAGGAAAAAAAAAAGGGATTGCAGGATCACATAATCACAAACTCCTATGTTTAGCAAAACTCCTAATCTTCCTTTTCTCCTTGCAAAAGAAGAAAAATTGATTCAATATTATGACACTAATTCATCAGCATTGGAAACTCTTCTGTAGATTCTGATATCAAAACGTCCCCTTGCAAGCTATAAAACACGCACAAACAAACATTAGCATCTCTATCAAGGAATTCTAATCCCTTAATTTACACAAATTTTCTCAAACCAGCTGCGTTTTTGTTTCTGTTTTTCAGCAAATTATTTTGACGTTTTAAGAAAAATTAGAGTAATGTATACATGGGAAGAAAAGAACGCACTTTTTTGTGCTGTAATTTGGAGGTTGTAATAACTCTTTGTGGAGCACGTAATTTGATCCAGTTCTGGTCGGAAGAGAGAGTGCTTTACGAAACTATTTTTTTTCGTGGGCGGTCAAGGGAGAAAAAGAAGAGGTGGCTTGACAAGGAAATGACTATGATATTGTATCTCCAAAGAGAAGAAATTCAAAGGAAAGTTCCTTGCTTCTTAATCCATACATGTATTTGGTATTTTCAGCATCAATTTCCACTTGAGTGGTGATGGTAGATATACTTATCATAACAACCACATTAAGAAATTGATCAAATCTTGATTGCGTATCAAGTGACGAGTTCATTTTGGAAATTAATTGAAAGAGCCTGCTGAATTTCATTTTTAACATAATCTACTATGTTAGAGAACTGAATTTTAAAATAAATTAAACAGAAATCAATTTGGTTAACTTAATTAATTTAAAAAGTTATTGTAAAACACGGTTAAAATCTAAATTTTACTTGAATTATTTAAATTAGTTTTCAAGTAATAAGAACATTTACTCAAATATGCTTATTTTTTTAAAATTTTAGTTGCTCGAAGACTACATGTTCTCGTTAGAAAATATTTTTAAAAAAAATTCATTCCCAACTAATTTATACTTAGATGCACATTATACAAACTAATTCAGATTTAAAAAAAGAAATCAAGAAATTAGACCATATGTGTGTGTGTATTATATTTCTAAAAAAGAATAAAAAGTACAAAATGAAAGAAAGAAATCACACCACGTAACTTAAAAAGCCGGTGGCCAGGATTACATCGGCAGGAATGTAACTCAATTACACACAATGCTGAAAACTGCAGGTCCGGTTAGATCAAAAGATTGCTTAGTATCATTTTCAACTCTCTTTCACTTTATGTTTTCAAAATGATTGAAACACAAAAATAAAATAAAATAAAATTATCTGCTATGTTTTTCTTTTAAAAAAATTAAAAATAACAAACATGATCATAATTTCATATTTTTTTTATTTTTAAATATATCATATATAGATATATCCGACTTTGTATTCTCTATTTCTCACTTAAATATCATGAGATCCATCATAAAAATTATTAGCGGATTTCAACATTACATAAGAGATCAGATCTTGGTCACGTCACTAGAGGCAGCCCTAGGTTGCTTATAGTACCTCGTCTATAGATTAATTGTCTGCTAAGTGGGTTGACTTAAATCCAAGTTGTCTTGCAAATTAAGGAATATTTCCAAGTGCCTAGCTACCACTCCAATATCACGAGCTCTTCTGGTTAAAGAACGATGGTTTATATTTCTTTAGGGAGGCAAAACAAATCTATAGATTACGAGAAATTCATGTACATGACTCAAGAAATTAAAAGAAAAAAAATATAACAAATATCATATATATGCATATATGAACATAAATACTGAGAATTCAAAACAAAAACAGCAAAAAACCTCACTCTAGCCTTACATTATCTAACATATTTCAGGCCATATTATATATTTACAGGAAATCATCAATGTCCAAACTCTCAGGAATTTCAAACTTCAACAAGCTGCTGTAGCACTCCCTCTCATCCTCAGTACTGCTGCTGTTGAGATAAGTTGATGATGAATTCAATGGATCCGGGCTCATTAAAGGCGTTGATATAACTGAGTCGATGCTGAAGTTCTGATATCCATTGTTTGCTGATTGGAATCCTGAGTACTCTCCAAGTTCAGGAACTGTAGGATCTGGAGTAGTACTATTGCAATAAAAGTTTGGCAGTGAAACCAAACTCTCATTCAAACTTGAAGGCACGAAGTTTTCTGGGGAATTTTGGCAGTTGAAAGTGCTCGTCGGATTCGACGAAAACCCTTCTACATTTGCTTGCATGACTTGTGTTGTTTGGTCTATAAACGCGCCAGTAGATGTAGTAGCAGTAGTACAAGCAGGAACTTGTTGAACTAGATTATGAAACTGCCTAGGTTGTGATAATAATGCAGGGATATCTTGGTTTTGTAACAGTGGGTTGCAAAGCTGGTTTTCTTGTAGTTTCCGCAAAAACATGTCTGAATTTTCTTGTTTCAATGATGATAGAGTGGTGGCTAGTCTGAAAATATCAGGATTTAGTAGGGCCTGAGTATTGCCCACCAAGGTTGACAGATTGAGAAGTGTTGATGGGTTGCACAAAGCTGAACTTATAATGGAGGATAGGTCAAGAAGATCAAGACGTGGGGCATGAGTCACAGGATCAATTCCATTTCTAAGTAACCTTTTTCTTATATGAGTATTCCAGTAATTCTTGATTTCATTGTCAGTTCTTCCTGGCAAACGAGCTGCTATAGCTGACCACCTTACATTGAAAAAAACAAGAGTTGTTAGCGTAATATTCAAATTAAATTATGAATATCTTGACAACAACAATATTATTATTCATAGGTACACTAATCCTACAAGCTATCAAAAAGAAAAAAAATCAAGAAAAATCAAAATAATTAAAAGGTATATAAAATTACTTGTTTCCCAAAATACTGTGAAGATGAATTATAGTCTCTTCTTCTTCAAATGAAAATCTTCCTCTCTTGATATCAGGTCTCAGGTAATTTGTCCAACGAAGGCGACAGCTCTTTCCACATCTTTGAAGCCCTGTAAGAAGTGAATTAAATTAGCTATGTTATAAGTAAAAAAAATCCATCATCATCATCATATTAAGATGGAAAATAGTTATTTTCTTTGATTCAAGAAAACAAAATATTTTCTAACATATACCTGCATTTTTGGGGAGGGACCGCCAGTTGCCAGGTCCGTGAAGTTGAATAAAACTGATGAGCTTGTGATCTTCTTCTGGGGTCCAAGGACCTTTCTTGAGTCCATTTTTGTCACAGCAAGGTACTCTTCCCATTGTTACTGATACTATGTTCCTTTTCTTTGCAGTAGTACTTGTGTTTATGGCTTAATTATAAGGAAGGGGACAGGGTTGTTAAAGGGAGAGAAAGGGGGCTGGCTCTTGAAACAGAAAGTGTAGCTGTGGCTGATGAGGAGAAGATGACCCTTCATATATATACAAATAGCGGACAGCTATGAAGGGGAGAGAGATTTCAAGTCAAAAAGATTTGGTACCGGCCTCAGGCCACGTATCTCTCTGCTCTATGTTAACAATACAATAATACATGTGTATAATGTGTATACAATAATCTTGTAATTATACACGATGACACGTGCCATGGCAGAAAAATTGTAGAACGTAAGCAACATTCGAGTTAAAGGAGAGAGACTGTATTACTTTATGGATATGGTGATTAAAACCCAACAAGTGAAAATTGATCCATTGTGAAAGAGTAATTATGGATTTTTCTCATGAATGTGTTCTTATTTAAAGACGATTTATGATAAAAGTGAGATTTTGAGGTAGATGGGAAGAAAGAAATTGAAGGTATTAAATAGTTAGATAAAAATCCTCAAGAGGATCTGTCATCAATGATCATGTAAATAGCTAAATAAATACATTTATTGACAGAGCTAAGTTAAAGATAAAGTTTAATCACACCAGACCAAATAATTTAACATTACAAAATTATAATTTTTAATTTGACTGTTAGATTGAGCTCAATTTATTTCAAGTGATTCTAAGAGTCCTATCATAATCTATTTTTTGGTTATTCCTCAAAATTTTATCTTTTTTTCTTTTAAATAAATAATAAATAATAATAGCAAGAAGATTGGTATTTTGAAAAAAACAGGCTAAGGAGGATTCTAAATATACAGAAAAATCAAGCTATAATTTTAGATGAAATTAAGAACCTAATTATACTCTATTGTACTCAAAACTAGAAAGAAAATGCAGATTCAAGGTTAAATCAAATCATTATTAGATGAAATTGTATAAAAATTAAGCCCAATGATATAATTACATTTTTAATAGGTCAATTTGATTTAATCATGGACCAAATTAAAATTTAATTATGTTCAAGAACTAATTTGGGTCAAATTAAAGGATTTAATTAGATGCAAGGACTTAATTATACTTTAAATTGATCAAACTAATTTTTATTAAGGGCTTAATTGATGAAAAAATAAGTTTAAAAGCCCAATTTAGACTTAATCGAGAAGATTGAAATTTTAAGAGACCAAATTTAATTTTTACCAAGTTAATTGATTCAAATCAAGGGTAAAATTGGAAGAAATCAAACGTTTATGGTCTATTAGGCGTCAAATTGAAAAAATCACAGCTAAAGACCTTTCCGTAAAAGATGTCGAACTACGAGAATTTAATTGATTGAAATCGGGACTTAATTATACTTTAAATTGATCAAATTAATGTTTATTAAGGGCTTAATTGATGAAAAAATAAGTTTAAGAGCTCAATTTAGACTTAATTGAGAAGATTGGAATTTTAGGAGACCAGATTTAATTTTTACCAAGTTAATTGATTCAAATCAAGGGTAGAATTGGAAGAAATCAAAAGTTTAGGGTCAATTAGGGGTCAAATTGAAAAAATCACAGCCAAGGACCTTTCCGTAAATGACATTGAACTACGAGAATTTAATTGATTGAAATCAGGAGTGAAATTGAAGAAAATTAAAAGTTTAATGGTCAATTGAGGGTGAATCTGCATAAATCCAAGATCAAGGACTAATATGAAAAAGAAACCAGAATTCGAGGCTGATATTAAAGTTTGGCAAGGATAAAATTGCATAAAATTAAAAGTTTATGGTCAATTAGGGGTGTAATTGAAAGAAATTAAAAGCTGGAGGATCAAATTAAACTATATCCAAATCCCTAAATTAAAACCTTAAAAGCCAAAACGATGTCGTTTCATTTAAATGAAACAACATCGTTTTGGCTTTTAAGGTTTTTTTGACCAAAATGACGCTGTTTTTTACCGAAACAGTAAAAAAAAAGGACAAACTAAATGATGCATAGTCTTTTACTGTTAATTTTCTTTATCATTTTTCACCTGAAAGCTGCTCAAGTGACCATTTTTTCAGAGCATTTCATGCTTTATCTCTTAATCAAACCAGACAAACCATATACCAACATGATAGCCAGCACTTGATCATACCTTGATATGGTTTTTTTTTGGCCGATTGATTCCACATCGACTTTGGTGCCACCTTGAAAGACCAACTCAGATAATCTTGAGTTATCAAAATTTGACATTTAATGATGTTAACTTTGTGTTATTTTTCATTGATTTCATTGGATTTTATGTTAATTTTGGATTTTATGCTATTTATTTATTTATTTTAGGATTCTGATTTGGGTCTTCTCATTTATGCTTCCATCTTCACATCTAGCTCCCGACTGAAGAAATCCTCGCACTTAATTACAAACACCATTAAAATGAAAAATGTCACAAAAAAGCTCTGAAAGCGTGAAGGATATATATGTTACCAAAACAGGCTCTTTAATTAGCTATGAACAGATCAAATTGTTGATGGTGTGAATGCCTACGAAAAAAGGTGAATTAATTGAAATTGGATCATAGAGAGAAATGATAATAGTGCTAAGAGGTTGACTTTATTTTTGTACAAGTCCAAAGGGAGAATAATTGGAAGGTAGAGTAGATAGACATGATAGAAGAAAACTTTCCACTGTTGCATTGCTGGTTTCTATCATTATTTGAAAATTATTTGCCCATTAACAAGGCCTTCCTACGTTAGCTGCTATCAGCATTTCAGCACAATCTGGCCTCTTTTGGCCAAGAAAAATAAACCCATCGAATATAGAACTTTAACTCTCAATTTAATAATATAAATTATATTTAATAATTTAAATTTTTTCAAATGAACTAATTTTTTGCTAAAATATAAAAGTTTTTGACAATATATATTTATGTATTGAATACTCATTTTCCATGCCCCTGCCATCCATCAACACGTACCAATAATAATATACTATATATATATATATATAGGACTTATTTTTACCACCTTTCTAATTTATCAAAGCCTCATGAGCTCCTTCTCCTCGAGATAATATTTTAACATGTTGTTTCCTGCTTTACCACTGTCCTTTACAGGTGTGTTCGAAT
>Ga0325401_1005625_pt1 | contig 12037 bp, 8 predicted proteins | sample PopdelMetagenome_FD_205666 | JGI IMG/M metagenome (GOLD analysis project Ga0325401, IMG submission 205666) | Populus deltoides microbial communities from Bellville, Georgia, United States - Xylem-PdKOR-R2 | ecosystem: Host-associated > Plants > Phyllosphere > Stem > Wood/Secondary xylem | place...
TCCAATTAGAATTCAATTACTCTTTTCTAGGACAAAATAATTCTTCCTTGTAAAACAAAATCAACTATATATTTATTAATTAAGTTTATATCTTGACGTTTCTTTCTCATTCAAGTTCTACAAACAAAATAATTGATGAATTCTATTTCTATTTATGAAGGTCAATACTTTTTCATGGAAAAAGGCAAAACTAGAATTGCCGTGTCTGGTTGCAAACAAACAAATCTTAGTTGCAGGGTCTTTGAGATCTCCCAAGAGTCCACACTTCAAAGCCCGCACTTTACAAAAACTAAATATACAAAAGCTTTTTCAACCTTTTTTTTATATAAAATATTTTCAATCTAGAAATCAAAATACTTGGACACATAATTGATATTTTATTAAAATATAACTAAAATTAAGATATTTAAACTTATAATATTAGCATGCCCTTGGTCATGTTCATCAACTTTGTTTCTCAGAATAATTTTTTTTTAGAGCTTAGTAATTGAGATTAGTTTATAACAAAAAAAAAAAAGTAATTGTGTGTTTTTCCTCTAATATATGTATTACAATCTTTCCTTTATCGAATCAATTTCATAACTAATTTGGGTTGTTCTGTGGCAGTTTCAATGATTTATATAGTTATTGATAACTTTTACTTAACTGGTAATAGCTATGGTTAAATTATTAGGTAAGATTTTAATATATAATTTATATTATTTTTTAATTAAGTTTGATGCTCTGTTTCTATTGCATATGCTTATGTGGTTTCGGAAATGGGCCTGGCAATGCCGCTTAAGATCTTGAATAAATGTTCTTGAAAAAAAAAAAAACAATTGCACTATGCGAATCATGGTATAATTGAGTATAACAGCAACACTGATAGCCTAAATTTTGTTCATGCTCAAAACGTTTTTTTAGAACATTTTCTTTGACACCATGGAGTTTCACTATAATTAGGTCTTCTAAGCAAGGTTCCATCCTATTTCGTCTGAAATAGACAGTATATCTTCTATTATTTAAAAAAAAACAAATAAATTTCATTTCACTTGAAATCTCATCTCATTATGAATTTCTTGCTCAAATTAGAGCCAAGTTGTTTCGATTTTTTTCCATCCGTTCTGTTCCAGATTTTTTTTATGAACTTATAATTGGTGCCGTTTTGAGTCGGGATAAAAATCCATAATTCTCAAAACAGGTAGCCATGCACAGATCTTCATCTCTCTTTAATTTCCCGTTGCCCATTTCCCCTCTTCCCATCTTTCCTTTATCAAATCCAATTCTTAACTGGTAATGAGCTACAAAGTTGGGTCTGCTTTAGGGTTCCATGACTATGATGCTAATTCCAAGTTTGAAGTCCTTTCTTTCATCCAGATTAGCTGGCTCAATGCAATTAGGGAATGGCAAGAGGAGTTTGTTGGCAATAGGAACTGTAGGGAATTTGTAGAGACCATTACCAGAGATCTGCTCGGTGGTTGTGTCTTTGTGTTTTCACCAAGAGGAGAGGTAAAATTATGTATTAATTTGCACTGATAAAATGTTTTCGGTAAGAAATTGTGAATCCACATATTAGTTGTGTGATTGACTATGCTTATATGAAACTCAATGAGGTTGGTAATAAGAGAGAAAGTATCAAATGAGGAGCATGGATTTGTTTGGAAAATGTTGAGGAATTGACAATGGAATCTACTTTTATTAGACTATGTGTGAAATATTCAGTTTTTCGTAATGTTGCTTTGCAATATTAGAATCAGTTGTTTATAGAAATCCCAATGAGCAACCCACTAATATGCAGTCCGATCGAGAGACTTTGTCTTGAGTTTCGTAGTAGAATTTCTTCATAGAATGGATGCAGTGCAGGTTCCTATTATAGATTTTTCAATCACAGAAAAAAAGGTTGAAATGATGGAAGACGTGAACCATTAGGCTTACAAGAGAATTATTTAAACAAGTAAAGCAATCAGCTGAACCCTATAAGATTTGCTACAATTAATCCTCAGATTTGAAGTTAACGTAACGTCATCTTCCTTAATTTCTGATAGGATTTTGACAGCTTTTCATTAGGATCTGATAAGTCTTCATGTTGATCTAGTTTTTCGTGATTTGTAGGACAATTGCAGGATTATGGTTTTATAAAGGAAAAATCAAAGTCCATGCTTATAAAGGAATGAACGTTCTTACTTTCATTATATATGGAGTCGGATTCAAAAATAACACAATAATGGTAGAAAATATGATAAAATCAAAAAAGCAAAACAAGAAGAAAGAACAACATTAATTAGCTGCGTATTACATTTTTATTATTGTGTTTTAAATATATGATTTTACAATGGTAGGAACAGCAGAACACCACATGAACAGCAGAACAAAGGCTGCCCACTTCCTCGAACTTCTTTGTTTCTTTCCTTTCTTTTTCTTTTTCTTTTTCTTTTTCTTCTTGGAGGAGAAAGAGGGTTGTGCTGCTCGTTTCGTTTCATTTTCTTGGAAACCATACAGAAAATTCTTGGATCTGTTGATTGTTTCTAGCTATTAGTCTTTTTCTATAAATCATATAAAATACTAAGAATATATTAATTTAATATTTCTATAAATAAATATAATTATAAAAACCACTATGATTTGGACAACCACTCCATCATCCTCTTTTTCATACCAATTTTTCAGCTCCTATTCTCTACAATACTGGCCCCCCTACGTGACCTCACTTTCTTCCTTTGTCCAAAGAAATTCCAAATAAAAGAGAGAATTTTTATGAGAAATAGGACATCACATATTCATATATTTTTTTCTTACTCTCCTCCGATCTGTCTATGTCTTCTTCCGTTTCTGCCTCCCTCAACCTCTCCTTCTATTTCCACGTCCTTTCCTTTATTTCTGTCTTTTCTTTTCTTTTCTTTTTAAGCCTTTTTAACCTTTCTCTCTCCCACTTTCTATCCTTTCCTAGTGGGTAAAGTTGAACACGTGGCGACCATCTATTAGCTTTTAAGATTACGTTTATCTCCGTGTGACCGTGTCACAATAAAATCTAAGGGTGAATATGTAAAGATAAGGTTGAACATGTGGGGGTAATCTATTGGTTCCTTGGATTACCTGGTCCTTTCTCATAAACATAGTTCCTTGGATTACCTACGCGACCTTACTTTCTTCCTTCTTTGTCCCATCCTTTTCTTTCTCCTTTGATCATGCCGTGATTTTAGGGGGTTTTTTTATTCTTTCTTCTTTGTCCCATTCCTTTCTTTCTGCTTTTGTCATGCTCCTTTTATCATGTTTTTATTTAGAATACAAAAAATTATTTTTTAAAAATAATATTTTAAAAAATAAAAACTCAAACACACTATTTCTCTTCTTATTTACAGCCGTGATTTCAGGTCCTCTTTTTATGCCTTATTTGCAAGAGCAAGAGAGAGGAATTGGCTCAAAAGGAGGCTTTTATGGCATGATGGCCAAAAGATGGCCATTGCTATTCTATGACAGCCATAATGGTCGGTAGGATGTGAATTTGATGGGGGGAGAGGAGAAATGCAGGGGAAAGAAATCTTCTTCTTCCCCTGCCTCTGTGTTTGCAGGGAAGAAGAAGAACCACAGTGCCATTTAAAATGGCATCGTTTGGGGTTTTTTTTTAACAATGGATGAAACGGCGCTGTTTTGAACAAAACACGTCGTTTCATTTAAAAGGAAATGACGGCAAAATCATATCAAAGTCCAAATCAATCTTCAATTTGTGATTTGTTCAATCAAGTCCTAAATTGCAATTTTAATTTTAAAAATCAATTCAATTGCTTCCCTGCCAAATTCAATCGTCGGCCATGAAGTTAGCCGCCTTTTTCACTTTAGTCCTTAGTTTCTGATGTCTGCAATTTGACCCTTAATTAATCAATAAACTTTTAATTTCTTCAATTTAGCCCCTGATTCAGTTAATTACAACCCCTCTATTTACGCGTCTTTTCCAGTTTGGTCCTTGGTTTCATATTTCTTCAATTAAGTTCCTAATTGGCCATCAAACTTCAATATTTATGCAATTTTGCCCCTGATTTGACCAAATTAACTCTTAAAAATTATATTTTGACCCCAGAACTTTAATTTCTTCCAATTAAAGCCCAATTGACTCGAAAATTAATTTTTCTTACAATCAAACCCTTCATAAACTCAATTTAACCTTTAATAAATTTAATTGAGTCCAATAAACATCTGATTTTATACATTTCTTCCTCAAATTGAATTTTCTTTGTCAGCTAGGCTCTCATCAGTCAATGATATACTGTCAAATTTCAATCCTTGTATTTTTAAACCTCCTCAACCAATTTTTAGTTATTTTCCAGGCACTTTGGCATCCTCTTCTCACTGTTATTATTTTTTTGATTTTTTTATTGTTTATTTTTTAGTCCGAATATATATATATATATATATATATATATATATATATATATATTTATTTATTTATTTATTTTTGGAAGAGAAAAACTAAATTTGGAGAATAACCCAAAACAGGTTATGACAATTGCCCCCTATTTACAATACTTACGATAAAAAGTCTCGTAAGAGATTTTAGATAGTAAGTTTTGTAAAGAAGAAAAAAAAAAGATAACGGACTCACCATATGATGAATTGTTTGGAAAGCATTTGAGGGCTAGAAAGCACACTCAAATGGTCAAAAGGTTTTTTTCCTGGTGAAATTCAAAGATTTTTGAAATGGTTGAATTGTAATGGGTGACCTGCCCAAGTGAAAAAATATAGAGAATGGTTTCATTGTAATGGGTGACCTACCCAGGTAAAAAAAACATGGAGAATGGTCTCATTGTAATGGGCGACCTACCTAGAAAAAAGGATGGTCTCATTGTAATGGGTGACCTACCCAAAGGGAAAAAAGGAAAGAGTTGTCTCATTATAATGGGTGACCTACCTAGAAAAAAGGATGGTCTCATTATAATGGGTGACCTACCCAAAGGGAAAAAAAGAAAAGAGTGGTCTCATTATAATAGGTGATCTACCCAGGTGGAAGAATGGTCTCATTGTAATGAGGGACCTACCTAGGCAAAAAAATACAGAGAATTGGTCTCATTGTAATGAGTGACCTACCCAAGTGGAAAAGGGAAGAGTGGTCTCATTATAATGGGTGACCTACCCAGGTGGAAGAATGGCCTTATTGTAATGGATGACCTACCTGGGAAGATGGTGAGGGCTCAAAGACGCACTCAAAATGAGGTAGGGTTAGAAAATACACTACCACCCTCAAAATGAGGTGAGGGCTCAAAGGCGCACTCAAAATGAGGTAGGGTTATAAAATGCACTACCTAAGAGATGAGGGCTCAAAGACGTACTCAAAAGGAAATGAGGGCTCAAAGGCGCACTCCAAAGGAAGCGAAGGCTCAAAGGCGCATCTTGACAACGAAGTAAAGGCTCAAAGGCGCACTCAAAATGAGATGAGGACTCAAAGACTTACTCGAAAAGAAAGTGAGGGCTCAAAGGCACACTCAAAATGAGGTAGGGTTATAAAATGCCCTGCCCAAAAGGTGATGGTCAAACACCGATCTGACAATGTTAAAACTAATGCATTATGATTGATATGCATGCATACTTACCTGAGAAATATAGGTCCTCATTTCTTCATGGTGTCTTTCTTTTCTCAAAAGTTGGAGTGTAAGTAGTAAATTTCGATGACTTTTTCGCTCTTGCTTACTTGAGTCATATCTTGTGATCTTGACCTCTGAGAAGGGCTTCATATCATCCTACTTCTTTACCCTTTAACCTATATCTCAAGGGTTGCCAATTATGCCCGACATTTTTCTTAGAAAAAGAATTATAAAGCCTGCCCTACCATGTATTTTTTATTGCCTCCCAGCTTGATCATACCCCCAAGTATTCAATTCGGGTTTGGGAATAAGGCTATGTAAAGGAAGTTTTGACAAGGAGTTGTTTTGATGCAGAAATGTTGGAATTTCAAAGCTATTCTAAACACAGAAATCATTTTGACATCGATTCAAAGCAAACTCGTTCTGAAGAAATTCAAGTGATTCCTATGGAGAGGTTTTAGAAGTGATGAAAACCTTTTGTTTTGCTTTTGGTGAAAAACATGAAGTGATATTGGGTTTGGTAAAAAATGGTTTAAGATTTAATTTGAGGGTTACAAAGAACCAGCCTTCAAAGCATTCATTTTATTTGCATGAATAATAATTTGGTTCGCATGAGAAAGCACTGCCTACCGATCCAGATTGCTTGCCTTTGATCAGAAAGGGCTTGATTAGGCATGTAATATAGGCTTGGGCTCTTGGTTATGAAGAAAAGGATATTTGTAGGCTCAAAAGGTGTTTCAAGGGATTTGAAGACTAAGGATCACTAGTGCTTGTTTCCTGACCTTTTGTCTTTGGAATGTCTTTTCAAAATGGTTTATCGTGCCCCCCAATGTTGGGCTCTTTCTCTTTGTTTTTGTTTTCTTCATTTGGTTTTGAGCATCATTTAATTGTTTTTTTTTTCTGTATGCTCAAATTTTTTGGATCCTTTGGATTTTTCTTCATACCCCTAGCTTTGTTTGAGCACCTTTGATGATTGAGAATTTTCTTTTATGCCCCCCAGTGTTGCTTGGGCACTTCAATCATCGAGGTCTTTTCTGCGTCTCTCGCACTTGACTCCAGTTTGGGGTGTGATCCTATCCAAGGTTATTTCTAAAAAATGTTACTAGACTCAAAAAGGGATTGCAAAGGAGGCATTTCCTCATCTCAAACACATGCACTTAAGATCGGTAAGCCTTGCTTTCATGCGAGTATGCAAAGTGATTTCTCATTATTTATTCAAATAAAACTCAACTTTGAAGTCACCTCATGGTTTTTTTTGTGTTTGTTTGTTTGTTTTTTTTTTCAAGTTTTCTAAGTGTATAGTTACCTTTCTAAGGAATCACTTGAATTTCCAGAATTCATTTGTTTTGGAGAAACACCAATATGATTTATATTTTTGTACCAAACTTTGAATTCCTAAAATTCTTATAAATATGTGAGATCATGCATAGTTTTGGAAAAAGGAAAACATGTTATAAGCATAGGAAAATACATGATCTTATTAACAAGAAGGCTCATTTGACAAAGAAAGTCTTGTGGCATTATGAGCTAAATTACCGACAAGACTGAAATAGTTGAAACCAACATGATTAAACAAAAGGCAATAATATGGCAGGCCTCATCCTTCCATTTTGGTAAATCTCCTCTTAGGCTAGCCTCCCCATAATAATTCTTAGGATGATGGGGATAAAAACTGTGGTTGGAATTTGAGTCCTTCAAAATTTATGCTACCCTTTCGCACCCTACCTGGACCAGTGATGCTTTTAGATTCCCCGAACATTCGATTGTTAGTGCATTTCTAATCCACCGCTTTAAGCATGATTAGGTAGAGGGTTCATGTTCACATTCAGAGTGTCTTTAAATGCTATTCACCCTACCTTAATTAATTGCAAAAGCTTTCTCTTAAAGGTGTTGCAAATATGAATGTCATGTCTGGCAACACCAGCATGGTATTCACAAGTGAGCTCTGGCTTATACCAGCCAGGGTAAGGGGGCTGCAAAGGTGCTAGAGGTTCGAGAGTTATATGTTTGATGCTTAATAACTTCTGGTACATCTCATTTAGAGGTAGCGGTAATGGAGGTAGTTGTTCTTGGACCCTTAAGTAATTTCTAATTTGGCTTAAAAGTTTTAAGGCTTAGGTTTTTTTATGTCGGCAATTTAGGATGGAGTGTGGTAGTTTTGGGATGAGTTTTTCCTACCCTTGTAGCCATCTTCAACATGATTAACCTCTTTTCTTTCGAAACCTCTATTCTCAATGGGTGTAGAAATTCTACCACTCTTGACGCCTTGCTCTATGCGTTCACACACTACCACAACATTAGTGAATTGTTGGGCCAAACTACCTATTATGGTGCCTTGAGTGTGTCGGCAAATAAAGTGCCCATCTTTTTATCCAAAAGTTGGGGATGTACTTGAGCAGCTGATTCCCACCATCTTTGAACATATTCCCTTATGCTTTCTTTGTCTTTTTTTCTCTATATTGGACAAGCTGGTTCTGTCGGGAGTGATGTCCATGTTGTACTTGTACTGCTTGACAAAACAACCACCAGATCCTTCCATCTCTAGATTTTTGTGTTGTCCAATCTCATGTACCAGCTCAATGTTGCCCCACTTAAACTATCTTGAAAAAAATGCATCAGTAGTTTTTCATCATATACTACCTCTGTCATTTTATTGCAATAGGACTTGAGGTGAGTCATGGGGCATTATATTCCACTATATTTGATGAACTCTGAAACACGAAACTTTTTCGGGACAACCACATTTGGGACCAGACACGTCTCTACCGCCCGAACTGGGTCATATAAGTCTACCTCTTCAATGACTTTGATTCTGGCTTCCAACGCCTGTATTTTATCTTGATCAATGCTATCAGATGAATTGGCCTTATGGGACTCATTAGCAAATACCTCCATGACTGTCGGGGTTAGTGCAAGTGTCGCTGACTGCACAAATGTTGGATTTTACTGAGGCTCTTGACCATGTTTGCTCATTCTTTCTTTAGGCTAAACTGTAATCGAAGCCTAATTAACGGTGACCGGTCAGTTAGAATGGCCTTCACCAGAGGTATTTCTCAGTGTTTGCTTGAGTAAGCTAGTGAGGCGAGCCACGCTTGTCTTCAGAGACTCCAACTTTTCTTGAAAATGGGCATCACGGTGAGCACGCTCTCTATCTTCTATATTTCTTGCTCAAAGTCGAGTGTTGTAAACTTTTTAGGGACCTATATTTCAATCTGATGCATGTATGTTATTTACAATGAATTGATGTATGTATGGATGCAAATATATGTACATGCGTAGTAGGGAGCTCATACTCTAAGGATAGGTTTTGGGCCATTACATGATGGGTGGATTTCTACCTAGTCTCAAAAGGGTCTTTTGTTGTCCTAGTGATCACCCTCATAAAGGCAATATAAGAGCTTAGTAAGTAATGAGATGACATGTGTACCAATCATTATCAGTCTAAGCACTCAGCGAAGAGTTGGGGTTTACACAAACTTAGACCTTGACTAAAAGTCGTAAAGTAAACTATTAGTCCCCCATTTAACCTAAAGTTTTTCTCAGTATAAACTCTCATAAAATGTGAATGATGCATGAAACAATTTTATACAATCCATGAACAAATATGTACAAAATTAAACCGTATGAGCAAATGAGGAAATGCATATTAACAATAACACACAAACCAAACAATAAAACATGATAATCAGACAAAAACAAAGCTTAATCCACAAGGTTCCTAGTGGAGTCGTCATTCTGTAGCATGTGTGTGGCGTCGCGACGACCGTCCACCCTCTCAAGTAAATGTATGTCTATCTGGCAAATGTGGGGAGACAAGGAATTCTTGTCTTTTATCGGTGGAAAATAGAATGGGAGTCGCTACCTAATATTTTGATCACTAGGAACCCTAATTGGTCTTAGAGATCGGGTACGGAGACTGGTTATGTAAAGGGAAGGTATTAGCACCCCAACTACACCCTACCTAATGTAAGCTGCATTGTTTTGTTGTTTGATAAAATCTAAGGTCTTGTTGTGGTTTTTAATTGTCGGTCTATCTACGGTTTAAGAAAAATCCTCCTCTATAGAGAGATTCTTATCTTATCAGGTAAACACCTAAATGTTTTATGTCATCAAAAGAAAAACCCTTTTAATATCGAGAATATGTTTTACATATAAATTCATAATCCCTAATACTAAAACAAAACAAAATATTTTTTTTGGAATTTTTTAAATATTGGCCAAATTCTCGTGACTTTAATAAACTGGTTATTAAAACCAAAATGCATGTTAAAACATATTTTTTTTTTGAAGTTTTCTTTGTTGTATGAAAATACAATATGGTTTCTTTTTTTCTTTGAGAGACTTGGACGTATGCATGAAACAAATATATATATATATATATATATATATATATATATATATATATATATATATATATATATATATTATTTTTTGAAAAAAACTGAGTATTTTAATTCTGGATTTGTATTTTTACAGTATCAAAATACAAACCAATATTAAGCAAAATTTAGAGGGAAAAAGGCTGACCTGCAGTGGCTCACGGTCGTTGGCAGCGCTGCTGGAGTGGTTGATGGTTGTGGCGGCAGACAGTGGTTCTTCCTTCCTTCTCTTCTGTTTCTGCATTTTCTTCTTCTTCCTATTTCTGTTTCTGTGTCGCCCCTTCAGTTTCTGACGGTGGTTGTGTGGTTGTTGACGATTGTCTGGGTTGCGGACGGTGGCGTTGCAGTGGCTGTTCTTCTTCTCTCTTCTGCTTCTCCCCTTTTTTTCCTTTCTCTCTCTGTTTTTCTTTTCTTCTTCATCTCGAGTTTTTTTCCTTCTCTTTTATGCTTCTCCTTTGCTGCCTCCCTTCTTGATCTCTCTTCCCCTATATTTATAGGTAAAAAAATAAGGGAGAAAGGCCTACTACTCCTGCTCAGTCATGATGCAGGGTTAGGGTGGCCGGGGGGCAGGACCGCCTAAGGGCACATCCCTTCTGTTTTTCTTTACCCCGTGGTAGGCCATGGGTCAGAACTTAGGCAAGTGGGGTGTTTGTTTTCGGCGTGTTTTTGAAGTTTCGGAGAAAGGGGGAGAGGAGAAATGCAGGGGAAAGAAATCTTCTTCTTCCCCTCCCTCTGCGTGTGCAGGGGAAGAAGAAGACCCACAGTGCCATTCAAAACGACACCGTTTGGGGCTTTTTTTTTAACAGTGGATGAAACGACGTCGTTTTGGACAAAATACGCCGTTTCATTTAAAAGAAAATGGCGGCAAAATCTTGTCAAAGTCCAAATCAGTCTTCAATTTGTGATTTGTTCAATCAAGTCCTAAATTTCCATTTTGATTTTAAAAATCAATTCAATTGCATCCCTGTCAAATTCAATCGTCGACCCTGAAGTTGGCCACCTTTTTCACTTTAGTCCTTGGTCTCTGATGTATGCAATTTGACCCTTAATTGATAAATAAACTTCAAATTTCTTTAATTTAGCCCCTTATTCGGTTAATTACAGCCCCTCTATTTACGCGCCTTTTCCAGTTTGGTTCTTGGTTTTAAATTTCTTCAATTAAGCCCCTGATTTGACCAAATTAACTCTCAAAAATTATATTTTGACCTCATAACTTTAATTTCTTCCAAATAAAGCCCAAAATGACTCCAAAATCAATTGTTCTTGCAATCAAACCCTCTATAACTCAATTTAACCTTTAATAAATTTAATTGAGTCCAATAAACATCTGATTTTAGACATTTCTTCCTCAAATTGAATTTTCTTTGTCAATCGGGCTCTCATCAGTCAATGATATACTGTGAAATTTCAATCCTTGTATTTTTAAACCTCCTCAACCAATTTTTAGTCATTTTCCGGGCGCTTTGGCATCCCCTTCTCACTGTTATTATTTTTTTATTTTTTTTAGTCTGAATATATATATTTTTTTAATTTTTGGAAGAGAAAAAATGAATTTGGGGAATAACCCAAAAATGGGTTATGACACTCTAGATTCATTAATCTAATATTATATGAATATTAAAGTTAAATTAAGCCTTTATTAATAATAAATATGTATTTACATGAATATAATAATATCTCATGTAACTAACCGATTGGATATAAGGCTTATTAAACTAACAGTTGGTAACCATTCTATACCGATGGCATTATCTTTTATCAAAAAACAAAATTAACTATAGATTTAATGATTGTCGCACGTGTGCAGTGTCATAGTGAACATAGAGAAAAGCCTATAAAAAAAGGATAAATGTCAAATGTTCAACCCGAATAATGGAGAAAAGACCGAAACACGTTAACTCGGTTGGGCAATTATTCATTTTCTTTCCTTCCTTTATTTTGTCTTCGCTTGAGCCTATTTTGGGCTTGGATCGAATAAAATTCGATATTAAATTGAAGATAATAAGGGGCTAAATTAAAAGAAGAGGGCTTTCCTCAAGTGGGATGAGCTTTGGGGTCTAATTGAAGAGTTGGTGTCAAATTAGGGATTAAATTGAAAAGATGAAA
>Ga0325401_1005628_pt1 | contig 12035 bp, 11 predicted proteins | sample PopdelMetagenome_FD_205666 | JGI IMG/M metagenome (GOLD analysis project Ga0325401, IMG submission 205666) | Populus deltoides microbial communities from Bellville, Georgia, United States - Xylem-PdKOR-R2 | ecosystem: Host-associated > Plants > Phyllosphere > Stem > Wood/Secondary xylem | place...
AAAAAATATAGTATAGTAATTAAGATTCTGAAGGCTTTAGTTATATAGTCTATGAATAAAATTTTTAATAAATATGAAGTGGGATTACCACCACCCGATATTTAAATATCAAAACAATTTCTTCTGTCATAGTTATTTAAATTACCATGCTGACTTCTATTTTATATTAGAATAATCTTCAAGAGTATTATGAAATTACAAATCCTGCATCAAAGATAGAGATTTTGTAAGAACTCATTCATGTTAAAAAAAAAAAGAGACTAAATCAACTAAAAACAAATAACAATTGGTAGCATTAATTTATAAAACCAAGCATTAAATTCTGATAAACTATAGTTTCTCCATCAAGAAACGGCTTTAAATGATAATTAATCCTAATTTATTTGAAAGTATAAAGAAATACATGTTGACCTGGAATAACAAAGGTGCACTTACCCATAAAACCACCTCTGAACAGAACAGTTCTTTCCTCTCCCAATGATCTTGAGCAACCGAGTCAACAAATTGAAATGATTACTCCCGGAAATCTATCTACCGTTTTCTCAATCTAACAGACTGATCCGATTACTACACGATGGGGAAAAAGAAAGAAAAACCTTGAAGAAAGCAACTCACAGTACAATTTGATTAACCTGTATTCATAATCTAATCAAGAAGTAGGACAGATCTCCCATGACTGCAATTTTGAATTATAAAGATGATGAGTATATTCCTGAGTTTGACTTGATATAATTTGCGATGGAATGGAATTTCCAACGGGTTAAAGCAGGTAATTGATAATCAACAATCCACCACTTTGAATCCAGGATGATACAGCGCTTTCAAATCTTGATAGGCGAATCAGAGTTCTGACCTGCAAGTGGATTGTGTAAATATGCACATTTCTTCCATGAATCAGTAGACATGCCTCTTCCTGCGCCTGGTAAATCATGAGCAGGTTCCAATCTCATCTTCTATTTCATGTATTCCAACACGCTCTGGATTACATCTTCAAGGAAAGACACAAAACCCATGACACTAGCAAAGCCACTACCATCAACATGCTGTTCCTCAATGAGGTAGTTCTCAAAAACAGAGGCATCATCCTGCCCTCCCCGGATAAAAATCAATTTCGGAGTGATACTCCTTTCTTGCTTCAGTTTGTTAATCGTGCTCCTCAATAAACCTGATAAGAGTACATTGTGTCTTAAAAACAGAATCAAGGATATTCTTTGAAGAATAATTTCTCCTGCATAAAAGCAGACCTAGATGATAAAAACAACTTACAATCTTGGGGTGGAGGGAAAGGAAGAGCTGGGTCTGCTGTAGAAGAATAGAACACAATTAAAGTTGTAAATGCATCAAGGAAAAATATTGGACTATCACTGGTAATCAGTGCAGCACGACTCAAAGAGTGGCGAGGATAAGCTTGTTTATCTGGTGTAGAATATGATGTCAATACTGGATATATAGCACGTTGAAGGGAACTGGGTTCCAGTGCACTGCAGCAAGAGAAGTTTAAGAGAAGTGAGACTACTAATTTCTCATACAAAAGAAAAGTAGGGTTAATTCTCAAGTAACACATTTAAAGTTGCCAGAGCATGGCCTAATTGATGGCCAACCTCTCCTCTAAAGATAAGTTACCAAGGTCACCCACCCACTCCCTAAAGCCATTGAATGATCAACAAAGAGAAAGGTAATGGACGGTGATCTCCACAAGAAAAGTTAATTGCAATAAAAATTATAGAAGTACAAAGTTTGACCTTATGCACGAAAATAAAAACAACAGTTATAGACACCAAGGATGATAAAATACAAAATGCAAATTAGGTTTTAAGACAAAAATCTGCAACATTCTTCCCCACCCCAAAACAGGGGTGGGGAAGGTGTCCTGTTGAAGAAGACCACTGGACATTTTCTGTGACAATATGTTTATCTAATAAATACAGTCTCCATGTGCTTCTAAACTCATCAATAGTTCACAGTTTTCAATTCAGTTCTGACATTTGCCATAATAATAATTCAACAGCTGAATAGAAACCCCCACCTCCTCCCTCCTTGTGGGTTTTCTAAAACACTAACCCAATCCCCAGGCATATTAAATATAGCAAGTCAAATGTAAACATGGTGTACCTAAAAAGGCATTGGAGGTATATCCGGTAGTCAGGATGAACACCTTCTTCATGGAAGCGAAGAAGAGGATTTCGAAGCAAAGCAAAAACTAGGCGAGGCAAGGGCTGCAGTTGTTGGCACTGTGAAAATGCAACATCTACCTGAGCAGTTAATGAACCACCATTCTTAAACTGGACAATTTTAGAGGCATCATTATACTGAGCAGTGAGGATTACGAGCCAATCGTGAAGCAACATCCTGCCCTCCCGGACTCCTTGCTCCAAAGAGGCTAATATAACCTAGAGTCAACAAGTTGCATAATTAACCGATGATGAATAAATGTACAATCAATTAGCCTAACGAGAAAAGTCGTTGTTATTGAGAGAGAACAGAGCAAATCATACTCGTGCCAGGAATGGGGGAGAATAGGGGAGGAGGATTGCCCATGTTGCGCAAATTACTGGCTAAGAGTTCTATCAGGAAGTAAGCCATACACAGCAAAACTACAACCAGGCCTTAGGATGGGGTGAATTATATAAGAAATTAGCATTTCTCTCTTGCACACGCCCTGTTTATTGTTTGATTATTTTGGTTCACGTTGATCACTGTTTTCTTTATTTTATTGCCTGCTATGATTATGACCAAGGTACTAAATACCCCTAGGTTCACTAACAGAATCAAAACTTTTTTTTTCTTCCAACAGATTGTTATTATGCAAGAAATGGGGGGATACCTTGTGGACAAGTATTGATAGAACAACTTCAGAATCAACATTGTCATAAAGTTCATTCATATTCCTAGCAGTACCAAATTGCAAAGTTCTGATTCTTAATCGACGTTTAAGCAAATGCTTGCCTCTGCATAAACATACAACAAACCAAGATTAGCCCAAAAAGTGATGAAAATGCAATAAAATGCTTGCAAGAACCTTATGGTGCATCAACAATATATTATGCAAGACCGGTCATTCATACCAAAACAAAATATTCAATAGCTACATCAGCTTTGTCATACCTACTAGCAGAAACCAATCTTGGAGATGAGAGCTCCTCAGGAGGCACAACAACTGTGTATTGAAATGCTATCTGTAGTACTGGTTGTTCTGATGCATATCTGCAAAAATAATGAAGCCATTGCCTTTCAAAGTGCAATTTATAATTTAATTACTGAAAAGAAACTCAAACAAACTCAATAACATTTGATGAGTTACAAAAGCATACAAAAGGAAGTGAGCAAGAGTGAGGTGGAATAAATAAAAACAGGAGGCCTAAAAACCAAGTCGAGCCAACCAGGGAATCTTATGAAAGTGTCCCATCTTAAGAGCAATAACAAGTGGAAACTTCCCATATCAAGTTACAGCATATTAAGGAACATATCGATCCTCCATCCTCGTCCACCAAATCCAAATATTTGTTTGCACAGGAGTAAATGCAGTTTTGTGAGAGATAACATCAACTCAATTGAAAGATCTAAGACACTGAATAAACCAATGAACTATAGTGGGCAATCCTCTGCTCCTTAACTAGCTGAAAAGTGACTGAACTGTTCCTTGATAGACTTTATGGTTGACCACAGAAGGAGCAGGTGGCATTCAACAGTTAATATGTGACTTATCAGCATAAGATTAAATAATATTGCAATGGATATGACAAGATGCACTCATAAGTTTTGAATATAAGTGGCCAAACAGAAATCTAATATCACCACATCACTGCCGATTAATAGTTGAACTCCAAGATGTCTTCTGACAGCGGTTATTTTCGCTTTTTCTTTTCTTTTTTGAACAGGACAGTTGCTTTAGCTTGTATCCATTTTTACATTGTAAGTTGGTCATGTCGCTTATCTAAATAAATAAATGAGGAGATGTTTACACCAAGCAGGTCCACCAGATTCAGTTAGGGCAATACCATTCAGATTACAATAGTATTTGCTTGAAGTTGAACATGCTCAACCCAACAAACTGTGATGAAATCATTTCATGGGATCTAAATGAACTTTCCTAGATATTTCTATACAGATTGATACATTAGTCAAGTTCCAATGACATTTAGCCAACAAAAGATCATAGTTTATTGGCTCTCAGAAATAGATGGATACCTGGAAAATCCAGTAGCACTTGTAAAATCAAAGTCATAAGCATATGTGGCAAAAGAATCGCAGCAAATAATGTGTTGAACGTTCTCATACTGTGGATCTGGGAAGAAATGTCCATACTGCAGGAAATATTTAGAGCACATAAATAAAAGACATGGTACCCTCTGCTCAACAAACTCAAATTAAAATGAATGTCACTTACAGAATGACCAGGTTTGAATTCAGAAGATGTCCTCAATCGCAGTATGCAACCGAAAGCATATGGTCGACTAAGCATCCGATACCTTCAAAAAGATAGCACATAAAATCACATGCGGATAATAGAACCACTACAAATGGATTATAAACTTACATCTTCAAGTAAAACAACAGACCAGTATCTATCAAATAAAAATTATTTATTCGTCTTACTAGTTAAACATGTAAAATTGTACATCATAGAACAAACACCAGACGTTCATTGCACTCATTTTGCAATTAAAATTATGCTACCAGTTCATTGATGTTACATAACAAGAAAGGAGCTAGGAATTCATGTATCTTATACTAATTACTATTGTAGCCTGTACTCACATATCCTGAGGAAGTGTTGAGTCATCAGTGTTTGAATAGAGAAACAATGTGCCTCCACTTTCAATACTAAGAAACTTGAGGGATGCCAGATCCGTATACTCATTTGTTACAGCAAATATGTCCACACAAACACCTGCTTGGACAGCCACAGCAGCCTGAAAAATATTTGTCAATGCTCACATTTCCTAAAACTTGCAATGTTGAATATAATTAAAGGCAACAAGATTACCAGATCTTTGTAAAATGGAGTCTGCTCTGGAAGCAAAGCCCTGTCTGCATCCTCTCCTTTACTAGCATATTGTTCACCATACCTTCTTGTATCTAATTGCCCAGCACCATAATCAGGAGGACCGGATATGAAAGCAAAAACTCTAGCTGCAATCAATAACAAAAAGGACAAGCATTTGAGCACATCTTCAATATACAAACTTCAATATACAAAAGACAAAGGATGCCTTTACAAGACAAACTCCATGCATCATGTACCTAAAGCAAATGTATTTCCGTATTCTGACCCAAGGTATTTCAACAGGGCTTCCATTGCCACACCAAAACCTCGCCCGCCCATTAGAACTCCATCTAGTCCTTGTCCTGCACCTGTGGTTCTCTCCCATGAGGTTGTTGGTCTGAGAGTGTCAAGTGCAGCAGTAATACGGTCTTTACAGGTTTCCACCTGCAGCACAACACTGAAATTAGGATGGTGCCAACATTAAGGCAAAACCTGGCAATTAAACTGCCAAACCCCATTAGAGAACATTACAACCACTCAATGACAATAAAAAGATGAAAAATATAAAGCTAACTCAACCATGCATTCTATTAAACATCAGTTTGGTTGCATGAGTGATTTCTTCTTTCCCATTTAGCTTTATCAAGGGCAACAAATGAATAAATGAAATAAAAAAATGTCAAAACATAAAAAAGTGTGCCTAGCATACAGGGGCCAAGAATTGTGACAAAGGCATGACATCTTCGAGCTCAGTTGGAAGGGTTCCTTCCATATCAGGAGGAATAAAAACATTCTTTACAACTGGAATGGGCCCTTGAACATCATACAACCCCATTTTGTGGCTAAAGGTAGCAAGCCCAAATAGAGAACCAGGAGCAAGAGCTGCAAAATAAAAACAATAAGTCACCCTTAAAGGACATAACCCATGCAGTTAAGAACTAATATATTATTTTGAACTAAAAATATCGTATAACAAAAGAAAAAGGTCAACCTTCCAAAGCAGCTTGCAATGCACTTTTAGTAAGCTCCAAAAATTCTTCTGAAGCTGCAGACAAACTCAACAAATTCAAAAGCTGTCACCTCTTAGAAAAAATCAAAACATAGATTAGAAAGATCTTAGCCTACAGTATAGTATGAGATAATCAAAAGAACTTCAACAGCTATCACTTTTACCCTCTATGCGTGCTCTCATTCTCTACACGCTCAAATCACAACTAAGCAAAAAGAAAGGAAAAAAAAGAGTAGAGATGAATACTTGAGTAGAAACAAACACAATAGAATGCCAATCAATTCAGCAACAAAATGATATCAAATTCAAACGATTCACTATACTGCATTGCTGCGTTTTCAATTCCACTTTGCAAATTCACATGCACAACAGTCACCGGTTTCAATTCAAACACCTCCAATGTGATTAATTTTGCACAGTAAACAGCAATTTCGATTATCATTTCCATCTTCCACCGTTTTGGATATATAAAATAAATGCTCATACATTGCACAAGTACGACTAAAATTGAGAACATTTGCACAGTTTTATAAGTGAATTTTCTGATTCGGCCTCTAATTATTATTGTGAACTTCATAAGAGTTTGCTTAATTACTACTGCAACGGAAAATTCTTCAGATCAATTCAATTTCAATTATATAATCATATAACAAAATTAACTAAAAAAACTAAAAACTAATCCCACTAGAGAAAATCAATAATTCTTACACGACAAGTCAACCGCCGCAACATACACCGGACAGGCTTGCATCATTTCTTCATCCGATCCCTCCACTACACAAACCAAACACTAATCACTAACCAAACCAGATTACAAACTTCAAAACCCTAAATTAAACAGAGTATCATTCAAACTACTCACTAGGCAACTCGAGATCGATAAAAGAGGACATCATCTCAGCGCAAGACTGAGGATGCGAGTAACGCGCGATGGCTTGAGAGTCGAGTCCGTTGAGGGTTCCACATAGACTACAATTCCAGGCCCACTGATCAAGCTCACAGTACGTGTTAAAGTAAGCGTAACAGTTCTCGCAGCGAGGTAGCAAATCGCCGTTCGATCCGTACACAGGAGACAGTCCGTTCTCGTCTTTGGAAGCAAATGGCGTAACTGTTATTCCCCACGGTAGTCCTGATGATTCCTGCACATCTTCTTCCATCGGAAATCGCGACATTGTAGCTCGAACCGCCATTGTGGAGGTGGAGGTTTTTGATCTCTCTGGGTTTCTCGGGAAACCGGGGGATTTGGGGAAGTAAGGGGGGGTGGAAAGAGAAGAGGGGGTTTACGTGAAATTTACCAGTGCTGTTATGCCACGTGGGATTAATGGCTGGTTGACGTGGCACTAGTGGTCTTGCTGGCTTTTTTTTTTCTCTTAGGGAATATTCTTTTAGGAAATATCAAATTAATTGCTCTTCCTTGCTAACATAATATTGAATTCTCGATTTTAGAATTATAAAATTAAAAAAAAAACTAATTAATTATGTTCAATTGAGTCTTTTTATTTATGTTTACATGGAATTGGAAGGATTAGTTTGATCATTTTGTTTTGGTTTTATGTTAAACTTGATGATTGAGTGATATGTTAATAACAAAATTAAGGTTTGTGTTTTATTTTTTACTTGTTTTTTTTAGTGTTTTTTTTTCTAAATTAACATAATAGAAATAACAATTATAAATTATTATAATTGAAAAAATAATTCTCAAACTAACATAAAACTTGAGATGTATAGATCTCACAAGCACAATCCATCTAGACGTGCGAGTGATAAACTCAAATTTAAGAAACCAAAAAAATCTCATAAAACCTAACCTCCCTTGAGCTTCGTCAATGAAAGGACCCACCTCTCTTGGACTCGATCAATGAAAGGACTCAACTCTTCTGGAAGTTCTCATCTTTTTCAGACACAACTATATTTTGGATTTTATTCTCCTTATACTCATTAGGTGTATAAAAATTCTCGAAAAACTCATCATGTTTTCATCGATAATAATGTTATGTAAGAGATAATGTGTAAAATTCCTTTGAGAGCCCACCATATTTCCATTCACATTAATACATGTGTCAGATATATTTTTTTCTTATTAGTACATATGTCAGGAATATTTTCCATCAATATTAATACATGTGTCATGAATATTTTTCCTCTTCAATACTATCAAGGAAGTATTACACTATCTTCTCCATAAAAAACTTATGGGCTATAATAGATCATGAATCATTTAAACAAAAGATTTAAAATCTTCATTCTCCACTGCATATTTATTTCTAGAGTATCTCTATAATATTATTGTATTTTCTCTTAAAAGGTCATTGACTTAATCGTCAAAGAGTCCCTAAATTCACCAAAGAAAACCTTTTACAATGATCAAGCAATCGCCTCCAGCCACCTTGTCTAGGGAGAGTGAATCAAATTGTCAAAACCAAGAGATTAATTGATTATCTAAGATATAAGTCTTTTCCCTAAGCTATTTGGATTTTTTTGGGACATCATCATTGACGCCATCTATGGAAAAATGATCAAAAGCTGTCAATTTATTTCTAATGACAATTCAAAATCATTATATAGCACATAATCATGACACACCCGAGCTAGAACGCTTAATGAATCTACCTATTACCGTGAGCACTTCTATTTATTCAAACTTTCAACAACTCATCAACCAAGTGGAACCCCCACCCTTTAAAAGGATTGACCAAGGGTCTCTCTAGTGCAATAACACCACTCTCTAAGGGATGGATCAGAAGGCTCCCTAGAGTTCAACAAATCACATTGGGATATATTATCCTTGATAGGAAGTAAGTTTATTTTTAAATTAAAATAATTGTCTCTCTAACATACACTTTTTATATATAGATCTTTAATGGGGCTTCTAGACTCTTGCACACTCTTTTAAAAAAGGGTTCTCTCTGATGCAATTAAACATTCTCCATGGAAAGGGTTCTCTATAGTGTAATTGCACAATCTACTTGGAAAGGTTTCTTCCTTGTGTCATTACACTCTCTCTTTAAAAGGGTTCTCCCAAGTGCCATTGCACACTATCTTGAAAAAGGGTTTTCCCTAGTGCTATTGCACACTTTCCTTGAAAGGGGTTCTTTATAGTGCAATTTCACAATCTTCTTGGAATGAGTTCTCTCTAGTATGATAGTTTCACCCTCTATGATAACTTAAGATGGTCAACCTCAATAAAGCAACATGACCCCTGTCGTATAGTCAAATATATACCACTAAGGCTAGTTGGAACCAAGAGAACCATCTTATCTCTCCATATAGGCTCTTGGACTTTATGTTATCTCTAGGGATGATCTCAAATCTCTTACTCTCAGGTTGGGTCTCTCTTTCTAGTGGGGGGCTTTCATGCCCATGTCATCGCCAAAGAGGCCATAGGCCTCCAACTCTAAAAAAATACCACTCTTCTTAGGTTTTTTTTCGTCCCTTAGAAAATTTTCTAAGTATAGGCATCAACATAGGTGTGTCCCCTCCGCCCCTTGAAATTTTTTTAAGTATAGGCGTCGATAGGGATTCACTCCCCTTAGGCTCTTAAAATATTTGTATAAGTATATGCTCACTCTCTTTGGTTTTTTCTTCACCTCTTAAGAAATTTTTTAAGTATGAGCGTCGACATGGGTACGTCCCCTCCACTCCTTATAGATTTCATAAGTATAGGCATCGATAGGGTTTTCTCCTCTTAGCATATTAGATTATTTTATAAGTATAGGCTCACTTTCTTTGGGTTCCCCTCCACCTTCTAAAAAAATTTTAAGTGTGGGCGTCGACATGGGTCAGTTCCTTTCACCCCTTAGAAATTTTTCAAGTATAGATGTTGATAAGGATCCATTCCCCCCCAACCTCTTAGAAATTTTTCTAAATATAGGTTTACCTTTCTTAGGTTCCCCTTAGTTATTTGGAAATTTTGTAAACACGGTCTCCACCTTCTATGAGTTCCTTTTAACCTCTTAGAAAATTTTCTAAATATAGGCTTACCCTCATTAGGTTTCTCCACCTATTAGAAAACTTTTCTAAATATGAATTTCTCTATGGTTTCACTTCACTCTCCTGAAAAGTTTTCTAAATATGGGTTCCTCCATAGGTCATCTCTAACTTAGAAATTCTTTTTTCAAATATAGAGCATATCCCTACACATGGGCTCTCTAGTATATTAACCAGGGTTTTCATCATGAATCTCATACAAAATTGTTTTGACAAACTTGTCATACCAGGTACTTTTACAAGTCTTTACATATAAATATCACAAAGACTTAGGAGGATACTGATAAACCCAAATTTAAAAGGCCAAAACCCCCTATAAAACCCAACCTCCCCTGGGCTTAACCAGGGGCAGGACCCATCTTTTTCGCGCAAAACTACATTTTATATCTTACTATTTCTACACCCATTAGATGTATAAAAATCCTCTAATAACCCACCATAATTCTATTGATATTAATATTATGTAAAAGATAATATGTAAAAGTCTTTTAAGGGCCCACCATATTCTCATCCATATTAATACATATGTCAATGATATTTTCCCTCGTTAATACATATATCAGAGATGTTTTCCTTTAACATTAATACATATGGCAATGATATTTTTCCACTTCAGTACTATCAGTGTAATATTGCACTTTAACCCCTTCTATCTATATATAAAAAAAAGAGTCATAGTCTATAAATAGACTATGAATCATTTAAACAAAATGGTCAAAATCTTTATTCTCTATTGTATATTAACTTTCAAAGTATTTTTCTATAATATTATTGCATTTTCTTTAAAAAAAGTTATTGACTTAATCATCAAAAAGTCTCTAAATTCATCAAATAGACATTTTAGAGGTATCAGGCACCCATCTACATCCATTTTGGCTAAGAAAAATGGATCAAATTGTCAGAACCAAGAGATTAACCGATTGTTTAAGACATAAGCCTTGCACCCAAGTTACTTAATTTTTTAGGACATTATCATCAAATATAACTTCAATGACTTGTCTATAAAAAGATTTTCTATTCTATATGCATGCATCCCCCTGCTAACAAAATCCATTTCAAGCATTTAACAACAATTTAATGTCCATGAAAGAAAAAAAATTAATCAAATGACTATAATAATAATAGATGAGATGATATGTGACATAGGATTATGTTTGTGAGCTTACCTTTTGCTATCATGTTACAGAATTACTGTATTAATGACGAGTTTTTAGCAACAAGTTAAAAAGTGAGTGAATGAAAAAAACATTACAGGTCGATGGAAGTTATCCATCAAATTTGAAAAATCATAATTAAAAAAAAAATGTAGAATTTGTTTGAATCCACAAATAAATAAATAAAGGAGATTCAATCGAAAATATATGAAACTTCAGGGACCTATCAAAATAATATTTTTTTCTTGCATCTGTCGTTTTCTACTCTCATCTAGTCTAGACTCTAGATAGTAGATAGGAAGGAAGGATTAATACGGCCCAATAGCAAGCTTCAGACACCCAGTCCCCCTCCTAAAATCATCATCATCATCGATCTGTAAAAATCAAAATCAACGGCCAGGATCTACACTCCTTCAATAACTCCACCTGACCCCCCATCCCTCGCTGCATCTCCAAGCAAAGCCAGCATAACACACCGCTACCATTTCTCTCTCTCACCGCCTCTGCCTCTGTGCTGCATTTCTTAAATTAGTAAGCTAATTCCTCTCTTAATCCCTAATTTAATCACTATTAAATCCAAGATTTCGTCTCTCTCTCATCTGTTGACATTACTAATGAGCCCCTGATTACAGGTGTTACTCCCTGTCAACAATGGCGACACGGATTGGTTCTGCTGCCAGACGACTAGCATTTCGAAGATTCTCGAGCGGCGGCAAAGTTCTCAGCGAAGAGGAAAAGGCTGCAGAAAATGTTTACATCAAGGTAATAAACAATAAATCTCGAGATTTTCTTCTTTTTACTTGGATTTTTTTCCAGAATTTTTTCATGAATAAAGCCATTTTTTAGCTAAAACGAAGAAAATCTATCGTCATCCTATTATTATTATTATTATTATTAT
>Ga0325401_1005634_pt1 | contig 12027 bp, 20 predicted proteins | sample PopdelMetagenome_FD_205666 | JGI IMG/M metagenome (GOLD analysis project Ga0325401, IMG submission 205666) | Populus deltoides microbial communities from Bellville, Georgia, United States - Xylem-PdKOR-R2 | ecosystem: Host-associated > Plants > Phyllosphere > Stem > Wood/Secondary xylem | place...
ATAACTTTCGATCCGACTGTTGGATCGCGATGAAACTTTTATTGGAGTTTCCAGATGCCCTTGTCCAAGGAGTGGATGAGGGATCGATACTCGGTGATGATGAGGTCTGGTCGAGCCACGCTGGATGGACGGTTCGAAAGGCCATAACTTTCGATCCGACCGTTGGATCGCGATGAAACTTTTACTGGAGTTTCCGGATGCACTTTTACATGGAGTGGATGAGGAATCGATACTCTGTGATGATGAGGTCTGGCCGAGCCAGGCTTGATTGACGGTTCCAAAGGGCCATAACTTTCGATCCCACCGTTGGATCGCGATGAAAGTTTTACTGGTGTTTCCGGATGCCCTTTTCCATGGAGTGGATGAGGGATCGATACTCGGTGATGATGAGGTCTGGTCGAGCCAGGCGGGATGAACGGTTTGAAAGGCCATAACTTTCGATCCGACCGTTGGATTTGGATCAAAGTTTTACTAGAGGTTCCGGATGCCCTTTTCCGTGGACTGGATGAGGGATCGATTCTCAGTGATGATGAGGTCTGGTCGAGCCAGGCTGGATGGACGGTTCCAAATTGCCATAACTTTCGATCCGACCGTTGGATCGCGATCAAACTTTTATTGGCGTTTCCTGAGGCCCTTTTTCATGGAGTGGATGAGGAATCGATACTCGATGATGATGAGGTCTGGTCGAGCCAGGCTGGATGAACGGTTCGAAAGGCCATAACTTTCGATCCGACCGTTGGATCGCGATCAAAATTTTATTGGAGTTTCCGGATGCCCTTTTCCATGGATTGGATGACGGATCGATAGTCGATGACGATGATGTCTGGTCGAGCCAGGCTGGATGGACGGTTCCAAACAGCCATAACTTTCGATCCGACCGTTGGATCGCGATGAAACTTTTACTGGAGTTTCCGGATGCACTTTTACATGGAGTGGATGAGGAATCGATACTCTGTGATGATGAGGTCTGGCCGAGCCAGGCTTGATTGACGGTTCCAAAGGGCCATAACTTTCGATCCGACCGTTGGATCGCGATGAAAGTTTTACTGGTGTTTCCGGATGCCCTTTTCCATGGAGTGGATAAGGAATCGCTACTCGGTGATCATGAGATCTGGTCAAGCCAGGCTGGATGGACGGTTCGAAAGGCCATAACTTTTGATCCGACCGTTGAATCGTGATCAAACTATTACTGGAGTTTACGGATGCACTTTTCCATGGAGTGGATGAGGCATCGATACTCGGTGATGATGAGGTCTGGTCGAGCCAGGCTGGATAGACGGTTCGAAGGGGCCATAACTTTCTATACGGCCGTTGGATCGCGATCAAACATTTACTGGAGTTTCCGGATGCACTTTTGCATGGAGTGGATGAGGAATCGATACTCTGTGATGATGAGGTATGGCCGAGCCAGGCTTGATTGACGGTTCCAAAGGGCCATAACTTTCGATCCGACCGTTGGATCGCGATGAAAGTTTTACTGGTGTTTCCGGATGCCCTTTTCCATGGAGTGGATGAGGCATCGATACTCGGTGATGATGAGGTCTGGTCGAGCCAGGCTGGATGGACGGATCGATAGGCCATAACTTTCGATCCGACCATTGAATCGTGATCAAACTATTACTGGAGTTTACGGATGCACTTTTCCATGGAGTGGATGAAGCATCGATACTCGGTGATGATGAGGTCTCGTCGAGCCAGGCTGGATAGACGGTTCGAAGGGGCCATAACTTTCTATCCGGCCGTTGGATCGCAATCAAACATTTACTGGAGTTTCCGGATGCACTTTTGCATGAAGTGGATGAGGAATCGATACTCTGTGATGATGAGGTCTGGCCGAGCCAGGCTTGATTGACGGTTCCAAAGGGCCACAACTTTCGATCCGACCGTTGGATCGCGATGAAAGTTTTACTAGTGTTTCCGGATGCCCTTTTCCATGGAGTGGATGAGGAATCGATACTCGGTGATCATGAGATCTGGTCGAGCCAGGCTGGATGGACGGTTCGAAAGGCAATAACTTTCGATCCGACCGTTGGATCGCGATCAAACTTTTACTTGAGTTTCCGGATGCACTTTTACATGGAGCGGATGAAGAATCGATACTCTGTGATGATGAGGTCTGGCCGAGCCAGGCTTGATTGACGGTTCCAAAGGCCATAACTTTCGATCTGACCGTTGGATCGCGATGAAAGTTTTACTGGTGTTTCCGGATGCCCTTTTCCATGGAGGGGATGAGGGATTGATACTCGGTGATGATGAGGTCTGGTCGAGCCAGGCTGGATGGACGGTTGGAAAGGGCGATAACTTTCGATCCGACCGTTGGATCGCGATCAAATTTTTACTCGAGTTTCCGGATGCTCTTTTCCATGGAGTGGATGAGGGATCGATACTCGGTGATGATGAGGTCTGGTCGAGCCAGGCTGGATGGACGGATCAAAACAGCCATAACTTTCGATCCGACCGTTGAATCGTGATCAAACTATTACTGGAGTTTCCGGATGCACTTTTCCATGGAGTGAATGGGGAATCGATACTCGGTGATGATGAGGTCTGCTCGAGCCAGTCTGGATGGACGGTTCGAAGGAGCCATAACTTTCTATCCGGTCGTTGGATCGCGATCAAACTTTTACTGGATTTTCCGGATGCCATTTTCCATGGAGTGGATGAGGCATCGATACTCGGTGATGATGAGGTCTGGTCGAGCCAGGCTGGATGGACGGGTCGATAGGCCATAACTTTCGATCCGACCATTGAATCGTGATCAAACTATTACTGGAGTTTCCGGATGCACTTTTCCATGGAGTGGATGGGGAATCGATACTCGGTGATGATGAGGTCTGGTCGAGCTAGTCTGGATGGACGGTTCGAAGGGGCCATAACTTTCTATCCGGTCGTTGGATCGCGATCAAACTTTTACTGGAGTTTCCGGATGCCCTTTTCCATGGAGTGGATGAGGCATCGATACTCGGTGATGATGAGGTCTGGTCGAGCCAGGCTGGATGGACGGTTCGATAGGCCATAACTTTCGATCCGACCATTGAATCGTGATCAAACTATTACTGGAGTTTACGGATGCACTTTTCCATGGAGTGGATGAAGCATCGATACTCGGTGATGATGAGGTCTGGTCGAGCCAGGCTGGATAGACGGTTCGAAGGGGCCATAACTTTCTATCCGGCCGTTGGATCGCAATCAAACATTTACTGGAGTTTCCGGATGCACTTTTGCATGAAGTGGATGAGGAATCGATACTCTGTGATGATGAGGTCTGGCCGAGCCAGGCTTGATTGACGGTTCCAAAGGGCCACAACTTTCGATCCGACCGTTGGATCGCGATGAAAGTTTTACTAGTGTTTCCGGATGCCCTTTTCCATGGAGTGGATGAGGAATCGATACTCGGTGATCATGAGATCTGGTCGAGCCAGGCTGGATGGACGGTTCGAAAGGCAATAACTTTCGATCCGACCGTTGGATCGCGATCAAACTTTTACTTGAGTTTCCGGATGCACTTTTACATGGAGCGGATGAAGAATCGATACTCTGTGATGATGAGGTCTGGCCGAGCCAGGCTTGATTGACGGTTCCAAAGGCCATAACTTTCGATCTGACCGTTGGATCGCGATGAAAGTTTTACTGGTGTTTCCGGATGCCCTTTTCCATGGAGGGGATGAGGGATTGATACTCGGTGATGATGAGGTCTGGTCGAGCCAGGCTGGATGGACGGTTGGAAAGGGCGATAACTTTCGATCCGACCGTTGGATCGCGATCAAATTTTTACTCGAGTTTCCGGATGCTCTTTTCCATGGAGTGGATGAGGGATCGATACTCGGTGATGATGAGGTCTGGTCGAGCCAGGCTGGATGGACGGATCAAAACAGCCATAACTTTCGATCCGACCGTTGAATCGTGATCAAACTATTACTGGAGTTTCCGGATGCACTTTTCCATGGAGTGAATGGGGAATCGATACTCGGTGATGATGAGGTCTGCTCGAGCCAGTCTGGATGGACGGTTCGAAGGAGCCATAACTTTCTATCCGGTCGTTGGATCGCGATCAAACTTTTACTGGAGTTTCCGGATGCTCTTTTTCATGGAGTGGATGAGGCATCGATACTCGGTGATGATGATGTCTGGTCGAGCCAGGCTGGATCGACGGTTCCAAACAGCCATAACTTTCGGTCCAATCGTTGGATTGGGATCAAACTTTTACTGGAGTTTCCAGATGCCCTTTTCCAAGGAGTGGATGAGGGATCGATACTCGGTGATGATGAGGTCTGGTCGAGCCAGGCTTCATGGACGGTTCGAAAGGCCATAACTTTCGATCCGACTGTTGGATCGCGATGAAACTTTTATTGGAGTTTCCAGATGCCCTTTTCCAAGGAGTGGATGAGGGATCGATACTCGGTGATGATGAGGTCTGGTCGAGCCAAGCTGGATGGACGGGTCGAAACAGCCATAACTTTCGATCCGACCGTTGGATCACGATCAAACTTTTACTGGAGTTTCTGGATGCCCTTTTCCATGGACTGGATAAGGGATCGATAGTCGGTGACGATGAGGTCTGGTCGAGCCAGGCTGGATGGACGGTTTGAAAGGGCGATAACTTTCGATCCGACTATTGGATCGGGATCAAACTTTTACAGCAGTTTCTGGATGCCTTTTTGCGAGGAGTGGATGAGGGATCGATAGTCGGTGATGATGAGGTCTGGTCGACCCAGGCTGGATGCACGATTCGAAAGGCCATAACTTTCGATCTGACCGTTGGATCGCGATCAAAATTTTACTAGAGTTTCCGGATGCCCTTTTCCATGGAGTGGATGAGGCATCGATACTCGATGATGATGAGGTCTGGTCGAGCCAGGCTGGATGGACGGTTCGAAAGGGCCATAACTTTCAATCCGACCGTTGGCTCGCGATCAAACTTTTACTCGAGTTTCCGGATGCCCTTTTCCATGGACTGGATGAGGGATCGATAGTCGGTGACGATGAGGTCTGGTCGAGCCAGGCTGGATGGACGGATCGAAACAGCCATAACTTTCGATCCGACCGTTGGATGGCGATGAAACTCTTACTGGAGTTTCCGGATGCCCTTTTCCAAGGAGTGATGAGGGATTGATACTCCTTGATGATGAGGTCTGGTCGAGCCAGGCTGGATGGACGGGTCGAAAGCCATAACTTTCGATCCAACCGTTGAATCTTGATCAAACTTTTTCTGGAGTTTCCGGATGCCCTTTTCTATGTAGTGGATGAGGAATCGATTCTCGGTGATGATGAGGTATGGTCGAGCCAGGGTTCATGGACGGTTCGAAAGGCCATAACTTTCGATCCGACTGTTGGATCGCGATGAAACTTTTATTGGAGTTTCCAGATGCCCTTTTCCAAGGAGTGGATGAGGGATCGATACTCGGTGATGATGAGGTCCGGTCGAGCCAGGCTGGATGGACGGTTCGAAAGGCCATAACTTTCGATCCGACCGTTGGATCGCGATGAAACTTTTACTGGAGTTTCCGGATGCACTTTTACATGGAGTGGATGAGGAATCGATACTCTGTGTGATGAGGTCTGGCCGAGCCAGGCTTGATTGACGGTTCCAAAGGGCCATAACTTTCGATCCGACTGTTGGATCGCGATGAAACTTTTATTGGAGTTTCCAGATGCCCTTTTCCAAGGAGTGGATGAGGGATCGATACTCGGTGATGTTGAGGTCTGGTCGAGCTAGGCTGGATGGACGGTTCGAAAGGCCATAACTTTCGATCCGACCGTTGGATCGCGATGAAACTTTTACTGGAGTTTCCGGATGCACTTTTACATGGAGTGGATGAGGAATCGATACTCTGTGATGATGAGGTCTGGCCGAGCCAGGCTTGATTGACGGTTCCAAAGGGCCATAACTTTCGATGCGACCGTTGGATCGGGATCAAAGTTTTACTGGAGTTTCTGGATGCCCTTTTCCGTGGACTGGATGAGGGATCGATTCTCGGTGATGATGAGGTCTGGTCGAGCCAGGCTGGATGGACGGTTCCAAATTGCCATAACTTTCGATGCGACCGTTGGATCGCGATCAAACTTTTACTGGAGTTTCCGGATGCCCTTTTCCGTGGAGCGGATGAGGAATCGATACACGGTGATGATGAGGTCTGGTCGAGCCAAGCTGGATGGACGGGTCGAAATAGCCATAACTTTCGATCCGACCGTTGGATCACGATCAAACTTTTACTGGAGTTTCTGGATGCCCTTTTCCATGGACTGGTTGAGGGATCGATAGTCGGTGACGATGAGGTCTGGTCGAGCCAGGCTGGATGGACGTTTCGAAAGGGCGATAACTTTCGATCCGACCGTTGGATCGTGATCAAACTTTTACTTCAGTTTCCAGATGCCTTTTTGCGAGGAGTGGATGAGGGATCGATACTCGGTAATGATGAGGTCTGGTCGACCCAGGCTGGATGCACGATTCGAAAGGCCATAACTTTCGATCTGACCGTTGGATCGCGATCAAAATGTTACTGGAGTTTCCGAATGCCCTTTTCCATGGACTGGAGGAGTGATCAGTAATCGGTGACGATGAGGTCTGGTCGAGCGAGGCTGGATGGACGGTTCGAAACAGCCATAACTTTTGATCGCGATGAAACTTTTACTGGAGTTTCCGGATGCCCTCTTCCATGTAGTGGATGAGGAACCAATTCTCAATGATGATGAGGTCTGGTCTCGCATGGCTTGAGTGATGATGAGGTCTAGTCGAGCCAGGCTGGATGGACAGTTCCAAATTGCCATAACTTTCGATCCGACCGTTGGATCGCGATCAAACTTTTACTGGAGTTTCCGGATGCCCTTTTCCATGGTGGATGAGGAATCCATACTCGGTGATGATGAGGTCTGGTCGAGCCAGGCTGGATGGAAGGTTCGAAACAGCCATAACTTTCGATCCCACCGTTGGATCGCGATCAAACTTTTACTGGAGTTTCCTGATGCCCTTTTCCATGGAGTGGATGAGGCATCGATACTCGGTGATGATGAGGTCTGGTCGAGCCAGGCTGGATGGACGATTCAAAAGGCCATAACTTTCGATCCGATCGTTGGATCGCGATCAAACTTTTACTGGAGTTTCCGGATGCCCTTTTCCATGGACTGGATGAGGGATCGATAGTCGGTGACGATGAGGTCTGGTCGAGCCCGGCTGGATGGACGGGTCGAAACAGCCATAACTTTCGATCCGACCATTGGATCGCGATCAAACTTTTACTGGAGTTTCCGGATGCCCTTTTCCATGGAGCGGATGAGGAATCGATACTCGGTGATGATGAGGTCTGGTCGAGCCAGGCTAGATGGACGGTTCGAAACAGCCATAACTTTCGATCCGACCGTTGGATCGCGATCAAACTTTTACTGGAGTTTCCGGATGCACTTTTCCTTGGAGTGCATGAGGAGGTGATACATGGTGATGATGATGTCTGGTCGAGCCAGGCTGGATGGACGGTTCGAAACAGCCATAACTTTCGATCCGACCGTTGGATCGCGATCAAACTTTTACTGGAGTTTCCTGATGTCCTTTTCCATGGAGTGGATGAGGCATCGATACTCGGTGATGATGAGGTCTGGTCGAGCCAGGCTGGATGGACGGTTCGAAAGGGCTATAATTTTCGATCTGTCCGTTTGATCGCGATGAAACTTTTACTGGAGTTTCCGGATGCCCTTTTCCATGGAGTGGACGAGGAACCGATTCTCAATGATGATGGACGTGTCGAAAGGGCCATAACTTTCGATACGACCGTCGGATCACGATCAAACTTTTACTGGAATTTCCGGATGCTTTTTTGCAAGGAGTGGATGAAGGATCGATACTCGGTGATGATGAGGTCTGGTCGAGCCAGGCTGGATTGATGGTTCGAAAGGGCCATAACTTTCGATCCGGCCGTTGGATCGCGATGAAAATTTTACTGGAGTTTCCGGATGCCCTTTTCCATAGAGTGGATGAGGAATCGATACTCGGTGATGATGAGGTCTGGTAGAGCCAGGCTAGATAGACGGTTCGAAAGGGCCATAACTTTCGATCTGATCGTTAGATCGCGATGAAACTTTTACTGGAGTCTGCGGATGCCCTTTTCCATGGAGTGGATGAGGGATCTATACTCGGTGATGATGAGGTCTGGTCGAGCCAGGCTGGATGGACGGTTCGAAAGGGCCATAACTTTCGATCCAACCGTTGGATCGCGATGAAAATTTTACTGGTGTTTCCGGATGCCCTTTTCCATGGAGTGGATAAGGGATCGATACTCGGTGATGATGAGGACTTGTCGAGCCAGGCTCGATGGACGGTTCGAAAGGCCATAACTTTCGATCCGACCGTTGGATCGGGATCAAACTTTTACTGGAGTTTCCGGATGCCATTTTCCATGGAGTGGATGAGGAATCGATACTCGGTGATGATGAGGTCTGGTCGAGCCAGGCTGGATGGACGGTTCGAAAGGCCATAACTTTCGATCCGACCGTTGGATCGGGATCAAACTTTTACTGGAGTTTCCGGATGCCCTTTTCCATGGAGTGGATGAGGAATCGATACTCGGTGATGATGAGGTCTGGTCGAGCCAGGCTGGATGAATGGTTCGAAAGGCCATAACTTTCGATCCTACTGTTGGATCGCGATGAAACTTTTACTGGATTTTACGGATGCCTTTTTCCATGGAGTGGATGAGGAATCGATACTCGGTGATGATGAGGTCCGGTTGAGCCAGGCTGGATGGACGGGTCAAAAGGCCATAACTTTGGATCCTACTGTTGGATCGCGATGAAAGTTTTACTGGTGTTTCCGGATGCCCTTTTCCATGGAGTGGATAAGGAATCGATACACGGTGATGATGAGGTCTGCTCGAGCCAGGCTGGATGGACGGTCGAAAGGCCATAACTTTCGATCTGACTGTTGGATCGTGATCCAACTTTTACTGGAGTTTCCGGATGCCCTTTTCCATGGAGTTGATAAGGGATCGATACTCGGTGATGATGAGGTCTGGTCGAGCCAGGATGGATGCACGGTTCGAAAGGCCATAACTTTCGATCCGACCGTTGGATCGCGATCAACCTTTTACTGGAGTGGATGAGGGATCGATACTCGTTGCTGATGAGGTCTAGTCGAGCCAAGCTCGATGGACGGTTTGAAAGGCCATAACTTTTGATGCGACCGTGGGATTGCGATCAAAGTTTTACTGGAGTTTCCGGATGCCCTTTTCCATGGAGTGGATGAGGAAACGATACTCGGTGATGATGAGGTCTGGTCGAGCCAGGCTGGAAGGACGGTTTTAAACGGCCATAACTTTCTATCCGATATTTGGATCGCGATCAAACTTTTACTGGAGTTTCCGGATGCACTTTTCCATGGAGTGGATGAGGGATCTATACTCAGTGATGATGAGGTCTGGTCGAGCCAGGCTGGATGGACGGTTCGAAAGGGCCATAACTTTCGATGCGACCGTTGGATCGCGATGAAAATTTTACTGGTGTTTCCGGATGCTCTTTTCCATGGAGTGGATGAGGGATCGATACTCGGTGATGATGAGGTCTTGTCGAGCCAGGCTGGATGGACGGTTCGAAAGCCCATAACTTTTGATCCGATCGTTGGATCGGGATCAAACTTTTACTGGAGTTTCCGGATGCACTTTTCCATGGAGTGGATGAGGGATCTATACTCAGTGATGATGAGGTCTGGTCGAGCCAGGCTGGATGGACGGGTCGAAAGGCCATAACCTTCGATCCGACCGTTGGATCGGGATTCAACTTTTACTGGAGTTTCCGGATGCACTTTTCCATGGAGTGGATGAGGGATCTATACTCCGTGATGATGAGGTCTGGTCGAGCCAGGCTGGATGGACGGTTCGAAAGGGCCATAACTTTCGATGCGACCGTTGGATCGCGATGAAAATTTTACTGGTGTTTCCGGATGTTCTTTTCCATGGAGTGGATGAGGGATCGATACTCGGTGATGATGAGGTCTGGTAGAGCCAGGCTAGATGGACTGTTCGAAAGGGCCATAACTTTCGATCCGACCGTTCGATCGCGATGAAACTTTTATTGGAGTCTGCGGATGCCCTTTTCCATGGAGTGGATGAGCGATCGATACTCGGTGATGATGAGGTCTGGTCGAGCCAGGCTGGATGGACGGGTCGAAAGGCCATAACCTTCGATCCGACCGTTGGATCGGGATCCAACTTTTACTGGAGTTTCCGGATGCCCTTTTTCAGGGAGTGGATGAGGAATCGATACTCATTGCTGATGAGGTCTGGTCGAGCCAAGCTCGATGGACGGTTTGAAAGGCCATAACTTTCGATGCGACCGTGGGATTGTGATCAAAGTTTTACTAGAGTTTCCGGATGCACTTTTCCATGGAGCGGATGAGGCAGAAATACTCGGTGATGATGAGGTCTGGTCGAGCCAGGCTGGATGGATGGTTTGAAGGGGCCATAATATTCGATCTGGCCGTTGGATCGCGATCAAACTTTTACTGGAGTTTCCGGATTCACTTTTCCATGGAGTGGATGAGGAATCGATACTCATTGCTGATGAGGTCTGGTCGAGCCAAGCTCGATGGACGGTTTGAAAGGCCATAACTTTCGATGCGACCGTGGGATTGTGATCAAAGTTTTACTAGAGTTTCCGGATGCACTTTTCCATGGAGCGGATGAGGCATAAATACTCGGTGATGATGAGGTCTGGTCGAGCCAGGCTGGATGGATGGTTTGAAGGGGCCATAATATTAGATCCGGCCGTTGGATCGCGATCAAGCTTTTACTGGAGTTTGCAGATGCCCTTTTCCATGCAGTGGATGAGGGATCGATACACGGTGATGATGAGGTCTGGTCGATCCAGGCTTGATGGACGGTTGGAAAGGGCCATAACTTTCAATCTGACCGTTGGATCGCGATCAAACTTTTATTGGAGTTTGCGGATGCTTTTTTGCAAGGAGTGGATGAGGGATCGATACACGGTGATGATGATGTGTGGTCGAGCCAGGCTTCATGGAGGGTTCGAAAGGCCATAACTTTTGATCCGACCGTTGGATCGCGATCAAACTTTTACTGGAGTTTCCGGATGCCCTTTTCCATGAAGCGGATAAGGCATCGATCCTCGGTGATGATGAGCTCTGGTCGGGCCTGGCTTGAGCGACGGTTCGAAAGGGCCATAACATTCGATCCGACCGTTGGATCGTGATGAAATTTTACTGGATTCTGCGGATGCCCTTTTGCATAGGGTGGATGAGGGATCGATACTGAGGTCTGGTCCAACCAGGCTTGATGGACGGTTCGAAAGGTCATAACTTTCGATCCGACCGTTGGATCGCGATCAAACTTTTACTGGAGTTTCCGGATGCCCCTTTCCATGATGTGGATCAAGAATCGATACTCGGTGATGATGATGTCTGGTCCCGCCTGGCTTGAGTGACGGTTCGAAAGGGCCATAACTTTCGATCCGACCGTTGGATCGCGATCAAACTTTTACTGGAGTTTCCGGATTCCCTTTTCCATGCAGTGGATGAGGGATCGATACTTGGTGATGATGAGGTCTGGTCGAGCCAGGCTTTATAGATGGTTTGAAAGGGCTAAAACTTTCGATCCGACCGTTGGATCTCGATGAAACTTTTACTGGAGTTGCCGGATGCCCTTTTCCATGCAGTGGATGAGGGATCGATACTCGGTGATGATTAGGTCTGGTCAAGCCACGCTTCATGGACGGTTCGATAGGCCATAACTTTTGATGGGACCGTTGGATCGCGATGAAACTTTTGCTGTTGTTTCCGGATGCAGTTTTCCATGGAGTGGATGAGGGATCGATACTCGGTGATGATGAGGTCTGGTCGAGCCTGGCTAGATGGTCGGTTCGAAAGTGTCATAACTTTCAATCGAACCGTTGGATCGCGATCAAACTTTTACTGGAGTTTGCGGATGCTTTTTTGCAAGGAGTGGATGAGGGATCGATACTCGGTGATGATGAGGTCTGGTCCAGCCAGGCTTGATGGACGGTTCGAAAGGCTACTTTCAATCCGAC
>Ga0325401_1005638_pt1 | contig 12025 bp, 9 predicted proteins | sample PopdelMetagenome_FD_205666 | JGI IMG/M metagenome (GOLD analysis project Ga0325401, IMG submission 205666) | Populus deltoides microbial communities from Bellville, Georgia, United States - Xylem-PdKOR-R2 | ecosystem: Host-associated > Plants > Phyllosphere > Stem > Wood/Secondary xylem | place...
TATAATCATGAATGCCTGACAACATTTACAAGTATTAGCATTATTCGAATAAGATAACTAATGTAATCATGTTAACAATTTATAATCTGATTGGAACCTCCTTTGTGTGTGGTTTCCAATTAAATAAAAAAGGTTTATACTATACTTGTTTGAAATACCATTAGTGGATCCTCTAACCTTGACATTTGTTGTTATCATTGTTTAATCCTTACATTAATCTTCCATCTCAAAGTTCTCATCAACTTCTTCTTCTTTATTATTATTATTATTATTACTATTATTGTTGTTGTTATTGTGTTGCTGTTAACTATAATTTATACAATTAACCTCTCTGTGGTTCGACCCCGGTCTTGCCGGGTTATTTATTACTTCGACACTCCTGCACTTGGGAGAAGACATCAATCTTTTGGTCGTGTCAGGAGCGCAGAGAGCTGTGCCTCACCGAGTAGCGATTTCACATCTACTCTATGGAAAACGGAGTCCGGAATCTCCTGTAAAAATTTCAGGGCGACCCAATGGTCGGATCAAAACTTATGGCCCTTTCGAATCATTACTCTGGTCTCGAGTGAAGAGTTCTCCGCCTCATCAAGTAGCGATTCCACATCTACTCCAAGGAAAACGGCATTCAGAAACTCCTCTAAAAATTTAGAAGCGATCCAACAGTTGGATCAAAAGTTATAGCCTGTTCAAACTAGTACTTTGGTGTGGAGCGAATTGTCCATGGCCTAACCGAGTAGCGATTCTACATCTAGTCCAAGGAAAACGGCGTTCGGAAACTCCTGTAAAAATTTGGGGGCGATCCAACGGTCGAATCAAAAGTTATGGCCTTCTCGAACCGGTACTCTAGTCTCGAGCGATGGGACGTCCTCTCACCGAGTAGCGATTCCACCCCCACATCAAGGAAAACGGCATCCGTAAACTCCTGTAAAAATTTGAGGGCGATCTAACGGTCGGATCAAAAGTTATGGCCCTTTCAAATGAGTACTCTAGTCCGGAGTGCCGAGACGTCCGCTCACCGAGTAGCAATTCCACTTTTATTACAAGGAAAACGGTGTCCGCAAACTCCTGTAAAAATTTCAGGGCGACCAATTGGTGGGATCAAAAGTTATGGCCCTTTCGAACCGTTACTCTGGTCTCGAGCGAAGAGTCCTTTGCCACACCGAGTAGCAAATCCACATCTACTCCAAGGAAAATGGCGTCCGGAAACTCCTGTAAAATTTTGGGGGCGATCCAACAGTCGGATCAAAAGTTATGGCCCTTTCGAATCGGGACTCTGGTCTAGAGCGCAGAGACCTCCGCCTCACTGAGTAGCGATTCCACATCTACTCCAAGGAAATCGGCGTCCGGAAACTCCTGTAAAAATTTATGGGCAATCCAACGGTGGGATCAAAAGTTATGGCCATTTCGAACCGGTACACTGGTCCGGAGCACAAAAACCTCCACCTCATCGAATATCTATTCCACATGTTCTCCAAGAAATACAGTGTCCGGAAACTCCCGTAAAAATTTGAGCAGTCGGATCAAAAGTTAGAGCCCTTCCGAACTGGCACCCTCGTCTGGAGCGAAGAGCCCTTGGCCTGACTGACTAGCAATTCCACATCTACTCCAAGGAAAACGGCGTCCGGAAACTCCTGTAAAAATTTAAGGGCGACCCAACGGTGGGATCAAAAGTTATGGACCTTTCGAACCGTTACTCTGGTCTCGAGCGAAGAGTCCTCCGCTTCACCGAGTAGCGATTCCACATCCAGTCCAAGGAAAACGGCATCCGGAAACTCTCATAAAATTTTCAGGGCGACCCAATGGTCAGATCAAAAGTTATACCCTTTCAAACCATTACTCTGGTCTCGAGCAAAGAGTCCTCCGCCTCACCGAGTAGCGATTCCTCATCCACTCCAAGGAAAACAACGTCCAGAAACTCTGGTCCGTAGTGCGGAGACCTCCGGCTCATCGAGTAGCGATTCCACATCTACTCCAAGGATAACGGCGTCCGGAAACTCATGTAAAAATTCGGAGGCGATCTAACGGTCGAATCAAATGTTCTGGCCCTCTCGAACCGGCACTCTAGTCTCGAGCGTAGAGACATCCGTCTCATCAAGTAGTGATTCCAGTTTTACTCCAAGGAAAACGGCGTCCGGAAACTCCTGTAAATATTTGAGGGCGACCCAGCGGTGGGATCAAAACTAATGGCCCTTTCGAACTGTTACTCTGGTCTCGAGCGAAGAGTCCTCCGCCTCACCGAGTATCGATTCCTCATCTAGTCAAAGGAAAACGGCATCCGAAAACTTCTGTAAAATTTTCAAGGCGACCCAAAGGTCGGATAAAAAATTATGGCCCTTTCGAACCGTTACTCTGGTCTCGAGCGAAGAGTCCTCCACCTCACCAGGTAACAATTCCTCATCTAGTCCAAGGAAAACGGCGTCCGGAAACTCCTGTAAAAATTTAGGGGCGATCCAATTAAAAAAAATGTTATGGCCTTCTCGAACCGACACTCTAGTCTCGAGCGTAGAGACATCCACCTCATCGAGTAGTGATTCCATTTCTACTCCAAGGAAAACGGCATCCGGAAACTCCTGTAAAAATTTCAGGGCGACCAAACGGTGGGATCAAAAGTTATGGCCCTTTTGAACTGTTACTCTGGTCTCCATCGAAGAGTCCTCCACCTCACCGAGTAGCGATTCCTCATCTAGTCCAAGGAAAACGGGGTCCCGAAACTCCTATTAAAATTCAGAGGCGATCCAACGGTCAATTCAAAAGTTATGGCAATCTCGAACCGGCACTCTAGTCTCGAGCGTGAGACATCTGCCTCACCGAGTAGGGATTCCAGTTTTACTCCAAGGAAAACGGCGTCCGGAAACTCCTGTAAAAATTTCAGGGCGACCCAACTGTCGAATTAAAAGTTATGGCCCTTTCGAACCATTCCTCTGGTCTCGAGCGAAGAGACCTCCGCCTCACCGAGTAACGATTCCACATCTAGTCCAAGGAAAACGGCGTCCGGAAACTCCTGTAAAAATTTCAGGACGATCCAACGGTTGGATCAAAAGTTATGGCCCTTTCGAACCAGTACTCTGGTCCAGAGCCCAGAGACCTACGCCTCACCAAGTGGCAAATCCACATCTACTCCAAGGAAAACGGCATCAGGAAACTCCTGTAAAAAATTGGGGGCGAGCCAACAGTCGGATCAAAAGTTATAGCCCTTTTGAACTGGGACTCTAGCCCGGAGCGCTGAGACCTGCGACTCACCAAGTAGCAATTCCATATCTACTCCACGGAAAACGGCATCCGGAAACTGCTGTAAAAATTTGGGGGCGAGCCAACGGTCGGATCAAAAGTTATGGCCCTTTCGAACCGCTACTCTTGTCCGTAGCATAGAGACCTCAACCTCACCATGTAGCGATTCCATATCTACTCCACGAAAAACAGCATCCGCAAACTCCAATAAAAATTTGGGGACGAACCAATTGTCGGAGCAAGAGTTATGGACCTTTCGAACCGCTATGCTGGTCCGGAGCGCAGAGACGTCCACTCTTCGAGTAGTGATTCCACATCAACTCCAAGAAAAACGACGTCCGGAAACTTTTGTAAAAATTTAAGGGCGATCCAACGGTCGGATCAAAAGTTATGGCCCTTTCGAACCAGAACTCTAGTCTGGAGCGCAGAGACTTCCATTCACAGAGTAGCGATTCCACATCTATTCCAAGAAAAACGGCGTCCGAAAACTCTTGTAAAAATTTCAGGGCGACCCAACGATCGGATCAAAAGTTATGACCCTTTCAAATCGTTACTCTAGTCTATAGCACAGAGATCTCAGCCTCACCGAGTAGCGATTCAACATCTACTCCAAGGAAAACAGCAACCGGAAACTCCTGTAAAAAATTAAGGGTGAACCAACAGTTGGATCAAAAGTGATGGCCCTTTCGAACCAGTGCTCTGGTCTGAAGCGCATAGACCTCGGCGTCACCGAATAGCGATACCACATTTACTCTACGTAAAACGTCGTCCGAAAACTCCTGTAAAAATTTCAGGGTGGCCTAACAATCGGATCAAAAGTTATGGCTCTTTCGAACCGGTACTCTGGTCTGGAGGGCAGAGACATCCGCCTCACCTAGTGGCGATTCAACATCTACTCCTCGGAAAACGGCATCCGCAAACTCTTGTAAAAATTTGAGGGCGATCCAACGGTCGGATCAAAAGTTATTGCCCTTTCGAACCGGTACGCTGGTCCAGAGCGCAGAGACCTCCGCCTAACCGAGTAGCGATTCCACATCTACTCCTAGGAAAACAGCATCCGCAAATTATTGTAAAAATTTGTGGATGATCCAACAGTCGAATCAAAAGTTATGGCCCTTTCGAACCATGACTTTGGTCTAGAGCACAGAGACATCGGCGTCACAGAGTAGCGATTCCACATCTACACGAAGTAAAACGGCGTTCGAAAACTACGGTAAAAATTTGGGGGCGATCCAACGGTCGGATCAAAAGTTACCGCATTTTCGAATTAGGACTCTAGTTTAAAGCGAGGAGACTTCTGCTCACCGAGTAGCGATTCCACATCCACACCAAGGAAAACGGCGTCCGCAAACTCTTGTAAAAATTTCAGGGCGACTCAACGGTCGAATCAAAAGTTATGGCCTTTTTGAACAATTACTCTGGTCCGGAGCACAGAGACCTCGGCGTCACCGATTAGCGATCCACATCTACTCCAGGAAAAACGGAGTCGGGAAACTCCCGTAAAAATTTGATGGCGATCCAACGGTCAGATCAAAAGTTATGGCCCTTTCGAACCGGTACTCTGGTATGGAGCGCAGAGACCTCCGCGTCACCGAGTAGTTCCACATCTGGTCCAGGGAAAATGACGTTCAGAAACTCCTGTAAAAATTTGAGGGCGATTCAACGGTCCCATCAAAAGTTATGGCCCTTTCGAATCGGTACGCTGGTCTGGAGCGCAGAGACCTCCGCCTCACCGACTGACGATTCCAAATCTACTACTGGGAAAACAGCGTCTGGAAACTCCCGTAAAAATTTGAGGGCGATCCAACGGTCGGATCAAAAGTTATGGCCCTTTCGAACTGGTACACTGGTCCAGAGCGTAGAGATCCCGGCGTCACCGTGTAGCGATTCCACAACTACTCCGGCAAAAATGGAGTCTGGAAACTCCCGTAAAAATTTAAGGGCGATCCAACGGTCGGATCAAAAGTTATGGCCCTTTCGAACCGGTACTCTGGTATGGAGCGCAGAGACCTCCGCCTCACTAAGTAGAAATTCCACATCTACTCTAGGGAAAACGGCGTCCAAAAACTCCTGTAAATATTTGAGGGCAATTCAACAGTCGGATCAAAAGTTATGACCCTTTCAAACCGCTACTCAAGTTCGGAGCACATAGACATCGGCCTCACCGAGTAGCGATTTCACATCTACTCTACGTAAAACGTTGTCCAAAAACTCCTATAAAAAATTGGGGGCGATCCAACGGTCGGATCAAAACTTATGACCCTTTTGAACCGGTACACTGGTCTGGAGTGCAGAGACCTTCGCCTCATCGAGTTGCGATTCCACATCTACTCTAGGGAAAACGGTGTTCGAAAACTGCTGTAAAAATTTTAGGGAGATCGAACGGTCGAATCAAAAGCCCTTTCGAATTGCTTCTCCGGTCTCTAGCGACGAGACCTCCTCCTCACTCAGTAACGATTTCACATCTACTCCAAGCAAATCAGCTTGCGGAAACTCCTATAAAAATTTGGGGGCGATCCAACGGTCGGATCAAAAGTTATGGCTCTTTCAAACCGGGACTCTGGTTCGGAGCGCAGAGACCTCAGCCTCACCGAGTAGCGATTCCACATCTACTTAAAGTCAAAACGGCGTCCGGAAACCCCTGTAAAAATTTCAGGGCGATCCAACGGTCGGATCAAAAGTTATGGCTCTTTCGAACCGGTAATCTGGTATGGAGTGCAGAAACCTTCGCCTCACCGAGTAGCCATTCCACATATACTCAATAGAAAACGGCGTCCGGAAACTCCTATAAACATTTGAGGGTGACCCAACGGTCGGATAAAAAGTTATGACCCTTTCAAACCGGTACTGTGGTCCGGAGCTCAGAGACATCGGCCTTACCGAGTAGCGATTCCACATCTACTATATGTAAAACGTCGTCCGAAAAATCCTATAAAACATTAGGGGCGATCTAACGGTCTGATCAAAAGTTATGGCCGTTTCGAACCGGTAAGCTAGTATGGTGTGCAGAGACCTTCGCCACACCAAGTTGCGATTCCACATCTACTCCAGGGAAAACGGCTTCCGGAAACTCCCGTTAAAATTTGACGGTAATCCAACGGTCGGATCAAAAGTTATGGCCTTTTCGAACCGGTACTATGGTCTGGAGCGCAAAGACCTCGACCTCACCGAATAGCGATTCCATATCTACTACAAGGAAAACAGCGCCCAGAAACTCCTGTAAAAAAGTGGTGGCGATCCAACGATCGGATCAAAAGTTATGACACTTTCGAACCGCGACTCTGGTCTGGAGCGCCGAGATGTCCGTTCACCGAGTAGCGATTCCACGTCTACTCCAAGAAAAACGACGTCCGGAAACTCCTGTAAAAATTTCAGGGTTACCCAACGGTCGGATCAAAAGTTATGGCCCTTTTAAACCGGTACTCTGGTCGGGAGCGCAGAGACCTCGGCCTCACCTTGTAGCGATTCCACATCTACTCCAAGGAAAACTGCGTCCGGAAACTCCTGTAAAAATTTTAGGGCGATCCTACAGTTGGAAATTTTAGAGATCCCGGCGTCACCGTGTAGCGATTCCACAACTACTCCGGCAAAAATGGAGTCTGGAAACTCCCGTAAAAATTTAAGGGCGATCCAACGGTCGGATCAAAAGTTATGGCCATTTCGAACCGGTACTCTGATCTGGAGCGCATAGACCTCGGCGTCACGAAGTAGCGATTCCACATCTACTCCAAGGAAAACGGCGTTCGCGAACTCCTGTTAAAATTTCAGTGCGACGCAACGGTCGGATCAAAAGTTATGGCCCTTTCGAACTGTTACTCTGGTCTGGAGCACAGAGACCTCGGCGTCACCGTGTAGCGATTCCACAACTACTCCAGCAAAAACGGAGTCTGGAAACTCCCGTAAAAATTTGAGGGCGATCCAACGGTCGGATCAAAAGTTATGACCCTTACAAACCGGTACTCAGGTTTGGAGCACGTAGACATCGGCCTCACCAAGTAGCGATTTCACATCTACTCTACGTAAAACGTCGTCCAAAAACTCCTGTAAAAAATTCGAGGCGATCCATCGGTCGAATCAAAAGTTATGGCCCTTTCGAACCGGTACGCTAGTCTGGAGCGTAGAGACGTCCGTTCACCGAGTAGCTATTCCACGTCTACTCCAAGAAAAACGGCGTCCGGAAACTGCTGTAAAAATTTTTGGGGACCCAAAGGTCATATCAAAAGTTATGGCATTTTCGAACCGGGACTCTGGTCCGGAGCGCAGAAACCTCAGCCTCACCGAGTAGCGATTCCCCATCTACTCCAAGGAAAACGGTGTCCACATTTCGAACCGGCACTTTGGTCTAGAGCAAAGAGCCCTTGGTCTGACAGAGTAGTGATTCCATTTCTACTCCAAGGAAAACAGCGTCTAGAAACTCTTGTAAAAATTTGAGGGCGATCCAACGATTGGATCAAAAGTGATGGCCCTTTCGAACTGGTACTCTGGTCTCGAGCGAAGAGAACTCCACCTCATCGAGTAGCGATTCCACATCTACTCCAAGGAAAACGACGTCTGGAAACTTGTGTTAAAATTTGAGGGCGATCCAACGGTCGGATCAATAGTTGTGGCCCTTTCGAACCGGTACTCTCGTTCTGGAGCGCAGAGACCTGCACCTCACTGAGTAGTGATTGCACATCTACTCCAAGGAAAACAGCGTCTGGAAATTCCTGTTAAAATTTGAGGGCGATTCAACGATTGGATCAAAAGTTGTGGACCTTTCGAACCGGCACTTTGGTCTGGAGCGAATAGGCCCTGGCATGACAGAGTAGCGATTCCACATCTACTCGAAGGAAAAAGTGTCTGGAAACTCCTGTAAAAATTTGAGAGCGATCCGACAGTCGGATCAAAGTTATGGCCCTTTGGAACCAGTACTGTGGGCTGGAGCAAAGAGACCTCCGCCTCACCTAGTAGCGATTCCACATCTACTCCAAGGATAACAGCTTCCGGAAACTCTTGTAAAAATTTATGGGCGATCAACGATCGGATCAAAAGTTATGGATCTTTCGAAGCGGTACTCTTGTCAGGAGCACAGAGACCTCCGCATCACCATGTAGCGATTCCACATCTACTCCAAGGAAAACAGCGTCTGGAAACTCCTGTAAAAATCTGGTGGCGATCCAACGGTCGGATCAAAAGTTATGGAACTTTAGAACCTGTATTCTGGTCCGGAGAGCAGAGACCTCCGCCTCACCAAGTAGCGATTCCACATCTACTCCAAAGACAACGGTGTCCGGAAACTCCTGTAAAACTTTGAGGGCGATACAACGGTCGGATTAAAAGTTATGGCCCTTTCGAACCGGTATGGTAGTCTCGAACGACGAGACCTCCATCTCACCGAGTAGCGATTCCAAATCTACTCCAAGGAAAACGGCGTCCGAAAACTGCTGTAAAAAATTTGAGGGCGATCCAACGGTCGAATCAAAAGTTATAGCCTTTTCGAACCGACACTCTAATTTGGAGTGAAGAGCCCTTGGCCTGACCGACTAGCGATTCCACATCTACTCCAAGGAAAACGGCGTCCGGAAACTCCTGTAAAAATTTGAGGGCAATCCAACGGTCGCATCAAAACTTATGGACCTTTCTAATCGGCACTCTGGTCTGGAGCGAGGAGCCCTTGGCCTGACAGAGTAGCGATTCCACATCTACTCCAAAGAAAACAGCGTCTGGAAACTCCTGTAAAAAATTGAGGGCGATCTAATGGTTGGATCAAAAGTGATGGCCCTTTCGAACTGGTACTCTGGTCTCGAGCGAAGAGACCTCCGCCTCACTGAGTAATGATTCCACATCTACTCTACATAAAACGTCGTCCGGAAACTCCTATAAAAATTTCAGGGTGGCCCAACAATCAGATCAAAAGTTATGGCCCTTTCGAACCGGTACTCTGGTCCGGAAGGCAGAGACCTTCGCCTCACCTTGTAGCGATTCAATATCTACTCCTACAAAAATGGCATCCGCAAACTCTTGTAAAAATTTAGGGGCGATCCAACGGTCGGATCAAAAGTTATAGCCCTTTTGAACCGGTACGCTGGTCTAGAGCGTAGAGACCTCCGCGTCACCGAGTAGCGATTCCACATCTACTCCTAGGAAAACGACGTCCGGAAACTCCTGTAAAAATTTGAGGGAGATCCAATTATCGGATCAAAAATTGAGGGCCCTTTCGAACCGGCAATCTGGTGTGGACCGAAGAGCCCTTGGCCTGACCGAGTAGCAATTCCACATCTACTTCAAGGCAAACGTCGTCCGGAAACTCCTGTAAAATTTTGAGGGAGATCCAACGATCAGATCAAAAGTTATGGCCCTTTCGAACCGGTACTCTCGTTTGGAGCGAAGAGACCTTAACCGCACCGAGTAGCGATTCCACATCAACTCAAGGAAAACGGCGTTCGGAAACTCCTGTAAAAATTTCAAGGCGATCCAACGATCTAATCGAAAGTTATGGCCCTTTCGAACCAGTACGCTAGTCTCGAGCGAGGAGACTTACTCCTCACCGAGTAGCGATTCCACATCTACTCTAAGGAAACAACGAACTGAAACTCCTGTAAATATTTGAGGGAGATCAAACGATCAGATCAAAAGTTATGGCTCTTTCGAATCGGTACTCTCGTCTGGAGCGAAGAGATCTCCGCTGCACCAAGTAGCGATTCCACATCTACTTCAAGGAAAATGGCGTCCGGAAACTCCTGTAAAAATTTAAGGGCGATCCAACGGTCGGATCGAAAGTTATGGCCCTTTCCAACTGGTACGCTGGTCTCGAACGAGGAGACTTCCGCCTCACCGAGTAGCGATTCCACATCTACTCTAAGAAAACAGCGTCCTGAAACTCCTGTAAAACTTTAAGGAAGATCCAACGATAGGATCCAAAGTTATGGCCCTTTCAAACTGGTACTCTGGTCTGGAGGGAAGAGACCTTCGCTTTGTCGAGTAACGATTCCACATCAACTCAAAGGAAAACGGCGTCTGAAAACTCCTGCAAAAATTTGAAGGCGATCCAATGGTCGGATCCAAAGTTATGGCCCTTTCGAACCAGCACTATGGTTTGGATTGCAAAGCCCTCCGCCGCACCGATAACGATTCCACATCTACTCCAAGGAAAACGGCGTCCGGAAACTCCTGTAAAAATTTGAATGCAATCCAACGATCGGATCGAAAGTTATGGCCCTTTCGAACCGGTATGCTGGTCTTGAGCGAGGAGACTTCTACCTGACCGAGTAGTGATTCCACATCTACTCTAAGGAAACAGCGTCCTGAAAGTCCTTCAATTCCTGCTTTAGCTTTCTAAGTTTGCAGCACAATTGATACATTGGACAAACCCCCAAATTTTGATCCCATACTTTCTTCACAACGGGCATGAACTTGTCATGATTCATCCACATATCGAAGAATCTGAATGGTTTCTTTATTTCTCTCCCTTTGATACCACCTCTCCTTTTGAATCATCATTTTCTTTTGCCATAACACCTCATCACAATACATGAAATCCCTTCGGTTTCTAGGCTGCCAAAAACCTTCCCGATGGCCTATGGTCTCATCCTTAAAACCACCATCACCAATATCATCAATGTCCTCCTCAGAATCCGCATAATCAACCCACCTTGGCCTTTCAGCCCCACTGCCATTATTTGATTTCGGTTCAGCCCCAAACTTTCTCATATCTTGGTTACATGTTCCAGCCATGTTACCATGTTTTCCCACCTTCTCAAGTCTGTCATAGACGTTCCCCGTCATGAAATTCATTCTTTCCATCATCTTCGTCATGACTTGCATTTGGAATTTAAGTTCTAAATCGTGAGGGGGTGGTGTGTTTTTTTTATCTGACATGATAATACCTGCAAAAATTGGTTAGTAGTAAAAAAATAAAATCCTCACATCGCTCGTGTTTCGCTCGAACACTCTTAATATCCTCACACGCTCACACCTCTCGTCTCACCTTCTTGTGGAACTCAAACCAACACCAAATAGAACCAACTTCGCAGCGCAATCCAAATATGTATATATGACTCAAGAAGCAATAAAAACCAGAAAACAAGGAAAAACAAAACTGTGATAATAGTCTCGCGAGTAGCAAGTGAATCTATTCGAAATATGAATGAAACTGAAGACTCGAATAAAAACAGAAACAAAATATGCAAAATGATGAAATGACACGACCAAAAGATTGATGTCTTCTCCCAAGTGTAGAAGTGTCGAAGTAATAAATAACCCGGTAAGACCGGGGTCGAACCACAGGGAGGTTAATTGTATAAATTATAGAAAACAACAATGATATAACAACAATAGTAACAACAACAACAATAATACTAGTAGTAGTATTAGTAGTAGTAGTAGTAGTAGTAGTAGTAGTAAAAATAGTAATAGTAATAGTAATAATAATAATAATAATAATACCAATAATACTATTAATAATGACAATAATAAAGATGATGAAGAAGAAGTTGATGAGAACTTCGAGATGGAGGATTAACGTAAGGATTAAACAATGATAACAACAAATGTCAAGGTTAGAGGATCCACTAATGGTATTTCAAACAAGTATAGTATAAACTCTTTTTATTACTCAAATGGAAACCACACATAAAGGAGGTTCCAATCATATTATAAATTGTTAACATGATTACATTAGGTATCTTATTTGAATAATGCTAATACTTGTAAATGTTGTCAGACATTCATGATTATAACTTATGTTAACAACAAATCAAGTTCCTTTCATAGCACAGGTGTCGGTTATACCATACAGTATGAGCTATGAAAGTGCCAA
>Ga0325401_1005640_pt1 | contig 12024 bp, 8 predicted proteins | sample PopdelMetagenome_FD_205666 | JGI IMG/M metagenome (GOLD analysis project Ga0325401, IMG submission 205666) | Populus deltoides microbial communities from Bellville, Georgia, United States - Xylem-PdKOR-R2 | ecosystem: Host-associated > Plants > Phyllosphere > Stem > Wood/Secondary xylem | place...
ATACAGAGTAGAACTCGAATAACTCAGGATCGGAAAATATAGTGAGCATCGTATCTGCCCCACCCCCCATTCATGGTTGACATCACACTTGATGCTATAACATGTAACTGTTTCAGACTTGGCAATAGCTCAACTGTTTTTCATGTGGTAAAGAAGACTAAACTACGGTTTTAAGACTTAAATACAAAATCATATTCGGTTTTGTAGTTAGGGATCTATGTTCTTAACTCATCTGTTTTTTCATTTCCTATAGGATTGTATATTGATATTTTCAGAAATTCAAAGTTGAACTCTCTAGCTGTATTCACTTGGTTGCAAGATATGCTAATCCTATGCATATTCATGGGTGTGACCTGATACTCCTGTGCAGTATATATCTGTTGTATAAAAGTCTCAGTACACCTTTTCTTTTTTTGTTTCCCTGGGCCTGCTTGAACTGGAACTTCTTTATTTATTTGTTTGTTTTGGTTAGCTTTGAATATGATGAACTTAGACAAATTTGGTAAAAACTGTCATGGAGCATGATGCAGTGAGGGTCATTATTATCTTTCGATTACTTTGTATGACATCCTGCCATACATATATTTAATGTTTTTAACATATTGAGGAGCCTAATGTTTGTTTCCTGTTTTTTCCTCTTTTCCTTGATTTTAATTCCAGAAGGCTACCAAATTGAGCTTAGGGCGATTTTTCCTATAGAACATCTACATGCACCTAGCCTAGTGAATTGAGTACGCTTGAAGAGCAGCAGACTTGACATCATCAATTTTCTGAAAGCTTGTGATGATTATTGTACAATTCTGAAAACTATCCATATGATGGCCACAGCTGCAGTTATTGGACTTAACACAGGAAAGAGGCTCTTGAGTTCCTCCTTTTACTATTCAGACCTCACAGAAAAGCTTTCCAATGTCAATGATCATGGAATTACCTGCTATCCAACCACTACAACAAAGAATGTAATAGTTGCAAAAAAGTCATCGAACTATGGTCCCAGCTTCCCTTCATCCAATCGAAATTCACATTCCATTAAAGCCCTTAAAGAACATGTGGATACTGCTTCTGCTTCTTCAAATGCGGCAACATGGTTCAAGACATTTGATGACTTTGAAGAAGAGAGCTCTGCCCTCGACTATTCGGTAGAAGCTCTCCTTTTGCTGCAGAAGTCTATGCTAGAAAAGCAATGGAATCTTTCTTTTGAGAGGACAAGCTCAAGTGACTCTACAAGTAAAAAAAATAACAAGAAGATACCTGTCACTTGTTCTGGGGTGTCTGCTAGACAACGAAGGGTGAATAACAGGAGAAAAAATCAGAACCAAAGTAAATTTATGTCACAAAGTAGTGATTTTAAGTTTCTAAGATCAGTTACTAGTCCAGATCTGCTGCAGAATCGTTTGAAAGGTTATGTGAAGGGTGTTGTGAGTGATGAGGTGCTCCCCCATACAGAAGTTGTGCGCTTGTCAAGGATAATTAGAGCTGGTCTTTCCTTTGAGGACCACAAGTCCAGGTTAGAATACAATAATAATGATAAGAGAAGTCTTGCAGTTCAGTGTAGTTGTTTATTTGCGCATCTTGGTGATTCTATGATAAGTATCTCTACTGCATTTTTTTTCGAGTAAGATTTTGAAAGTGACAAAGGCAGATATAATTGAGGGCTACGGTGTGGATAGCAAGAAGTTTTTCTTTCCTTATCACTTCCACCTTGCTTCATGTTCTCAAAACTTGGGACAGTTTTATGTGAAGAGAAATCATGATTTAATTTCTTTAATGTGCTAAACACTCAACAACTTTCTAAAGCATGTAATCCATATATTTCATTTGTTTCATTGGATTGCTGTATAATCTATCTATTCGAATTTGGAAATTTCAGGCTAAAGGAGAGATTAGGTTGTGAGCCCTCAGATGAACAAATTGCAGATTCCTTGAGGATTTCTCGTGCTGACTTACAGTCAAAATTGATTCAATGTTCTCTGGCAAGAGAGAAACTAGCAATGAGCAATGTTCGTCTAGTTATGTCTATTGCTCAAAAATATGATAACATGGGTGCTGAAATGGCTGACCTTGTTCAGGTTACTTTCTTCGCATCATTTCAAGTATTAAAGGCTGTTATCCATGAATCAAAGGATAGATTTATGGCCGTCCTCTTATATGCAATGTTTCTCATGCAGGGAGGTTTGATTGGACTACTGCGAGGTATCGAGAAATTTGATTCTTCCAAAGGGTTCAAAATCTCAACTTATGTTTATTGGTGGATACGTCAGGTAAGGCTGATTTTTCCCTTCAGATTGTAAACAACTTCATATACTGGAACAGCAGATATTACCACCAGCAGCTGAAAAAGCATATCCTACAACAGATAACCACACAAGTCTTCTGCACCATGACATTCTAGTAACCTTTATTTGATAACACATCTTCTTGTCAAGTTTAGCATTCATGGCACTTCTGTTTTTGCCCAAAGCAACCCTAAACAGAAAAATGAGTTTGGGGTGGTCTCCTACCTGAAATCCATGTGTGTTATTCTTGCTATGGTTACAAGGCCATGATGTCATGAGTGATAGATACTACAAAACTAATGCGTTTTTTTCATCTTTATTGGGACACAGGGTGTCTCAAGAGCTTTAGTTGATAATTCAAGAACCTTAAGATTGCCTAATCATTTACATGAAAGGTTGGGCCTGATTCGGAATGCAAAGATTAGACTGGAAGAGAAAGGAGTAACTCCATCAATTGATGTAAGTACATTATTCTACCTGGTCCAAAAAAACAGCAATCTGGTTTCTCGAAATATATATCCTGAGATTCAAGTTTCCATTAAGTAAACCATATACGAACAAACATTCTTAAATCTCTTTTCCTTTGATGATGAGATGGTTCATGTTTTAAATTTTTTTTTTTATTATGTATCAGCAATATTACCCTTACCTATCTTCTTATTGTTGTTGCTATTTTCAGAGAATTGCAGAAAGCTTGAATATGTCCCAAAGGAAAGTTAGGAATGCTACAGAGGTACTAGATTTATGAATCCACCAGTTCTGTCGCCTAATGCTCTCGCTTTATGTTAATCAACAATGCAATCATATGCAGGCTATTAGTAAGGTCTTCTCGCTTGATAGGGAAGCATTCCCCTCTTTGAATGGTCTTCCAGGAGAAACACACCATAGTGTAAGTGAAGCTCAACTCTGGTTCTGCGAATCCTTTGAGTAAATTATAGTTCAAGTGTCCTTTTTATGACTCATTTTCCTTTTCTCTCCTTGTTTTTTTGAAGTACATTGCAGATAATCGCCCTGAGAACAACCCGTGGCATGGAGTGGATGAGTGGGCACTGAAGGTAAAGATAACAAGAATTTGTGTGTTTATAAGAGAAAAAAGGATTAATTTGTTGAGTGATGTGCTGACAGGAGGAAGTAAACAAGCTTATTGATTCTACTCTTCAAGAACGAGAAAAGGAGATCATACGTCTTTACCATGGTTTAGATCAGGAATGCCTTACATGGGAGGACATTAGCAAGCGGTGAGTCAAATATTAAGCAGTAGAATGATTATATATATATATACTTTCTGATGTTGTGATTAATGCACCTTTATCTCTTGAAATTCTTGGTTTCATTTTTTTGTCTATATACCTTGAACTTACAGATTGTTGATTTGTGCAATCTTTTTCAGCATGGGGTTGTCTCGAGAAAGAGTTAGGCAAGTCGGACTTGTTGCATTAGAGAAACTAAAACATGCCGCGAGGAAGAGGAATACGGAGGCCATGCTAGTCAAACATTAAGTTTTGTGTGTGATTCAATGGATTGTTTGTATATATACAGAAAGGGGAAATCTATCTTCCATTTCATACTTTTTTTTATAAATCGCAAGTACAGTTGTGCATATAACCCTCAACTTCTGTACTGATCAAGAGCTTATAAGCTGCAGCAGGAGGTTTTATCAAATTACAGCTGCCCTAAGCATTCCAATCTTTCTTTTCTTTGATGATTTCCATTATAAATAGATATGAGGCTTGAAGCTTACCTCATATAAGATGTATTTGAATGATTTTTATCCTTTTTTTAGTGTAACCCAGATTTTATACGCAACAACTTTGTGTCCCAAAATCATAAATTTCCCAATTGTTTTTGAATACATGGTAGCTTGCTTCTGTTCATCGATCGAAAGCATTCCTTGTGACAAAAGGTATTGGAAAGACTTTGTGTGGAAGTGAAGTAACATACAGAGAAATAGAGATTTTGAATACATGGTAGCTTGCTTCTGTCTTGCTTTAAGAAGGATTGCGGGATCTATAAAGAATATGAAATTTTGAAGCTTTAACAGGAACTCAAATTTGCTGGTCTTTAATGAATATATAAATCCAGGTATATCCTAGTCTTGAACAAATAGTTCTTGATGGCCTGTCTCAGATGTCCAAATAATATAACTCGAAATGAATAAAAATAATACACACATGTATATATCATTAGCATATATAGATTAGTACAAGAGTCTATGCTTCGGAACTAGCAAAACTTAAACTACAATCCCTAACCCTATATAAATGATTTATAGCATATCAAGAGGTTATAAATGAATTATAAGGTAATTTGTTCTTTTTATTGGTACATCACTTTCTTAATAATCACATGTTTCCTAACTAATTTGTAATAGTCACCAATATAGCCTATTGAAGACTTTTATTAAGAATAAAATATGGTTTTCTAACCAAACAAGTGAACTCTTATATCTATGATTGATTGCCTTTTGATGGTCGAACATCACTTCTAGTTACTGATCGATCCTTTCTTATTTTTCTTGATCGACTACTTTATATCATTTTTGATCGATTTGAATTTTTTCTAAGCCTGTTTGATTTGACTATTAATGATCAATTTTAGCCTTTATTTATATGTTTAGTAGTGAATAGGTATTTTTTTATTCAGTCAACACATGAATTTTTTAGTGCAAACAATGCCCCCTTGCATTTCTTGATTTTAAAACAAATGATTGAAGATTAACTTACCTTTTATTAAAATCAATCACTAAAATTAACCACAGATAATGTGTCAATGCTTATAATGTCAAACATGTTGACATGTCAAGCAATTAAACCATTTCAAAACTAAATGTTCTTAGCTTTTGGGTGTGTTGTTTAATATTGCAATGCAAAGCTAATATATAATCAATTCATTAGTTGTTTCATATCCTTAATCAAACCCCTAATTTTCCTTACAAAACTTTCCAAAATACCCAAATTTTTTGTTGTAAGAAATTAGAGATTTCTAGAAAAAAATCCTAAGCTTTCTTGAATGACCTCTAATTTCAACAAGCCTTCTTAATTAAAATTATCCCTTCTCTTTTTTTCTTTCAAAATTACATAAATTATACTTCCAATATCAATTGAACAATTATTTACATCTCTAGAAGGTAGAGAAAATAAACAATGAAGAATGATCTCTTCCTTTTAGATCATGTCAATCTTAATATGTGAAAGAAATCAATCCAAATATATCACTGGTTAGACGAAATCGAGGAGCATTTTGATGAAGAATTAAAACGTCATAATATTTTTTATGCAATCCAATTATCTCGAGTTCCCACCAAACCAAACAAAGAACTACTTACAAAATCAATTTGGCCTTGGATAGTAGACTTATACCCCAGTACGAGATGTAAACCATTACACTATATGACTTGGCCTTAAATAGAAGACTTATACCTAACAGGTGAGGAGTTTTGTGTCTCCATGCAAATTTTAACAAGTTAATTTGAGAACTTAGTACTAGATACCCCTGAAATAGTCTTTTGATAAAGAGGGAAAAAAATAAATGAACTTTCCTTCTTAAAAATAACATATCGCTTTCCTTTCGTATTGGATATATAGGTTTTTGATATGCTTTAGGTGTAAGAAGCTAATTAAGGCTAATTTAAAGATGACAATAGCTTTGGCTACAAGAAGAAAAGTTTTTTTTTTTTTACCTTTCATGCAAAGCCACATATACAAGGAATTATGAGAATCCCAAGATAGGAGTGAGGATTACCTTTATGATAAAAGAAAAAAAATTATATGTGGAGTCTTGTTGTGAGTCCGAGTATGAACAACTGTCTATTTCTATGAATTTAATGTTGTTTGATCATCCCTTAACTTATACCTAGATTGTATATAAGAGAAATTGCTAATGATTCCTTTCCATAACTTCCCTTTTAAAATATACTTAGAAATTATTTGAGCTATGATGAGGAGTGATAAGGATATGGCTATCCTATCTAATATAAATGTTGGAATGGATTTTTACATATTATTTTTATCCTGTATTATAAGCTTCAAGTTATTATGTACATTATGTATATGTAATTTTAGGCCTGTAAGTCCATCATAGTTTTCTAAGCTAGTCTTTATAAACATGTTATCCTGAAGAGATAGGTGTTTCAACACCAATTTTCAGAGTGGAGAATCACCCACTTTACAACAGCAATATTCATTATTGTTTTGAATGTTTTGTATGTGCTCTCTTGGGCTTACAAGTTCATCATAATTGTTTAAGTTCATCTTTATAGACATAAGATCCATAAAGAGATGAGTTTTCAACACCCATTTTCAAAATAGAGAATCTCTATATTATAGGAGCAATATTAATTTTCTTGATCTCATCTCATATTAGAGTCTTTTTTACTAAAAAGTACATGAGTTAGATTTAGAGGGAGATCGATGATGATGACCACTTTTATGGTTAGGACTTACTGATGCCTTACTTCTAGATTTTTAGAGATCATATGTTAAGCATCCAGTTTGAGAACGCTTTTCACAACGAGAGTAGATCCTATATAAGATAGGAGTGTGATGGTTCTCATGCCTATTGTTCTACTAATCATTATATCATGTTCCTTCAAGAAACAAAAGCTTTTTATATGAACTCGATGGTGCATACAATAGAGCTAGCTAATATGTCATTCATTGAGGGAGTGACAAAGTTCAAAGTTGTTTTTATATGGCTACAATAACTTTAGTGAGCATTTTCATTTGATGGGCAAATTATTGGAGATTTAAAGGAGAAAATGTCCCTACAGTGGAGAGTTTGGTTACTCTCCCGTATCCTAGCTTTCTAAGTTATCAACCTAGAAAAGACTTAGGGAAAAAAAAAACTAAACTAGCTTTTGTTCAAGTTCTTATAGACGATGATAGCGATGAAGTTTTAAAAACTTCAAATTGAACGTAGACCCTTCTATGGTTAGAGCTTAAAATGGTTTTAAAGGTTTTTTTTAAAAAAATTAGGCTATACCAATGGATGATGTACTCCTACAAAATAAGTCTTTTATACTAGATAGGGGATCTTATAATGTCTAAGTTAGCAAACATGTAGGAAAAAAATATTTTATAACAAATAAAACAAAACATAGAAGAATGTATGTTATGATTATTATGGGTATGGTTCTGTGTTATTATATGTTGTTACTTATTGACCTTAGGTTTTTATACACCTTAGATCATATAAAATTACCTCATAGAAAGTGGAGTCACAAACATACCATACAAGAGTAATCATGAATAATAATTACCTTCACTGCATAAATAACCTATAATTTATCCATGTAGGCACCATATTATCAATTTATGATATAAGCTTCATAATCACTAATAACTTGCAAAATGGAGTATCAGGCGGGCGCTGGATGAAGTGAAGAATAATAATAGGTGTTTACAACTGCGCAAGCATGCTTAAATCTTCATGTTAGTGTTTTTTTTTCCGTTCTTTTTTCTTCTCTTATTAAGGGTTGTATTGTTATCTCCTCGGTTAGGCTGAATTAATGGTTGATTTAAAGAATTGTCAAAGAATCAAGGATTCAAATGAAAAATAAAGAAAAATTATATGATTTGTGTATTAGATGTGTCAATGTGTGAACAAGGTCATCATCTTATGGCAGCATGTGGCATCGTATGGCCTTTGATGATGGTTTTTTTTAGTGACATTGAATTTATCTTTTTGAGGCCTACCTTGTAGTTCGATTCTTTTTAACAACAAAATTCCTTTGGCGTTTCAACAACATATCCTCCATTTCTTTTCTTTCTTTATTTCTTTATTTGTCTCTTTTCTTCTTGATTTCCATGTCGGTCTTTCTTCTTTTTCTTTCTTTATCTTTTTTTTTTAGGTTTCTACATGTTAGTCTTTCTTCTCCTTCTTCTTCTTATTTTCTTTCTTTTCTTTTCTTTTCTTTTCTTTTCTTTCCCTACTTGGTTAGGTTGGGTGGTGCGATGGTGAAGTTTGGTTGGGCTGGTCTAACTGGTGCTCTTTCTTTTTTCTTCTTTGTTGGTTAGGTCATCTGGCTTAACCAAATGATTGACCCATCTAGCCCAACTAGAGTTTGGTTGGGCTATTTGGCCCAACTAGTTGTTTAGTTAGGCTTCTCTCTCTCATCTCCTTCTCCTCTATCTTTTATCCCTTTCCTTTTTCTCCTCTCCCTTGTTTTTCCTGTCTAGTTGAACCTTTGGCTCAACCATTTATTTGGTTGAGCTAAAGTTTTCTTGTTAGGTTTTGGCTTTTTTTTCCCTTCTTATCCTCCTTTTTCTTTCTCTCCTGGGCCTCTTATTCTCACCTTATTAGTAACCAAAGAAAAAATTTATCCTTTATTGCCTCATTAATCTTATATATTTGCATATGATGAGAGCTTTAATCAAGGATGGTAGTTGTATCCATCTTTATGAAGGTTCGTCTTTATTTATCTAAATAAAGTCTAGATTGAGGTAGAGATATGCATAAATATCCACCTTATTTGGATATAAAGATGGTAAGGCATATGTTAATCCAATACACTTCCATATTCAAATTTATATATAAAAATATTTTTTTTGTTCTTATAATTTTTTGCAGTATATATCTAAGATAGTTTGTGTAGTTTCTTTTCTAAGATTACCTTGATTAATTTGTTTCTTAAATATAAAACATTTTATTTTTTGATAATCTACATATTTTATTAGTAAAATCTAGTTATGAACCTGCATTATGCTGCATGCTTATTTTTTTTGCATAGAAAATATATCTAGGTACCGCAAACATGTTTCAAAGAAGGAAGAAAAATTTGTGACTCAAGTCATAGACCTGACTTGGTCAAATAAGTTGGTCTTATTTTAAATAGGCAACGACATCATATAAACCAAACTAAAAAAATAATTAATCGTGATAACCTATCGAAAAAAAAAATTTTTTTCAAAAGAGGACAAAAAATTTCCAAATCCATTAAATATGGAATGATGAAATTGGTTAAAAAGAACCTAAAAAAATTGATCCAAGTCAACTTCAGCTACTACGATAAACTTGTAATTCTTGATAACTAAAGTCGAGAAAACACGACTTATCTCATCAAACTTGCAATCCCGTTATTGATATCAGGATAACCCGATAAAAAATAAAAAAATAAAAATCATAAAGCCTATTTAAAAAAAATATCAATCTGCATTAACTTTTCAAACTCATGACCTGAGTTATAAAACTGCAAGCAACATATCTGAAAAAATCAGAAAATTCAATTCTCAATCAACCAAATATTGAATGATAAAATCAATTCAACAAAAGAACCCAAAAAAATACAACAAATCAAAAGAATGAGGATCAAAATTGAAATGCCAAATAAATTATATCTTTGATTGAATGGTGAAATTGAAAAGAAAAATCAATTCAATAAAAGAACCCAAAAAATACAACAAATCAAAAGAATGAGGATCAAAATGGAAATAATAAATACAAAAAAAAATTGATTTACAGGTGAAATTTAAAAGAAATGGAAATCCAAGAAAAGGCCCAAAAAATAAATCAAAAGATTGAGGATCAAATTGAAAAAAATAATATATGACAAATTGGGATTGAAGAATGAAATTGAAAACAAATAAAACTTATACAAAAAAGTCAAGAACAAAATTCTAAAAATAAAAATATAAAGACTAAAGTTGAAATACTAACAACAAAGAGGGCCGAGCTATAATTTTTAGAGGAGGAAAGAGAAAAGAAAAAAAACACAATTTCACTGATAACAAATTACCCAACCACCACTAATACGTGTTGCACTATCTAGAAGGGTATTTTTGACAACTAAGAGACGTTGCAAGCATTGCCTGAAGTATACGAGGGCCTCCGACGCATCGGTGATTGTGCCACACTCGTCTTCACTTTTTTTTCTATTTAGATAATATTTAATTTATGCAAAAAGTTCACATTACCCTTCATGAAATCAACAATAACAAAAATAATTATGGTGAAAAAACAAAAAATACCCTAGTAGCATAGTTTTTTTTTTTTGGTTTTACAAACCAAGTTATCATTTTACTGTGTTCAATACCTAAAAAGACTTTAATACTCCTATTTGTTAATATTAAAAATTTTAACATTGAAAGTAACAAAATCATTTTAGTGCGTTTAAAATTACAAAAAGATGTATACATCCTCGATCAAAGCTTTAATGATTTATGGATCTTGTAAAAAAATTAAATTACCCAACAACAAAAAAATATTATTTCTTCCAGGAAGGGAAAAAACATTATATTATTTTAATGAACAGTGCAAATGAATATGAGTAAACAAAGAGGTTTAGCTTTTGTTAATAGGTCATGAAAAGACTTATGTGGATCTCAAATGGAGGCTAACTCTAATAGTGGCGGATATAGAAAAATGAAGATGGTTTAGAATAGAAATGAAGGTGGAAATTAAGATAAGGAGGTCTTCGTGAATATAGAGGCATCCATGGATTTCCATTTTCCATCTCTAGCTTGAGTGAGTCTTTCTTGGAACAATCATGCAGAGACTATCTTTAGCTATTGGAAATAATTGTGTGGGAAACATGCATGAATTATTTCATTTTATTTTTATTTTTATTTTTTTTACGGAAATGCCAGCTTAAAAATTCTCAGTAATATTTTCCACAGAGGCATCTCTTTCTGTATTGCCAACTTAAGAACTTGTTTCCTAGGAAAATTAAAGTTTCCATCTAGCCAGGTGAGGTAAGTGTGTGCGAGTGTGTATTCTGCTTCTTTTTAATAAGAAAAAAAAAATTAATATTGAGTAAATATTAAACATATAACAGCTGGGTATCAAAAACTTATACCAGCTGTGCTGATTCAAGCTTATCCCCTGTTAATATTGAATGTTCATCCATCAATTCTTACAGCTTTTGGATGTAAAGACTTCTATGGTATGAAGGTGCATAAAGCAGTCGTTGCTTCAGGAGCAAGTTGTTCCATGTATGGAGTCAGTCACCGTTTGCTTTTCCATTACTGAAAAATTGAAATAGCCTGCAAGGGGGCGAAACTGGCACACGAACATGTATATATAAGAGAAAAAGAGTAGAATGCATACCAAAGCCCAGGAAAACCAGCATAAAATACTCTTTTAGTGCAGAAAACGAAAAAAAAAAATTCCAAAAAACGAACAAGGACAAATCACTTGATTTAGACTTGGAATTACCTTCGTGGTGATTTCAGTGTAAATCTTTTGGTTCCAGATAGGATCCGAATAGGAAGAAACATATTCGTCAATTTCCAGAGCTTAAAAACATAACAAGAACAGTGTACATTATAGGGACTAAAGCAATAAATGCTCCTTTGGCTTTTTCTTTCTTTTTTTCCAGCGACACCACAGCAGCACCAAAGCTGAAACTTTCATATGCATTTCATCTACACCTAGACTGTTGAATATTTTGACTGCTACTAAATGGTCCTCCTTTCTGGTAACGGAAAACATGAATGGACTTGGCTGCTCAAACAGGAGGATTTCCTCTCTAAATAATTTTCTCATGCTCAAAGCTTCAAAATATTTGTTCAAACCACAACATGCTTTGATCTCAGAAATAACTGAAAGAAGTTAATATACAAGAATAATATCTTCTATCTCTACATCAATTAACCCAAATTTGTATTAATTCAGGATTAAAAAAAGATAAAAACAAAAAAAGCCCCTCCCCCACTACCAAAAAAAGAAAGAAAAGGAGATGGGCAAAACAGTGAGCATGACAGAAATCCTTGGGAACAAGGTAGGGAGGGGGGGGGGGGGGGGGAGCAACCGC
>Ga0325401_1005643_pt1 | contig 12019 bp, 6 predicted proteins | sample PopdelMetagenome_FD_205666 | JGI IMG/M metagenome (GOLD analysis project Ga0325401, IMG submission 205666) | Populus deltoides microbial communities from Bellville, Georgia, United States - Xylem-PdKOR-R2 | ecosystem: Host-associated > Plants > Phyllosphere > Stem > Wood/Secondary xylem | place...
ATATGATAGAGTTAGTAACATGTAAGGTGAATTTAATGGCTTGAAAGGAATTATTCTAAATAACAATCCAAGTGCATATTATGTATATTGTTTTTCTCACAGACTTCAACTCATGTGGTTGTTGCACAAAAGCATAATGAAGTTGGAGATGTCTTTAATTTCATTTCTAGCATTATAAACATAGTTGGAGCATCATGTAAAAGAATAGAGGAGATTAGAGAAAATGGAGAAATTTCTAGTGGATAAAGTCTGAATCAAGAAACTTCTCTTAGAAGGTATGGTGATACTCGTTGGGGCTCCCACTATGTTACAATTATTCGTCTACTTGTAATGTTTTCATCAGTTTTTGATGTATTTGAGATTATAAGGGAGGATGAGATGAACTCAGAATAAAGAACATAAATAGTTGTTTTAACAGATATTATGGAATCATTTAATTTTGTGTTCATGCTTCATTGTTTGAGAAGGATACTAACAGTTACTAATGAGTTCTCACAAGCATTACAAAGAAGAGATCAAGACATAGAAAATGCTATGATTTTATTGAAAACATCAAAGAAACGATTCAAAATGATGACAGAGAATGATTAGGAATCTTTATTGGAAGAAGTGTCATCTTTTTGCATCAAACATGATATTGATATTCTAAATATGAATGATAAGTATAAGTTTTGTGGGCGTTCAAGGCAAAAATCTTAAGGGATTACAAACCTACACCATTTTCGTTATGAATTGTTTAACAATATCATCGACATGCAACTTACTGAGTTAGATAGTTATTTTACTGAGATGAGTACAGAGTTACTTCTTTATGTGGCATGTTTAAACCCAAGTGACTCTTTCTCAACTTTCAACAAAGAAAAGCTTATTCGTCTTACTCTTTTTTTTATCCCAATGAATTCTTTATAATGGACCTTATGGTACTTGGTGACCAACTTGATCCGTATATTATTGATCTATATAGTGATGATGAGTTCTCTGTTATTGAAGGTATTGCTAGTCTTACATAGAAAAAGAAAAAACTAGGGGGGAAGGCTGATTTTTTTGTCGACTTTGGCCTCTAATTCCTCCTCTCTCAGGCCATGAGATCCATCCATATTTATAAAGGGTGGAAGAGGGACACTTTATTTCTTATGATGTTAAATCTTGGCTTTTGGTTCGATCTGGAAGGATCTGAACCGTTAGCTCAAAGTAGCTATAATAGGCTATCAGATTTATTGTAAAAAAAGGACTGGTCAGTTTGGCCACTTTAGGGCGATGCCATATCCACTATGGTATCAATCAACTACCATTAGAATGTAGTTAGGTGTCAGGTAATCATTTTTGTGTAAGTTTTGTCCAATTTGATGAAGTGATGAAGCATAAAATGTATTAGGAAGGAAGCCACTCGAGCAGCCTCTCTAGAGAAAAAGATGAATAATCAACCCCAAAACGATGTTGTTTTAGCTAGGTGCATTTTAGTCCTTCGATTTCTAATGTCTGTTAGTTACATCCCTGATTGGCTTCAAACTTTCAATTTCTTTCAATTTAACCCTGACAAACTTCAATTTCAGCATCTTTTTCACAAGGGTCCTTGGTCTTGGATTTATAGAATTTGATCATTAATTGACCAATTAAACTTTCAATTCTCTACAATTTCACCTTGATTTCAATCAATTGGGTCCCTTGAGTTTAGTGTCTTTTCCAAAATGATCATTGGTTGTGAAGTTCTTGCAATTTTACCCTTAATTTGAATCATTTGACTTGGTAAAAATAAATTTGGTCTTCTAAAATTCCAATCTTCTCAATTAAACCCAAATTGGACTCCCAAATTTAATTTTCACCAATTAAGCCCCTAATAAAATTAATTTGACTCATTTAAAGTATAATTAAGTCCTTGCACCTAATTAAATCCTTCCATTGAAACCAAATTAGTTCTCAAACATAATTAAACTTTAAATTGGCCCATGATTAAATCCAATTGGTGTATTAAAAATCTAATTATGTCCTTTGGCTTAATTTGTTTATGCAGATTCGTCCAATAATGATTTAATTTGACCTTGAATCTGCATTGTCTCTTCAATTTTGGGTAAAATGGGGTACAATTAGACTCCAATTCCATCCAAAATTGTAGCTTGATTTTTTCTCCATTTGAAATCCTCCTAGCTTGCTTTTGCCAAAATGCTAGTCTTTATTTTAATTCTTTTTTGGAAAGGAATAAGATGAATTTGAGGAATAACCTAGAATGGGTTATGATAGTTACCCTTCTCTTTACAATGCTTACGATAAAAAGTCGTGTAAAAGACTTTAGATAGCAAGCTTTGTAAAGAACAAAAAGAAATGAGAGATAATTGATTCACTAGATTAAGATATAGTCACTCCTTCTAAAAATGTTTGAAGTGAGGGCTCAATAGAGCACTCAGAGGGGAAAAAAAAAGATAAGGCTAGAAAATGCATTATTCGAAGGAAAAGAGAGATAGGGTTTGGAAAAAAAATAATGATCTTGGTGAACATACTGAAAGACCCCCTTTTTTTGAAGTGGCATAGTTGTACCAGACAACCTACCTATTGGTGAAATTAAAAAAAAAAATTAAAATGGTCAAATTGTTAAAGGTTTTTCTAAAATGATATTATTATAATGGGTGATCTGCCCAAGTGAAAAAAATGCAAAGATCTTTTGAGTGGTGAAAAATGCGAAGATTTTTTTAAAATGGTGAAAAATGTGAAAGATTTTTCAAAATGGTCTTATTTTAATGGGCGACCTGCTTAGGTGAAAAATGCGAAGGTTTTTCAAAAATGGTGAAAAATGTGAATGATTTTTCAAAGTGGTTTTATTTTAATGGGTGACCTGCTTAGGTGAAAAATGCAAAGATTTTTCAAATTGGTGAAAAATACAACTTACCTGGCGAAAGGATTTGGTTAGAGATGCCTTGAAGGAACAAAAGGATAGGGCTCGAATGCATACTATCTAGGAGATGAGAGCTCAAAGGAGCACTTAAAGTGAAAAGAGACAAGGCTTGAAGGCACACTATCTAAAAGGTGAGGACTCAAAGATAAGCTTAAAAGAGAAAGATAAGGCTTGAAGGTGTACTATCTGAGAGATGGGGGCTCAAAGATATACTCAAGAAGAGATATTATATAGAGATAGGGCTGACACACTATCTAAAAAGTGAAAGCTAGAAAGCACTCTCAGAAAGGAAAGATAAGATAGGACTAAAAAGCATATTATTTGAGAGATGGGACATAAAGGTGCTCTCGAAGGAGGTAGGGTTAGAAAACAAACTACTTGGGAGATGAGGGTGTAAAGGTGCTCTCGAAGGAGGTAGGGTTAGAAAATACACTACTTGGGAGATAAGAGCTCAAAGAAACACTCGAAAAGAGATAGGGTTAGAAAACACACTATTTAGAAGATGTGGACTCAAAGGCGCACTTAAAAAGTGGTAAGGTTAGAAAATGCACTATCTGAGAGATAAGGGCGCAAAGGCATAATTGAAAGGAGGTAGGGTTAGAATACGCACTTCCCAAGAGATGAGGGTACAAAGGCGTATTCAAAAGGAGGTGGAGTTAGAAAATGCATTACTCGAGAGACGAGAACTTAAAGGAAGGCTTAAAGACTCACTAAAAAAAAGAAGGCTTAAAGACGCACTCAAAAAAAGAAAGGCTTAGAAAACACACTACATAGAAGATGAAGGCTCAAAGGCACGCTCGGAAGACATTTATTGGTGAGACACTAGTTTGTCAAATATCAAAGTAATCCATTATGATCAATATGCATGTATACTTACCTAGTAAATATAGATCCCTTTTTCTTATTAACTTTTCTCCTTCTTGAAAATTCGAGTCTCTATAGTATGTTGCGACGACTTTTTCGCTCTTGCTTACTCGAGTCATATCTTGTGATTTTTGACCTTTAGGAAGGTCATGATATCAGCATATGTTTTTTCCCTCCAACCTTTATCTCCAAGGTCGCCAACTTTACCCAACATTTTCTATTTTTTTAGAAAGGAAATCATGGAGCCAACCCTATTATGTGTTTTTTAGATTTGCCCCCAGCTTGATCATACACCCAAATTTGGATTTTCTATAGAGATGAGGTTGTGCGAAAGAAGATTCGGTTCTATACATGGAGTTGTTTTCATAGAGAATTTTTGGAATTTGAAAGCTATTTCAAACACAAAAATCATATTATTAGTTTAAAGCAAACTTGTTACAAATTCAAGTGATTCCTATAGATAGGTCTTCATAAGTGTTGAAAATATTGTTTTGCTTTTGGTGAAAATATGATATTTTATTGGTCAATGAGTTTAAGCTTCAATATAAGGGTTTCAGAGAACCATTCTTCAAAGCATTTATTTTATTTGTATGAATAATGAAGCTTGTTTTGTATGAGAAAGTATTGCCTGTCGATCCAGGGTTCATGGGTGTCGCATATGTGCGACGTCGCGGCGATTGTCCACTATTATAAAGTGTATCTGTCTGGCAAACATGGAGAGATAAGGAATTCTTATCTTTTATAAGTGGAAAGCAGGAATGAAAGTCGTCACCTAGTATTTGGCCACTAGAAACCTTAATTGGTCTCAGAGATCGGGCACGGGGACTGGTTGCGTAAAGGGAAGATATTAACACCCCAAATACGCCCTACCTAATGTAAGCTGCATTATTTGATTGTCTGATATATGCTAAGATGTTATTGTATTTCTAACTGTCGGCCCATCTATGGTTTAAGAAAAGTTTTCCTTGGTAAGGAGATCCTTATCTTACCGGGTTAAACATAACCATTCTAATGTCAGTAAAAAAACTATCCTTTTAATATCAAGAATATGTCTTACGTATAAGAGGAAAATACTTAATATTAAAATAAGACAAAATAATTTTTTGGAGATTTTGAAATATTGGCTTAGTTCTCATGACTTTAATAAACTGGTTTTCAAAGTTAAAATGCATGCTAAAACATATATATATTTTTTTAAAATTTTCTTTCTATGGAAATATGATATGATTTTTTTTAGAGACTTGGTCGTATGCATGAAAACAAGACTTTTTTTTGTTTTATAATTTTTGCAATGTTTTGATGAAAACTGGATTTGTATCTTTACAATATAAAAATACAAATCGATATTAATCAAAATGACATAAATTTTATGTGGGGAATCAACATTTTTTTTTGAAAAAAAGATTTTTTTTCAATTTTTTTTACTGGACCGAACCCAGCCCAACCATTTTGGTTTGGGCTGGTGCTGTCCGGCCTAGAAAACAAAAAAAATAGTGGAGAGACTCTCCACTGTTCATTTTGTAGAACAGTGGAGGTCACAGAGCCAAAAAAAAAAAGGAAGGAGGAGGAAGGGAGTGGGGCGGCTAACCGAGCGGTGGCGCTGGGGCTACGGACAATGGCATTGTGGTGGTTCTTCTTCTTCTCCTCTGCTTCTCCATGTTTCTTCTTCCTCTGGTTTTTTGTTTTTATGTTTGCTGCCCCTTATCTAGCTTCTATTTCCTATTTTCTTATGCTTTCCTCTCTGTCTCTTCTTGTTTCTCTTTTGCTTTTTCCTTTTTGTTTTTAATTCATTCATTCCTCTCTTTCAATTTTCGTTCTCCTCCATTTTTTTCTTTGCTTTTTTTCTCTACTCAGTTTCTTCTCTTTCTCTCTTCTGTATCTCAAAAAATTCTTTCTTTTTTTTTTCTCCCTCTATCTGCCCATTTTTTCATTCATCCCTCTCCTTTATTTATAGGAGACCAGGGGAGAGAGCCACCCCTACCCAGTCCAATCATGCCGAATGGGTAGGGTAGCTGGGCGGCCACTGGGCAATCATTCTAAGGCGCCAAAGAGCTTGTTTCCTCTACTCTTTCATCTTTGGCAGGTCAATGGGTGTGGGTCATGTTGGTTTTGAGTCTTTGGGAGAGAGGGAAAACAAGAAAAAACAGGGGAATAAACCCCTTCTTCCCCTGCCTCTACGTGTGCAGGGGAAGAAAGAGAACAATGCCATTCAAAACAACATTGTTTTAGTTTTTTTTAGAGGTTGGGGAAAAAATTGAATTTGGAGAATAACCTAAAAATGCTTTATGACAATGGGTAGGAGGAGAAACTATCTGACAGATTAAAGCATCAGTGTCGGTGGCAATTGCTATAGACAGTGCTGTCTTTGGTTGTCTAGGACGGAGGACCATGTGATGTCGACGAGTAGCAGGTCGAGGAGGAGAAGAGCCTGGGCCTATAAGCTATTGGAGAGGATACGAGGAGAGATCTACATAGAGTTGTGGACCGGCTAGAAAGCCTGTGGAGGGATTGGTCAACACAACAAGGCATCAAAAAACCTGTTGCAGGATCAGTATGTTCTATAGTAGCAAGCTTGGAAGCTTGAACCTCTATTGATGGAGAACCTATTCCTGTATAACGATCATTGGAAAAAAAAAAGATGGTGATAGTATGGCAGGGTTGGATGGTGATGGATTGATTTCAGAATCAATTGGCATGCAGTAGGTTTATTGGGTGTGGCGGATGACAGGGCAAAGGTGCTGGTTTGGCAAGGTTGTGGAGCAAGAGGATGAAAGTTTTGGGGAGGATTCAAGGTTGGGAGGTGTGTAGGGTGTGTGTAGGGTACAAGTTGATATGCTATCTATTCAGAATTCACGAAAGGAAAAACATCTTCCTAAAAACAAACAAGACGTGAGACATAAATACGTTGAGATGCTAAATCAAGACAACAATAACCAAGATGAGAAGAGGTATATCCTAAAAACACACATGGAGAGGAATGAAAATCTAACTTGTGAGCATGATATAGATGCAAAAAAGAAAAACAAAGACACCCAAAAATACATAGAAAATTATAATTAGGAGTACGACAAAACAGATACTCAAACGAAGATTTATTTTGGAGAACAAGTGTAGACATGTGATTAATAAGATATACTGATGATTCAAAAGCATAGTTCCAAAACTATAGTAGTGCACTACATTAGCCTAAAAGAGTGAGGCCGATTTTAATAATATGCTGATGGCGACGTTAAACGATGCCATTTTATTCATGAGTATGATGACAGATTAATTAGTAATGAATACCAATAGTCTGAAAAAACTGATGTAATTTATAATATTCACCACCCCAATTAGTTTGAACAAATTTAATTTTACATGAAAACCGATTCTTAACAAATGTTTGAAAACAATGAAAAATGAAAAACACATTAGATTTTGCAACAAGAGGATAATACCATATATGTTTGGTAAGTGCATCAATAAATATAACAAAGTAACGAAAACCATAAGAAGAAATCATAGGGGCAGGACCCCAAACATCACTTAATATTAAATCAAATAGGGCAATAGTTTTATGACCTATAGGTCGCAATGACAGATGCGATGACTTGCCTAATGGATAAGCTTGACATTAAGCAAGAGAACGCCTAGAAGTACAAACTATTTTATTGTTGGAAACAAACAAATTTAAAATGCAAGAGATAGGATGACCCAAACGACGATGCCACAGCTCAGCAATCGCGGAGAGGCAAAGAGACCAAAACACTTAAGGAATTGATGTAGCAGAAGACTCAGATAGAACATAGAAACCATCATTACTCTGACCAGAAAGGAGAACTTCCTTGATGATGAGATCCTTGACATAAAATAAAGAAGCATGAAATTCAAAATAAACATGATTATCATGAAAGAATTTTTGAATAGATAATAGCAGTTTGGTAATTCAAAAATACATTTTGAGGAATGTAACTTGGTATGCCCAATATGTGATATGGTAAGGCCCTTACCGTTATCAATATGCAAATGATCATTACCAAGATAGGGTGTAGAATCAGTTAGAGTTGCAAGATCAGGTGTGATGTGTTGATTCACGTCAGTGTCCAAGAACCAAGTAGTAGCAGAAACAATCCCTACAACAAGATGAGCAGAGGGTTGTTAGGTACTACTGTGAAACTGGGCACAATAAGGAGTTATGCGAAACTGGGCACAATAAGGACTATACAACATAAATCTAGATTAACCATTTAACAAGTAAATTATTAAAAGAATAAGATAACAAATATAAAACATATTAGTATCAAACATTAAAGTCCATGTTAAGTTTATATTATACTTATTCTTACACCATTAGCACCTTTTCACCTTGACATAATAAACTTAACTAAAGATAATGAAAGAAAGAAACATCAATAAACAAGATAAGAACATAAATAAGATATAAGTTAACTAAGTAAAGGAAAGGAAATGAAAAGCATAAACAAGATATTAATGAAAGCAAAACTTAAGCATTACAAAAAATATAAAGAAAGAGAGTAAGAACATGATCTTGATCTAAAAACCAAGATGCCTAAATGCATGGCAAATGCCTCCTTTTATAGGCTAAAATTTGGAACTATTGATTTGTTGACTAATTGTTGAGTAGGTGGCCACTTTTTGACTTGGTGACAATTCTTATCTTCTTATCTGAACAAAATGTCATTACTAACGTCAGGATTTGAATAGATAGTCTCATAAAAGTTCTGGGAAATTGTCTCAGATTTCCAACAAAAAAGAAATCGGTGCATTTGGATTTCTAGAACTCGAGATATGGGCTGAACACTGAACAATGTCTGGGCTGTATGACAGATTCTGACTCCTCTGTTTTTGCTACAATTTGAACTTGAAAACAACTTTTTTGAATCTTAGACTCTACATAAATGTTTTAGGCCTATGTCTTAGCTTTCCATACATATAAACTAGACCTAATTCCAAGTTCTATATCTCCAGTTATGATCCAATAATCGAATGATGTTCTAATTTGGACTGAATCAACATTTGTTTTTTAAGCTTAGCCCTCTCTTTGTCTTCTCAATTTCAGTAGTTAAACTCATCAATCAATCATTTGATTTATGTGATAGGCTTGTATTTAAAATGAACATTTACCATAAATTAAAGGTATCTTATATTATCAGACATGTTATTATAGAATATGCTATAGTTAAGGAGTTATTGATACTTCCAGTGCAAAATGATGATATAAAACCTTGATAAAAATGCACTTGTAAGTACTAATCAAGGGAGAAGTCGGCAACAATAGTAGTAGAATCCATTTAGTAAAGGAAGAGAAAAGTTGGTTGTAAGTAGGATGGAGAGAAGTTCTGATGACAAAAGGCTTTGATACCAAGTCGAGAATAATTATGAGGCTTTACCTTTGGTTTAGCCAAACCTTTTGTATGTATATGTGGAGGGCAATATACAATAATTAAGGTAGAGATTACAATACTAAAGTAGTGCCTATAATATTTCCTATATATACATTCTATAATACTAATGAATAACCTTTATATTTATATAGTGAATTTTGATATGTCATAATAACCAACAAGAAAATGATAGTGGGCTCGCACGTATAATGTTGAGCTAAGCAAGAGAAAAACCTTTAATTGCCCCCTACATGCGAGGCGATGCATGTGCTTTTTGAACATTTTATCTCCAACAATAATTTTTTTGGCCCTTAAACTGAAAACACAATTTTTTAAACACTTAGAAGTAATTTTAAACAATCACAAAATCCTAATAACTCTTTTATTCGAAAACTTTTTTTAATAGTTATAACTCTTTAATTCTCTAACAATTCTTTTATTTTTTAAACTATATATTGTAATAACTCTTTAATTTTCTAATTTATTTTTTACTTAACTGTTTACATGCTAGCAGCTTCTATAAACCATGCACTCTTATATGAGGATGTGCTAACGATAGTATTTTTTTGTGTTTATAAAGCTTACTAGTATTTTCTTTTAATCTTGGTCTAACTATTTTTGTAACCCTCATTTTAGAGGAGGAACTTATTGAATTAGATGATAGTCTTGTATTAAGGAAATATCCTTATGAATATTATTTGTGCAAGACTCAGGTTTTATTTATATTTTTTTTCTTCTCATTATATTTTCTTACAACAGTTGGAAGACTTGTTTTTTTTTTATATATTTTTTTAGAAACGAGATTCTTAACTTTATATTTAACTAGAAAAAAAAGTTTGGCCACCCAGATGATTGTAAGGTGGAAGACTTGTTGATGTGGCTTTCCTTGGTCTTCTCTCCAAATACAACGCAACTTGACTGGATATTCATGGATAGTCAGCAAATTAATTGGTTATTTAACTAGAATAGACTGGTACTGGAGAATGGAGATGATAGCTACGTTCCGGAATGCATATTTCCCCTTTCCTCGTTGTTTCTAAAATTATTTAAATAACAAATTTTATATGTACTAATATTTGCACTCAATTTGTCCTACTAAATATTAATATTATAGCATTGTGAAGAGATCTTTGATTTTTAATCTCTTTCGATTATATAAACACTTATTTTTTACTTTTTGTTAATCAAAACTTTCTCTTGAAGTTTTCACATTCTCGCCTATTACAACTTTTAAAATTCCATTCTTTTGTATTATGGTGTGTCTAGAAGTGTGGTAAAACTTTAATTTTGAATAATTTTATTTTTTAATTAATTTTTTATATTTTTGGATCATTTTAATGACTAATGTCAAAAATAAATTAAAAAAAATAACAAAGTATTATATTAAGGTGTGTTAAGAAGCGTGGTCAAACTCTAATTCTGAAAAATTTTATTTTTTTAAATTAATTTTTATACTTTTGGATCATCTCAATGGCTAATATCAAAAATAAATTATAAAAAAATAAATATTATTTTAATATATTTTTAAATAAAAAACATATTAAAAAATAATTTCTATCATAGTTTGAAATAAATTATTACTTGTCGTTCACCTGGGTTTTACTTGTAATACTCTCTCTTTTTCTCTCGTATCAGATATTGTTGAATTTATACTTAACCAGAAAAAAAAAGTTTGGCCAACCAGATGATTGTAAGGTGGAGGACTTGCTGATATCATTAATTTGGCTAAAACAAATTAATTGGTTATTTGATATCCACCAAATGATCAGAACAGTACTGGAAAAAATGGTTATGAACTTTCCATCAATATTGACTTGGTGCATTTAATTTCCAGGATGGAGATGTTTTATGCGTATCTTGTTGAAACCAGGGCCACCTCATTTTACAAAAAGTTTTGACGTGTTCATCACTCGTTTCTAGCTATGTTCATTATTTTTCTGGATTCGATTTTGAGACTTGCCAATGTTACTAAGTGTTTGGAATTGTGGTTAAATTTTGCTTTTAGAAAATTCTGAATTTTTTTTGGGAATTAAGAATTTTTCAACAAACAGGCTTGTATTTGTGGGAAAAAAATATTTACCTGATGATAAAATTTTAAAAAATAAAGTCTTGAAAGAAGCTCATAAGTATAAATTGATAGAATCATGCAAGGAGCATGAAAATGTATAGAGATTTGAAAGAGAATTATTGTTGGCCTAAGATGAAAAAGGAAATAGCAGGGTATGTGGCCAAGTGTGCAAGCTGTCAACAAATTAAAGTGAAACATCAGAAGCTTGCCGGGGAATTATAATCTCTTCCAATTCTAGAATGGAAATGAGAGAATATTACTATGGATTTTATGTCTGGGTTATCGAGAAGTAGGAAAGGACATGATACCATATGGGTGATCGTGGATAAATTGACAAAGTCTTCTTTGTTTTTGCCTATAAAGATGGGGGATTCAGTTGAAAAACTAGCTCAATTATATATTAAAGAGGTGGTGAGATTGCATGGCATACCAATTTATATAGTTTTCGATAGAGATCCTTGGCTTACATCGAGAATAATAATAATAATAATAATAATAATAATAGTAATAGTAATAGTAGTAATAATAATAGTAGTAGTAGTAATAATAAAGAAGAAGAAGAAGAAAAAGAAGAAGAAGAAGAAGTTGATGAGAACTTTGAGATGGAAGATTAACATAAGGATTAAACAATGATAACAACAAATGTCAAAGTTAGAGGATCCACTAATGGTATGTCAAGTAAGTATAATATAAACTCTTATTATTTAATTGGAAATCACACACAAAGGAGGTTCCAATCAGATTATAAATTGTTAACATGATTACATTAGTTATCTTGTTCGAATAATGCTAATACTTGTAAATGTTGTCAGACAT
>Ga0325401_1005644_pt1 | contig 12017 bp, 10 predicted proteins | sample PopdelMetagenome_FD_205666 | JGI IMG/M metagenome (GOLD analysis project Ga0325401, IMG submission 205666) | Populus deltoides microbial communities from Bellville, Georgia, United States - Xylem-PdKOR-R2 | ecosystem: Host-associated > Plants > Phyllosphere > Stem > Wood/Secondary xylem | place...
CAACCGGGGTGAGCGAGATCGACCACCGCCGTCGATGCGCGCTGCCTGATCGGCCCGATCCAAGACTTCCGAGACGGCCGCCCTCGGAATTATCGCCCTTAATCCCCCCCGGTGACGCTGACGTCGACGGCCAGCTGTTCCTCGCCCTCGCCCAGCCGCGAGCCGGCGACGGGGGAGGCGCCGGCGGCGTCCAGGCCGACTGCGACGCGCACGTAATCCTCTTGCGGAGACAGGCCGGCGCAGGGGTCGAAGCCGACCCAGCCCAGGCCGTTGACGTGTGCCTCCGCCCAGCCGTGCGGCGTCGGCTCGTGCCACTCACCCAGGTGATAGCCGGTGACGTAGCGCGCTGGCGCGCCCAGCGTGCGGGCGGCGGCGCAGAACAGCTGCGCTAGATCGCGCGGGGTCATCTCCTCGCGTTCGAACGCTTCCACCGCGGTCAGGCCGGGTTCGGGGCGGCCGATGATGCAGCTGAACCGGTCGTGCATCGCGCGGTTGAGCCGGTGGAGCTGGTCCAGCATCCCCTCGCCCCCCGCCTCGCGCGCGAAGATGGCGATGGAGGTGTCTGGCGCGGTGACGGGGGTGGGGCGCAGGAACACGGCCGGGGGCAGCGGCTCCGGCGCGCCGCGGACCACGCCGTCCGAATGGCTGGTCAGCACCTCGCCCGTGACGGCGATCTCCACCGCGTCGATCGGCCCCTCGGCATAGAGCATAGTGACGAGGTTGCCGAACCCGTCGCGCCCATCGCGCAGATGCGCGTCGCAGCTGACGTCGATGCGCCAGCTGGCGACCGTCTGGTCGTGCGTATCAGCGGGACGGAGGCGCAGCAGCTGTACCAGCCGCTCCTGCGGCTGCGAGAAGCGATAAGCGGTGCGGTGGTCGACGACGAGGCGCATCAGGCGAACCGGAACTGGCGGCCGATCGCGGCGTGGAGCGCCGCGTTCTCGGCCAGGAAAGCGCGAAGGTGTTCGTGCAGGCCGGCGACGATGACGTCGGCGGTGCGCGTGCGGCGGAGGCGACCGGCACGGGCACGCGCCATTCGGTCCGCCTCCCCGTGGTGACCGGTGTCGCGGGCGAGGAGGTTGAGCAGGTCCACCGCCTCGTCCGCCGACGCCGCCAGGCTGCGCGGCATCTGCGACCGCGCGAGCAGCAGATCGATGACGTTGGCGGGCGTCAGCCCATCCGAATACAGCCAGCGATAGGCGGTGACGGCGGACACCGCCTGGAGGATGGTGGTCCACTGGTCCCGGTCGACGATGCCGCCGACGCTTTCCCCCTCGGGCAGGAGAATGTGGTATTTCACGTCCAGCAGACGGGCGGTGTTGTCCGCGCGCTCCACCGCCTGACCGAGCCTGAGCAGCCACGTGGTGGGGTTGCGCATCATGCGATAAACCGCGCCCTCGAAACCGCGCGTCTCGGTCTTGGTCGCCTCCACCAGCCGCAGCGCGCGCGACAGGTCATCGGACGCGCCCCGCCGTTCAAAAGCCAGCCAGGCGCGGTTCATCGCGGTCCAGGCGTCGCGGGTCAGCGCCGTGCGCACCGCGCGGGCGTTGTCGCGCGCCATGTCGAGGCAGCGGGCGACGGAGCCCATATGCCCCTTGTCGAGGATCAGGAAGCGGACGACGTCGTCCTGCGACATCTCGCCGCCCCCGGCCTCGAAGGCGGGCCCCGCGTCCAGGACCGCCAGCGCCGACGCCCAGGCGGCCTCCCCGGCTGGGCGGGACGACAGCACGTCCAGGCGTACGGTCGCTTCCACCATCCGCGCGGTGAAATCGGCTCGTTCGAGGTAGCGACCCAGCCAGTAGAGCGAGGCGGCCGTGCGCGACAGCATCACGCGCCGGTCCCCCCGCCCAGGGATTGGGACATCATGGCCTGGGGGCCCATGGATTGGGTCATGCCGCCCATGGTCTGCACCTGTTCGCCCGTCCCCCGCGGCCCTTCGTCCACCAGCACGAAACTGTCCTTGGTGCCGCCGCCCTGGCTGGAATTGACCACCAGCGAACCTTCGCGCAATGCGACGCGCGTCAGGCCGCCCGGAACCACCTGGACGCCATTGGCCCCCGTCAGCACGAAAGGGCGGAAGTCCACGTGGCGCGGTCCGATCTCCGGCACGATCTCGTCCCCGTCCCCCTCGCCCGCCAGCGTCGGCACAGTGGACAGCGCCAGGGTCGGTTGGGCGATGTAGCGATGCGGCTCGGCCTTCAGCACGACGCGGAAACGATCGATCTCGGCGCGGGTCGCGGTGGGCCCAACCAGCATCCCGTAGCCGCCCGACCCGTCCACCAGCTTCACCACCAGCTCGTCCAGATGATCGAGGACGTAGGCCAGGGCGGCCGGCTCGCGGCACCGCCACGTCTCGACGTTGGGCAGCCTGGCCTCGCCGCCCGCATAGAAGCGCACGATCTCCGGCATGTAGCTGTATATCGCCTTGTCGTCGGCGATGCCGTTGCCGGGCGCGTTGAGGATGGCAACGTTGCCCGCCGCATAGGCCGCGATCAAGCCGGGCACGCCCAGCATCGAGTCCGGGTTGAAGACCAGCGGGTCGAGGAAATCGTCGTCGACGCGGCGATAGATCACGTCCACGCGCACCGGCCCGGCGATGGTACGCATCCACACCCGATCGTCGTCGACGAACAGGTCGGCCGCCTCCACCAGCTCGACCCCCATCGAGTCCGCCAGGAAGCTGTGTTCGTAATAGGCGGAGTTGTAATGGCCAGGCGTCAGCACCACGCAGGTCGGCTGGCCGGCGGCGGCCAGCGGCGCCACCGACTGCATGGTGGTCAGCAACCGGTCGGGATAGCTGTCGACGGCGGCGACGCGGAAGTTCGCGAACAATTCCGGGCAAAGCCGCAACATCGCCTCGCGGTTCTCGAGCATGTAGCTGACGCCGGACGGCGTACGGGCATTGTCCTCCAGCACGAAGAAGTCGTCGGGGCCCGTGCGGACCAGGTCGATGCCGCAGATGTGGGCGCGGACGCCGTGGGGCGGTCGGATGCCTGCGACCTCGGGCCGGAACTGCGGATTACCCAGGATCAATTCCTCGGGCAGCACGCCTTCGCGCAGGATGCGGCGTTCGCCGTATATGTCGTCCAGGAACGCGTTGATCGCCTCCACGCGCTGGACCAGCCCTTCGGACAAGCGCGACCATTCGCCCGCGGTGAACACGCGCGGCACGATGTCGAAGGGAATGATCCGCTCGGCCGCCTCGCTTTCGCCGTAGACGGCGAAGGTGATGCCGAGTTGGCGGAACGTCGCCTCCGCCGCCTGCTGCCGACGCCCGAGTTCGGCGGGATCGGCACGGTCCAGCCAGCGGGCGAGGCTCTCAAGCTCCGCGCGCGGGCTGTTCCTGATCTCATCGAACGCGATCCGTGTCCCCATGGGAATGGGAGACGCGCCCGCGGCGGTCCCGGTTCCGTAACGAAGCGTCAGCCGGCGTACTTGACCGAACAACCATAGGGTCGGCTCTCCGCCACCGACACGGCCCGGCCGGCCTTGAGGTCGGTCAGCGCGGCAAGCGCGTGGTTGCGCGCGCCCTTGATATCCGCCTGATCCGCGGTGGGCCTGTCGTCGATCGCGCCCTGATAGCGCAGCACGCCGCGGGCATCGACGACGTAGATGTGCGGCGTGGTCTTGGCGGCGTAGCCGCGTCCGACGCGGCCGGCGGGGTCGAGCAGATAGGCGGTCGGCTGCGCCTTGGCGGATCGGACGAAGGCGGTGGCCTCCGATCCGGTCATGTGGCCCTGCTTGCCCGGCGCGCTGGAGTTGATCGTCAGCCAGACGCCACCCATCGCGCGCGCTGCTCCTTGCGTGCGCTGCATGTTGCCGCTGTCGTAGTGCTTCTTGACGTAGGGGCAGCCGGGGTTGTTCCATTCCAGCACCACCGGCTGGCCGCGGAACTGCGACAGGGTGACGGCGCGGCCGTTCGCGTCGAACAGGCGAAAATCGCCCGCCGGGCGGCCGGTGGCTTGCTGCGCGGCGACGGGCGGGGCGGCCAGCATGAGGGCGGGCACGAGGACGGCGGCGGCGATCGCGATGGGCTTCATCCGTTGGGCTCCTTGGGCAGGGCCGCCAGCATGGCGGGGGTGAGAAGCTGGGGCAGGACGCGGGGCTCGCGGCCGGGCGCGTACCATAGATAAAGCGGCACGCCCGCGCGGTTGTGAGCCTCAATGAAACGGCCCATCGCCGGGTCGCCGTCGGTCCAGTCGCCAACCAGCACCCGCACGCCGCCGGCGCGAAAGGCGTCGGAAACGGCGCGGGTTTCGATCGCGGCCTTCTCGTTGACCTTGCACGTCAGGCACCAGTCGGCGGTGAAATAAGCGAAGACGGGCCGGTCCTCCGCACGCAACGCGGCGAGACGGGCCTCGGTAAAGGGTTCGCTTCCCGCCGTCGCCACGGCCCCCGTCGCGGCCCGCGCCTCCGGCCGAACGGGCAGCACCGCCGCCAGCGCCAGTGCCGCGCCCGCCGCCGCCGGCCACCACGCGCCGCCGCGCCCGCCGGCCTGTCGCCGTCCGGCCCACCACAGGCCTAGACCCACCGCCAGCGCTGCGCCCAGGCCCAGCACCACGCCGTCCGCGCCCGCCTGTCGCGCCAGCACCCACGCCAGCGCCAGCCCGGTCAGGAACATCGGCACCGACAGCACGGCGCGCGCGGTCGCCAGCCACGGCCCAGGCCTAGGCAGCCGCCGCCGCAGCGCGGGCACGAAGCCGAGCGCCAGGAACGGCAGCGCGATCCCAAGACCCAGCCCCCCGAACACCGCCAGCGCGGCCGCCGCCGGCAGCACCAGCGCCGCCCCCAATGCGGCGCCCATGAACGGCCCCGAACACGGCGTCGCGACGAAGGCCGCCAGCGCGCCGGTGGCGAACGCGCCCGCACTGCCCGACCGGCCGGCCCAGGCGGGGGTCAACACCTCGAACAGCCCGGCGAGGTTTAGCGCGATCGCCACCACCAGCACCAATAGCGCGGCGATGGCGCGCGGGTCCTGAAGCTGGAAGGCCCAGCCCGCCGCCGACCCGCCCGCGCGCAGAACCAGCAACAGCGCGCCGAGCGCCAAGCACACCAGCACCACCCCCGCCGCATAGGCCAACGCCTCGCGCCGCGCGGCCGCCTCGCTCGATCCGCCGCCCTTGGCGAGGCTGAGCGCCTTCAGACTGAGGATGGGAAAGACGCAGGGCATGACGTTGAGCAGCAGCCCGCCCAGCACCGCCCCCGCGAAGGCCAGCATCGCCGCCCGCGCGATCCCGCCCCCCTCCGGCACATGGGACGCGGGCGGGACGGCGCCCGCCGCCGCGCGGACGGTGAAGCCCCGCCCGGGGCCCAGCGCCAGCACGCCCTCGACGGAGGCGGGCGGCTGCGCGGCGGTGGCGGCCTTGGTTTCCACGACCAGCCGGTCGCCGTCGCGCGTCACCCGCTGGGGGGCGGCGTAATCGATTGCGTTCTGCGTCAGCGGATAGAAATAGGCGTCCGCCCCCGGCCCGTCGGCCGTCGCGGGGAACGGCACGCCCAGCCGGAACCGCCCGTTCGCCAACTGGAACGTCCCCGCCGACCCCAGCGGCTTGGGAAACGCGGCGCGCCACGCATCGAAGCGCGCGCTCGTCGCGGGCGTCACCGCGCCGTCGCCCACCGTCAGCTCGGTCGCCAGCGTGGCCTTTTCCGGCACGCAGACTTCTTCGGTGCAGACCAGGTAATCCGCCCGAACCCGCACGGGCAGGCGCGTGCCGGGCGCCAGACCGGCGGGCACGTCCAAGTCCACGAACAGCGCGAACGGCCCTTCGTAGACGTAGTTCATCAGCCCGGCGATCAGCAGCCGGCCGGGGACCGGATAACGCAATGCCCCGGCCGTAACGCCCGCGGGCAACGTCCAGTCGAGCCGCGTCTCCACGCCCGCGTCGCCGCCGTTCTGCCAATAAGCGTGCCAGCCCTTGGCCGGCACCCCCGCCAGCGCCAGAGTGACGCGGGTGCCCGCACGCGGAGCCGTCGTCTCCGGCACCAGGTCGAGCGCCAGGTGGCGTTCGCCCACCGCCTGCGCTTGGACGGTCACCGCCCACCCCGCCGCGAACAGCGTCACGAGGGCGTAAAGGAGCGCGCGCACGGCGCCGGCTTGCCTCAGCATCGGGGCGGGGACATAGCGCGCAGTACCCCCTCCTGCCAATGCCGCCCCCTCCTGCCAATGGACGTCGCCGTCATGCTCGCCGCCCTGCTCCTCGCCGCTGCCCCGCTTCAGGCCGCCCAGACGCTGCCGCCCCCGGAAAAGGCGCCGCCCGTCGCCAACCCCGCCCCCGCCAGCCCCCCGGCCGCGCCCGCCGCCGCCCCGCGGACGCCGCCGAAGCTGATCGTCGCGGTGTCGGTGGATCAGTTCTCCGCCGACCTGTTCGCGCAATATCGCCGCACCTTCACCGGCGGGCTGGCGCGGCTGCTGGCGGGCGCGGTGTTCCCCGCCGGCTATCAGGGCCACGCCGCGACCGAGACGTGCCCGGGCCATTCCACCATCCTGACCGGCTATCGTCCCGCGCGCACGGGCATCGTCGCCAACACCTGGATCGACCAGGGAGCCGCGCGCGCCGACAAACAGGTTTATTGCGCGGAGGACGAGAGCGCGCCGGGGTCGACGCACGAGAACTACGTCGCGTCGGACAAGCACCTGTTGGTGCCGACGCTGGGGGAGCGGATGAAGGCCGCCGACCCGCGCACGCGCGTCGTTTCGGTGGCGGGCAAGGACCGCGCGGCGATCATGATGGGCGGCCACAAGGTGGACGAGCTGTGGTGGTGGAACGGCAAGGCGATCGTCAGCTATCCCGGCCGGACGACGCCCCCCGTGGTGGCACGCGCCCAGAAGGCGGTGGCGGACCTGCTGGCGCAGCCGCAACCGGCACTCGACCTGCCGCCCCAGTGCCGCGCAGTCGACCGCGAGATCCGGGTGGGCGAGCTGTCGCTGGGCCGCGGGCGGTTCGAGCGGGCGGCGGGCGACGCGCGCGCGTTCCGCGCTTCGCCGGCGCTGGACGCAGCGGTGCTCAGCCTCGCGGCGGGACTGGTGCAGGACATGAAGCTCGGCCGGCAAGCGCAGACGGACATGTTGTCCGTGGGGGTATCGGCCACCGATTACGTCGGCCACGCCTTCGGCACCCAGGGGACCGAGATGTGCATCCAGCTTGCGCAGCTGGACGAGGCGCTGGGCGGGTTCCTGGACGTGCTGGACGCGACGGGCGTGGACTATCAGCTGATGCTGACCGCCGACCACGGCGCGCACGACGTGACCGAGCGCCAGCGGCAGCGCGCCATGCCGATGGAGGCGCATATCGACCCGCAGGTCCAGGCCAAGGCCGTGGGTGCGGCGATCGGTCGCGACCTGGGCCTGACGGGCCCCGTGCTGCTGGGGTCGGAAGGCGATATCTACCTCGACCGCACGCTGCCCGCCGCCCAGCGGCCGCGGGTGCTGGCCGAGGCCAGGCGTCGCTACGCCGCGCAGTCTCAGGTGGCGCTGGCGATGACGGGGGCCGAGGTGGCGGCGGTGCCGATGCCCACCACCCCGCCCGAGACGTGGACGCTGGCGGAACGGGCGCGCGCCTCCTATTCGCCCGGCCGGTCAGGCGACCTGATCGTGCTGCTCCGCCCCCGCGTGACGACGATCGAGGTGCCCGGCCCCGGCTACGTAGAGACGCACGGCAGCCCATGGGATTACGACCGGCGCGTACCGATCCTGTTCTGGCGCCGCGGCCAGCCGGGCTTCGAGCAGCCATTGTCGGTGGAGACGGTGGACATCGTGCCGACGCTGGCGGCCACGATCGGGCTGACGGTGCCCGGCGTCGACGGCCGCTGCCTGGATTTGGACCCCGGCCCCGCCGACACCTGCGCGGGGCCGGAGCGGCGGTAGAGCCCAACGCGATCGATATTCGCCTGTAGAGCCCCTCTCCTTCAGGGGAGGGGTTGGGGTGGGGCGTTCCCCCAGGCGCCTCGCTTGCCCAGAGGCCCCACTCCCGGCTCCTCCCCTGAAGGGGAGGGGGACGTAGGGCCGATGAGAACCGCGCTAGGACTGCGCCGCCCGCGCCGCCCGGGCGCTCTGATTTAGCATCGTCAGCCGTTCGGCGAACTGGCCGTCGCGCTCGGCGTGGCGCAGCGGGCGGACGCGCTCCACCAGCAGTTCGTCGGGGACGGGCTGGCCGGCCAGCAGCGCCATGATCTCGTCCGCGAAATCGTCCAGCGGCATGTAGCCCGGCCGCGTCGCCTGGCCCGGCGTCAGGTCGGTCTGGACGCCAGGGGGCGCAAGCTCGATCACCGACACCCGCCCCTCCAGCACCGCGCGCAGCGACGCGGTGTAGCTGTGGATCGCCGCCTTGGTCGCCGAATAGACCGCGGCATCGATGAGCGGCACGAAGGCGAGGCCGGACGTGACGTTGATTATCGCCGCGTCGGGCGTGGCCGCCAGATGTTCCACGAACGCGTCGATCAGCCGGATTGGACCCAGCAGGTTGGTCCGGATCGTTTCCTCGGCGGCGGACAGGTCGCGCGCCCGGTCGATCGGCTCCAACCGCATCACCCCGGCGTTGTTGACCAGCACGTTCAGGTCGGGGTGATCGGCCAGCACGCGGGCCGTGAAATCGGCCACGCCCGCCGGATCGTCCACGTCCAGCACCGCGATCGCGACGCCCGGCCGCCCCTGCGCCGCGCGCTCCAGCGCCTCGCGGCGGCGGCCCGCGACGATCACCCGATCGCCGCGATCGTGCAGTCGATGGGCCAGCGCCTCGCCGATCCCCGAGCCCCCGCCCGTCATCAACACCGTGTTGCCGCTCGCGCGCATCGCCCTTCTCCTACCAGCCCAATTGCCGGCGCAAGCGTTCGTTCGGGTGGTCCAGTTCCAGGAAACGCGCCGCCACCCACGCGTCGTCGAAATAGGTGGACGCGTAACGCTCGCCGTCGTCGCACAGGATCGTGACGATCGATCCGCCCTGGCCCGCCGCCGCCATCTCGCCCGCGATGCGCGCCGCCGCCCACAAATTGGTGCCGGTGGACCCGCCGACGCGCCGGCCCAGCCGCCGGCTCAACAGGCGCGCGGCGGCGATGGAGGCGGCGTCGGGCACCGGCTCCATCCGGTCGACCACGTCGGCCAGGAACGACGGCTCGACGCGGGGACGTCCGATCCCCTCGATCAGGCAGCACGCCTCGGTAGGCGGTAGTGCGGTGATCGAACGGTCGGCCCAGTGACTGTGAAACACCGAGGCCTCCGGGTCCGCGACGCAGAGCCGCGTTTCCAGGCGGCGATAGCGGACGTAGCGGCCGATGGTCGCCGACGTGCCCCCCGTGCCCGCGCCGCACACGATCCAGGCGGGCACGGGGTGCCGTTCCAACGCCATCTGCGCGAAGATCGACTCGGCGATGTTGTTGTTGCCGCGCCAGTCGGTCGCGCGCTCGGCATAGGTGAACTGGTCGAGATAGACGCCGTCCAGCTCGCGCGCGAGGCGGGCGGCCTCGTCATAGGCCTGGCCCGGATGGTCGATGAAATGGCATCGCCCACCCTGAAACGCGATCGCCGCCACCTTCTCCGCCGCCGTCGACCGCGGTAGCACCGCCACGAAGGGCAGGCCCAGCATCCGCGCGAAATACGCCTCCGACACCGCGGTCGACCCGCTCGACGCCTCGACCACGGTGGTGCCCGGCCCGATCCGCCCGCCGCACAGGGCGTACAGGAACAGCGAGCGCGCCAGCCGGTGCTTCAGGCTGCCCGTGGGGTGGCTCGATTCGTCCTTGAGGTAGAGGGTGACGCCCGGCGCCGCCGGCAGGTCGAGCGGGATCAGGTGGGTGTCGGCCGAACGGTTTCGGTCGGCCTCGATCAGGCGGACGGCCTCGTAGGTCCAGGCGCGGTCGTGGAGCATGGGGCGACCTAGCCGCGTGGACCGGCCGCGTCGAACGGGAAGCTCCGCTGTCCCGCTTCACACGGCGTCAGCTGATGCGGAAGCCGTAGCTGTAGGTGGACTGCGGCGCCCCGGTGACGCCGGTGATCGTCACCGTATAGGCGACGCCCGCCACCAGCCCGGTCACGCGCCATTGCAGGTTGTTGGCGGTGCCGTAGCCGTCATTGTCGAACCTGACGTCGGTGACGGGCAGCGACCCGGCGGGGCCGGTGACGGTGATCGCGGCGCCCGCGAAGCCGACGCGCGCGTTGGCGCCGAAGCTGCCCGACCGGTCGGCGACGGCGGTGAACGACAGGTGATCCCCCGGCCGGAAGTAGCGCACGGGATAGTCGCCCACCGGATAGGCGACGAAGCCCGGCACGCTGGCGGGCGCGGGCGCGGTGCCGGCGAAGTTGAACACGCGCAGCGACCCGGCGCTCACCCGGTCGCCGTTCGCCGACTGATAGGCGACGCGGCCGTAGGACACGCGGCCCAGGAATGGGTCCAGGATCCAACGGCGATGGCCGATCGCGGCGCTTCCGCCCTCGTTCAGCCAGGACGCGATGTAATTGTCCTCGCTCTGGAAGCCCAAGCCGTTGCCCCAGCCGCCGATCAGGTTGCTGGCGCCGGCCCCGCGCGCGCCGGCAGCGGTGTAGCAGGTCCAGCCAGCGGGCGGCGTATGGCTGAGCGAACGGTTCACCGCCATCATCAGCGACGACGCTGCCTCCTCGTCATTCTCTGCATCGGAATAACTGACCGCCGCCAGCCCGTGCAGCGCGCGCACCGCGTTGACACGCGCCAGCATCTCTGCCCGCACCGACGCCTTGAGCCGGCCGGCCGAACAGGCGCTGGGGTCGGGCTGTACGTCGTACATCGCCGCCGCCTGTGCGGCGAAGCCCTGGGGGGCGGGCGTGGGGGCAGGCGTCGGGCTGGGGGTAGGTGCTGGTGCGGGCGTGGGGGTCGGCGCCGGGCTGGGCATGGGCGCGGCGGCAGGCACCACCGCCACGCTGTCCCCCGACGACGATCCGCCCCCGCCGCACGACGCCAGCGCCGCGCCCGCCAGCAACGCCGCCCACAGGCGCCCCCGTGAAATCCTCCCAATCATGGGACGGACGAGACGCCAGAATTGTTGACGAAACGGTGAACGGCGCGCGGACGGAGGCTGAATCGTCGACCAGCCGCTCCGGGACGGCGACGACCGGTGATCGGCATCTGGTCCCGTACTCTAATGTTCTCTGATGTCCGCTAACGCCCAATAACGGCCCTTCGCGCTGCCGTCGGTGCCGCCTAAAGCGGACGTTGCTTCAGATGTGATGCTACGACCGTAATGTGTGCCGGGAGCTGCCAGGAAGCTTCGGGCTCGACTGAGCGAAAGCGGATGCCGGCTCAGGTGAGCTGATTGATGCTTCTAGCCTATATCAGCCTTTTGTCGCATCGGGATTGAAAACGGCGCTGAACAGCTTCCAGCATAAAATAGTCTCGGCACCGCAGGAGCAATGTGAGCGGGCGATCTCGTTCACTCTCAGTTTCTCGAGGGGCGCCTTCGGGAACCGGCGTTCCTTGCCGCACTTGCAGGTCAAATAGACCGCCCGAACCCCGAAAATGATGTTATCGCCCGCGATTTCGACCTCATAGCTTTCGTTGCAGGCCGGGTTGATGCAATAGATGACCTTGCCGGCTGACAGTTGCTCGGAGCGGCGCTTGACGAGTTGACCGCATTCGCAGGTGAACGAGACACCAGGACCGAAGCCGTTCGAAGTCATGGTTCCGGTCGCAATCCGTTCGAGCTCGATCAGCGCCTGCTCGACCTTAGCACGGATCGCGATGGTGCTGCCAAATTGCGTGACACCGACATCGCTCGATTTTGGCAATGAGACATGCAGAGCGGTATTCGAAAGGGCATTCCAGAGCTTGGCGAGGCGCGCGCCGTCGAAGCCCTGCTGCGTTCCGACCGGAACATAATCCTTCTTCGCCAAGTCTTCGCCTTCCACGGCGGGCTGGGTGCTGATGCTTAGGGTCAGGACCCATTGATGTGAAGGCAGCGATCTGATTCGGGCTCCGTGAGGAGACCGGGATGAGCGACCTGTTTTGGCTGTCGGACGAGCAGATGGAGCGGTTGCGGCCGTTCTTCCCCAAGAG
>Ga0325401_1005645_pt1 | contig 12017 bp, 9 predicted proteins | sample PopdelMetagenome_FD_205666 | JGI IMG/M metagenome (GOLD analysis project Ga0325401, IMG submission 205666) | Populus deltoides microbial communities from Bellville, Georgia, United States - Xylem-PdKOR-R2 | ecosystem: Host-associated > Plants > Phyllosphere > Stem > Wood/Secondary xylem | place...
GACCTGTCGGCCGGCCCGCGCCGCTACGCCGGCTGGAGCTCCTGCTTCCGCCGCGAGGCCGGCTCGTACGGCAAGGACACCAAGGGCATCATCCGCGTGCACTGGTTCGACAAGGTCGAGCTGTTCAGCTTCTGCGCCCCCGAGGACGCCGCGGCCGAGCACCTGCGGCTGCTGCAGTTCGAGGAGGAGTTCCTGCAGGCCCTCGAGCTGCCCTACCGGGTGGTCGACATCGCCGCCGGCGACCTGGGCACCAGCGCGTCGCGCAAGTACGACCTCGAGGCGTGGTTCCCCACCCAGGGCACCTACCGCGAGCTCACCTCGACCTCGGACTGCACCACGTTCCAGGCCCGCCGGCTGGGCATCCGCTCGCGCGACGCCGACGGCAAGCCGCAGACCGTGGCCACCCTCAACGGCACCGCCTGCGCGATCGCCCGCACCATCGCCTGCCTGCTGGAGTTCCACCAGCGCGCCGACGGCTCGGTGCACGTGCCGGTGGCCCTGCGCCCGTGGTTGGGCGGGCTCACCGAGCTGCGGCCGGGCATGTCCCTCGTGCCCACCCCGTGACCTCGCACATCCCGGCGCGCGCGGCCAACACGCTGCCCCAGCACAGCGGGGGCGCCGGCAGCGACGAGGTCGTCGAGCTCGGCGACCTGGGTCCGTGGCGCCCGCGGCTGGTGGCCACCGACCTCGACGGCACCCTGCTCACCCGGCACGGCACGGTCAGCGACCGCACCCGCGCCGCGATGGACGCGAGCTGGGCGGCCGGGGTGCCGGTCGTCGGCGTCACCGGCCGCGGCCCGCGCCTGCTCGACAGCGTGCGGACGACGCTGGGCGGGCGCGGCGTCGCGGTGCTGGCCCAGGGCGGCTTCGTCGTCGACCTCGACCGCGACGAGGTGCTGCGCACCGTGGGGCTGCCCCGCGACCAGGCGCAGGCGGTCATCGACGCGATCGAGGCGGTGACCGGTGAGCTGGTGCTGGCCGTCGAGGACGCCGCCGTGCAGAGCGAGGCGCTGAGCCCGCTGCGGGTGCAGCACGGGTTCGAGTGGCCCTACCCCGAGCCGGCCGACCTGCTGCCGCGCGACCAGGTGCTGCCCGCCGGGCCGGTGCTCAAGGTGTTCCTGCGCTCGGAGACCCTCGGCCAGGACGAGCTGCTCTCGCTGGCCCGCTCGGTCACCGACCCCTCGGCCGCCGAGGTCACCCACGCCGGGCTGGGCTTCATCGAGGTGCTGCCGCCGGGCATCACCAAGGCCTCCGGGCTGGCGGTGGCGCTGGCGCGGTTCGACGTCCCGATGTCCGACGTCCTGGTGTTCGGCGACATGCCCAACGACCTGCCGATGATCCACGCCGTGAACGAGGCCGGCGGCCGCTCGGTCGCCGTCGCCAACGCCCACCCCGCGGTCCTGGCCGCGGCCACCGGACGCACCGGTGGGCACGACGCCGACGGCGTCGCCCGCTACCTGGAGGCCCTGCACTCGTGAGCTGGACGCCGAAGCTGATCGCCAGCGACATGGACGGCACGCTGCTGCGCAGCGACGAGTCGGTCGCACCGGCCACCCTGGAGCAGATCCGGGCGTGGGGTGCCGACGGCGTGCCGTTCGTGCTGGCCACCGGCCGCCCGCCGCGCTGGATGCTGGCCATCCGCGAGGTGCTGGGGGAGGGGCGCGCCGTGTGCTGCAACGGCGCCGTGCAGCTCGACCTCGGCGCGTTCGAGGTGCTGCACGAGCACCCGATGCCCGTCGAGGTGCTGCAGCACGTCACCGCCGGGCTGCGCGCCGCCCAGCCGGGCACGTGGTTCGCCGTCGAGTACGGCCTGGAGTTCCGGCACGAACCGGTCTACCAGCCGCGCTGGGACGTCGACGCCCCCGGTGTCGCGCAGGCGACGCTGGAGGAGATGACCCGCGCGCCGGTGGCCAAGCTGCTGGCCCGGCACGAGGACCTCCCGCGCGCGGAGTTCCTCGACCTGGTCGCCGGCACGGTGGGCGACCTGGCCACGGTCACCAACTCCTCCTCCGACGCCATGGCCGAGATCTCGGCCAAGGGCGTCAGCAAGGCCACCGGCCTGGCCGACGTCTGCACCGACCTGGGCCTGGGCCCGGCCGACGTCGTGTTCTTCGGCGACATGCCCAACGACGTCGAGGCGTTCCACTGGGTCCGTGAGGGCGGCGGCCGGGCCGTCGCGATGGGCAACGCCCACCCCGACGTCCTGGCCGCGGCCACAGACGTCACCACCACCAACGACGAGGACGGCGTCGCCCGCTTCCTCGCCGGACTGCGACAGGAGTCCTGATGCCCCACCTGCGTTCCGACGTCACCACCCAGGGCCGCAACGCCGCCGGCGCCCGCGCGCTGTGGCGCGCCACCGGCACCGGGGAGGACGACTTCGGCAAGCCGATCGTCGCGATCGCGAACTCCTACACCCAGTTCGTTCCCGGGCACGTGCACCTCAAGGACATGGGCGACATCGTGGCCGACGCGGTGCGCGCGGCCGGCGGGGTGCCCAAGGAGTTCCACACCATCGCCGTGGACGACGGCATCGCCATGGGCCACGGCGGGATGCTGTACTCGCTGCCCAGCCGCGAGGTCATCTCCGACGCCGTGGAGTACATGGTCAACGGGCACGCCGCCGACGCCCTGGTCTGCATCTCCAACTGCGACAAGATCACCCCGGGCATGCTGAACGCGGCCATGCGGCTGAACATCCCGACCGTGTTCGTCTCCGGCGGGCCCATGGAGGCCGGCAAGGTCGTGGTCGTCGACGGTGTCGCGCAGGCGCCGACCGACCTGATCACCGCGATCTCGGCGTCGGCGTCCGAGGCGGTCGACGACGCCGGGCTCAGCGAGGTCGAGCGGTCGGCCTGCCCGACCTGCGGCTCGTGCTCGGGCATGTTCACCGCCAACTCGATGAACTGCCTGACCGAGGCCCTGGGCCTCTCGCTGCCGGGCAACGGGTCGACGCTGGCCACCCACGAGGCCCGCCGCCAGCTCTTCGTGCAGGCCGGGCACACCGTCATGGACCTGGCGAAGCGCTGGTACTTCGAGGACGACGCGAGCGCGCTGCCCCGCGGCATCGCCACCAAGGCCGCCTTCGAGAACGCCATGGCCCTCGACGTCGCCATGGGCGGGTCGACCAACACCGTGCTGCACGTGCTGGCCGCAGCAGCGGAGGGCGAGGTCGACTTCACCCTCGCCGACATCGACGCGATCTCCCGCCGGGTGCCCTGCCTGGCCAAGGTCTCGCCGAACTCCGACTTCCACATGGAGGACGTGCACCGCGCCGGCGGCATCCCGGCCATCCTCGGCGAGCTGCGCCGCGGCGGCATGCTGCACGAGGACGTCCACGCCGTGCACGCCCCGTCGCTGGCCGAGTGGCTCGACCGCTGGGACATCCGCGGCGGCTCGGCGTCGGAGGAGGCGCTCGAGCTGTTCCACGCCGCCCCCGGCGGGGTGCGCACCACTCAGGCGTTCTCCACCGCCAACCGGTGGAGCTCGCTGGACATCGACGCCGCTGAGGGCTGCATCCACGACGTCGCGCACGCGCACACCGTCGACGGCGGCCTGGCCGTGCTCAGCGGCAACCTGGCCCCGCAGGGCTCGGTGATCAAGACCGCCGGCATCCCCGAGGAGCTGTGGGTCTTCACCGGCCCGGCCCGCGTGGTCGAGAGCCAGGAGGCCGCCGTCGAGGTGATCCTGTCCAAGACCATCCAGGCCGGCGAGGTGCTGGTGGTGCGCTACGAGGGCCCGGCCGGCGGGCCCGGGATGCAGGAGATGCTGCACCCCACCGCCTTCCTCAAGGGCACTGGCATGGGCAAGAAGTGCGCGCTCATCACCGACGGCCGGTTCTCCGGCGGGTCCAGCGGCATCTCGGTCGGCCACATGGCCCCCGAGGCCGCCGCGGGCGGGGCGATCGGGCTGGTGCGCGACGGCGACGTCATCACCATCGACGTCCACCGCCGGCTGCTCGAGGTGGCCGTCGACGACGCCGAGCTCGCCGACCGCCGGGCCAAGATGGAGGCCGCCGAGCGGCCCTGGCAGCCGGCCGAGCGCGACCGGCCGGTGTCCCGCGCGCTGCGCGCCTACGCCGCGCTGACCTCGGGCGCCGACACCGGAGCGGTGCGCCGGCTGCCCTGATCCCGGTTCCCCCGGCGTCGACGTGTCGACGCCGGGGAGACGGTCACCGCGCTGATTCCGGGCGGGGCTCAAGGGCGGCGCCGCGGGTGCCGAAGGTGCGTGCGGACCGGGAACGGCCCGGTCCGCACCCGAGGAGCACCTGCATGGCCAACGGCGCCGCCCCGTCCCGTCTCGCCCCGTCGTCGTGGGGGCTGCGCACCCGGCTGTTCTCGGCGATCCTGCTCGTCGCGGCGGTCGCCCTGGCCGTCAGCGGCACCGGGGTCGCCCGGCTGGCCAGCCTCGACCACCGCGCCTCGGACGTCTACGAGGACGGCCTGGTGCCCCTGGACGCCGCCCGCACGCTGCAGGCGCAGTGGTGGGAGCAGGCCACGTACGTGGCCCGCGCCAACATCGTCACCCTCCCGGCGGCCACCATCGCCGACGCCCAGCAGCAGGCCCAGCAGCTCGACGGCCAGATCGACGCGCAGGTGCAGCTGGTCTCCGGCCTGCCCCTGGCCGACGCCGGCCGCAGCGCGCTGGCCGACTTCACCGCCGCCCGCACCGCCTACGCCCAGGCGCTCGGCCAGCTGATCGCCCTGCGCGGCGACACCACCGACCCGTCGCTGCCCGGCCTGCTGCAGACGATGAACCAGCAGCAGCAGACCATGGTGGAGGCCCTGACCACCGTGACCTCGGTGGCCTCGGACTCCGCGGCCGCCTCGGCCCAGGCCGCCGAGGACACCTACTTCTCCGGCCGCGACCTGCTGGTCGGGCTCGCCGTCGTCGGCCTGCTGCTGGCCCTCGCGCTGGCCGTCGTCGTCGCCCGCAGCGTCACCCGGCCGGTCGGGCGGATCCAGCAGGTGCTGGGCCAGGTGGCCGACGGCGACCTGCGGGTGCGGGTCGGTGCGGCCGGCCGCGACGAGCTCGGCGACGTCGCCCGCTCGCTGGACCGCACGCTCGACGGCCTGGCCGAGGTGTTCACCGTCGTCACCGGGTCGGCCACCCGGTTGTCGGCGGCCTCCTCCGAGCTGTCGGCCGGCGCCGAGGTCGTGTCCCAGGACTCCGCCGACGCCGCCCGCCGCACCGAGGTCGTCGTCGCCTCGGCCGGCGAGGTGTCGGGCAACGTGGCCACCGTGTCCGCCGGGTCGGAGCAGATGCGCTCGGCGATCGGCGAGATCGCGCACAACGCCCAGCAGGCCTCCCAGGTCGCCGCGCAGGCCGTCGACGTCGCCGCCGAGACCACCCGCACCGTGCACACCCTGGGGGAGTCCTCGCAGGAGATCGCCTCGGTGGTCAAGCTGATCACCGCCATCGCCGAGCAGACCAACCTGCTGGCGCTGAACGCCACCATCGAGGCCGCGCGGGCCGGGGAGGCCGGCAAGGGCTTCGCGGTCGTGGCCAGCGAGGTCAAGGAGCTGGCCCAGGAGACCGCGCGGGCCACCGAGGACATCGCCCGCCGGGTGGAGACCATCCAGGGCGACACCGCGGGCGCCGTCCAGGCGATCGGCAAGATCTCGTCGGTGATCGGCGAGATCAACGACTACCAGGCCACGATCGCGGCCGCGGTGGAGGAGCAGACCGCCACCACCACCGAGATGAACCGCAACGTGGCAGCGGCCGCGGCCGGCACCGAGGAGATCTCCAGCGCCATCGCCGGTCTCGCCGAGGGCGCCCGCGCCGCCGGCGAGCGGGTCGCTGCGACCCGGGCGGCCAGTGCCGAGCTGGCCACCATGGGCCGGGACCTGGAGGTGGCGGTCGCCCGCTTCCGGATCTAGGCCCGGGGTGCGTGGATCGACGTCGTCGATCCACCGGCGTCCCACCCGGGGAACGGTCCTGCGGTGGGACGACCTCTGATCAAGGACGTTGATCCACGCGCACCCGGCGGCGGCGGGCCAGCAGCACGTCCACCACCAGGAAGAGGGCCAGGCTGACGCCGAGCAGGGGCAGGAACCACCCCACCGCCACGGTGAGGACGACGACCCCGGCCAGCAGCGGCCGGGGCAGCTCGTCCAGCCCCGCGGGCGCCGGCCAGCGGCGCGAGCGCTGCCACCACATGCGGTAGCCGAGCACGACCACCGCCGCCAGGCCCAGCGCCAGGGCGGCGAGCGCGACCTGGTTGACCACCCCGAACAGCACCCCCATGTGCAGGTCGACACCCCAGCGGGCCAGCTTGGCCATGAACGGGTAGTCGGCGAAGCGGGTGGTGTCCACGACCTGGTAGCCCTCGGGGTCGACCGCCGCGGCGTCGACGGCGGTCGGGAAGGCCCGGTGCACCTCGGTCACGGTCCAGAACGCCCCGGGCGCGGCCGGCAGCGCGATCTCCACCTCGTCGCTCGTGATGCCCACGCCGCGGGCTGCGGCCCAGACCGGGTCGACGTCCGCCGGGTCCACCGCGGCGTCCACCGCGGCGTCCGTCACCGGGCCCGCGCTGCCACCGTGGCCGGCGTGCTCGTCGGCGGCCATGCCGTCGTGGCTGGTGGCCAGCGCCGGGTTCGACCAGCCCAGCGCGGCGCGCAGGTCGGTGACGTGCGCTCCGGCGTACGCCGACCACGTCAGCCCGGTGGCCGACAGCACCAAGAAGCCCAGCACCGACCAGGTGCCCAGCACGCCGTGCCACGAGCGGGTGCGGGCCCGGCCGGTGGCCGCACGGTCGGGCAGCAGCGCCGCCCGGGCCGAGCGCCGGGCTCGGGCCCGGGCGACCCACAGCGCCAGCCCGCCGAGCGCCACCACCCACAGCCACGACGCGGCCAGCTCGCTGTACAGCCGGCCGACGTCGCCCAGGTGCAGGGTGCGGTGCAGGTCGGAGACCCACGCCCGCACCGGCAGGGCACCCGACGTCCCGTAGACGTCCTCCTGGCCGAGCACCTGACCGGTGCCCGGGTCGAGGAAGACCGCGTGCCGGGTGGACTCGGGCAGCGTGCCGTCGTCGAACAGCACGCGCGTGGTGCCGCCCTCGGGCGCCGGCCGGACGGCGACCAGGCCCTCGACCGTGCTCACCTGCTCGGCGGTGGCCACCTGGTCGGCCAGCGAGATGGTCGGGTCGGGCGCACCGCCGGTGAGCAGATCGGCGTGGACCACCCGCTCGACCTGCGGGCTCAGCGCGTACGCCGCCCCCGACAGGGCGGCCACCAGCAGGAACGGCCCGATCAGCACCCCGGCGACGAAGTGCAGCCGGAGCAGCAGCGGGCGCAGCAGCGACCAGGTCGAGCGTGCGGCGACGGGCGGGGCGGGGCGGGTGGTGCTGTCCAGCGACACGGGTCTCCAGGCTCGGCTCGGCGCCGGCCGGGAGGCCGCCGTCCAGGTGGTTGGTCGTCACCGGACGGCGGGGAGTTCCCGCCTAGAGGTACTGGCCGCCCCCGGGCTGCGGGGCACCGCCCTGCGGGCCGCCGGGCAGCGCCTTGCGGCGCATCTCGTCGAGCTGGGCGCGGGCGGCCATCTGCTGGGCGAACAGCGCGGTCTGGATGCCGTGGAACACGCCCTCGAGCCACCCCACCAGCTGGGCCTGCGCGATGCGCAGCTCGGCGTCGCTGGGGGTCTCGTCGGCGGTGAACGGCAGGGCGATGCGCTCGAGCTCGTCGCGCAGCTCGGGGGACAGGCCGTCCTCCAGCTCGCGGATCGAGGCGGCGTGGATGTCCTTGAGCCGGTTGCGGCTGGCGTCGTCGAGGGGAGCGGCCCGCACCTCCTCGAGCAGCTGCTTGATCATCGTGCCGATCCGCATCACCTTGGCCGGCTGCTCCACCAGGTCGGAGACGCCCTCGCCGCCCTCGCCGCCGGCCGGCATCGGCACCGCGCCCATCGGCTGCCCGTCGGGGCCGACGACGACGACCTGGCGGCCGGGCTGGCCCTGGCTCTCGGGTGCAGTCATGGCTCCATCCTGCCCCGGGCGCTCCCGGTCGGCCGCGCAGGCCCGCGCGTGACGGATCGGCCCCTCACGGTGACCGCCGCCCGGTTAGGGTGCCAGGCATGGGATCGGGGGCCGCACGGCTGGACGTCGCGCGCGTGCGCGGGCTGTTCCCCGGGCTGTCCGACGGCCTGGTGCACGCCGACGGCCCGGCCGGCTCGCTGGTGCCCGAGAGCGTGCTGCGCGCGGTGTCGGAGGCCATGCGGGTGCCCATCGCCCACCGCGGCGGGGTGTTCCCCTCCTCCGCCCGCTCCGAGCAGCTGGTCGCCGGGGCGCGTTCGGCGGTCGCCGACCTGGTGGGCGGGCAGCCGGGGGGCGTGGTGCTCGGGCCGAGCATGACCTCGTTGACCTACGGGTTCGCCCGCACGCTGGCCCGGGGCTGGCGGCCCGGCGACGAGATCGTGGTCAGCCGCCTCGACCACGACGCCAACATCCGGCCCTGGGTGCAGGTGGCCGAGGAGGGCGGCCTGCTGGTCAAGTGGGCCGAGGTGGACATCGAGTCCGGCGAGCTGCCCGAGTGGCAGTACGACGAGCTGCTCACCGACCGCACCCGGCTGGTCGCGGTCACGATGGCCAGCAACGCGATCGGCACCCGCCCCGACGTCCGGGCCATCGCCGACCGCGCGCACGCCGTGGGTGCGCTGGTGTTCGTCGACGGCGCGCACGCCGCCCCGCACGGCCTGGTCGACCTCACCGCCAGCGGCGCCGACTTCCTGGCGCTGGCGGCCTACAAGTGGTGCGGCCCGCACGTCGGTGCCGTGGTGGCCGACCCCGGGCTGCTGGAGACCCTCGACCCCGACCGCATGGTGCCCGCCGCCGACCGGGTGCCCGAGCGGTTCGAGACCAGCACCGCGGCCTTCGAGCTCTACGCCGGGGTGTCCGCCGCCGTCGAGCACCTGGCCGCGCTGGCCCCCGACGCCGCCGGCACCCGCCGCGAGCGGCTGGCCACCTCCATGGCCGAGGTGGTCCGCTACGAGGGCGAGCTGTTCGACCGCCTCGACCGGGCGCTGCGCTCGATGCGGCACGTGCAGGTGCTGGGGTCGCCGCTGTACCGCACGCCGACGCTGTCGTTCACCGTCTCGCGCATGACGCCGCGGGCGGTCGCCCGCGAGCTCGCGCGCCGCACCATCTGCGCCTGGGACGGCGACTACCACTCGCGGGAGCTCTTCGACGCCCTCGGCGTGAACGAGCAGGGCGGCGCCGTGCGGCTGGGCGTGCTGCACTACAACACGGTCGAGGAGGTCGACCACATGGTGGAGAGCGTCGCCGCCCTGGCCTGAAGGACCTGGCTGCCCCCCACGACGCGGGTCCCTGCAGCCGGGCCGTTCCACCACGTCACCCGTTGACCAGCAGCACCTTGCCGGTGTGCGAGCTCTCCTCCAGGATGCGGTGGCCGTCGGCGGCCCGGGCCATCGGCAGCCGGGTGTGCACGATCGGCCGCACCCGCCCGGCCTCGACGTCGGGCCACACGTGCTCGCGGACGGCGGCGATGACCGCGCCCTTGCCGTGCGGCCCGGCGACCGGCCGGCCGCGCAGGCCGGCGGCGTAGATGCTCGCCCGCTTGGCCAGCAGCGCGCCGATGTTCAGCTCGCCCGTGACGCCGCCCTGCATGCCGATGACGGTGATCCGGCCGTCGGGGGCCAGCGCCGCGACGTTGCGCGCCAGGTAGGCCGCGCCCATGTTGTCCAGCACGACGTCGGCGCCGCCGGCGGCCCGCACGACCTCGACGAAGTCCTCGTCCCGGTAGTTGATCGTGATCTCGGCGCCCAGCTCGCGGCAGAACGCGAGCTTCTCGGCACTGCCGGCGGTGGTGGCCACCCGGGCGCCGGCGCGCACGGCCAGCTGGATGGCCATGGTGCCGATGCCGCTGCCCCCGCCGTGCACCAGCAGCAGCTCACCGGCCCGCAGGCCCGCCTGCATGAAGACGTTGGACCACACCGTGCAGGCCACCTCGGGCAGCGCGGCCGCGGAGGCCAGCTCGACCCCGGCCGGGCGGGGCAGCAGCTGCGCGGCCGGGACGGCGACCTCCTCGGCGTAGCCACCACCGGCCAGCAGTGCGCAGACCTCGTCGCCGACCCGCCAGCCCTCGACGTCGGGGCCGACCTCGCTGACCACGCCGCTGCACTCCAGGCCGAGCACCTCGCTGGCGCCGGGCGGCACCGGGTAGTTGCCCTCGCGCTGCAGCAGGTCGGCGCGGTTCACCGCGCTGGCCACGACGTCGAGCACGACCTCGCCCTCGCCCGCGACCGGGTCGGGAGCCTCGCCCCAGACCAGGGTCTCGGGACCGCCGGGGGACTCCTGGGTGATCGCGCGCATGCCCCGACCGTAGGCCGCGGCCGTCGGGCGCGCGCGGCCGGGAACCCGCAGGGTGGGGCGGTGCCCCAGCTGCCCGTCCCCGCCGTCGCCGACGTCCCCCGGTGGGTGGGGGAGCACCTGGGCCACCTGCACCGCGACGACGCCGTCCGCCCCTCCGGCCGGTTCCGGGGCGGGCAGGCCGCGGCCGACGCGGCCCTGGCGACCCTCGACGTCACCGGCTACGCCGGGCGGCGCAACGAGGTGCTGCCCGCCGGGCGCCGCGGCGCCTCGGCGATGAGCCCCTTCATCCGGTACGGCCTGCTGACGCTGCCCGAGGTGTGGGACGCCGTCGCCGACGCGCCGACCCGCGACCGCACGAAGTACCGCGACGAGCTGATGTGGCAGGAGTACTCCCGGCACCTCTACGCCCGGCTGGGCACCCGCACCCGGTCGGCGCTGCGGGCCGAGCCGGCCCGGGCGCCGGTGCGCTGGCAGGAGCCCTGGCCGCGCGACATGCTCTGCCTGGACACCGTGCTCGGCGAGCTCGACGACGACGGCTGGCTGGTCAACCAGACCCGCATGTGGGTCTCCTCCCAGTGGACGGTGCGCGCCGGCCACGACTGGGCCGAGGGCGAGGACGAGCTGTTCGCCCGGCTGGTCGACGGCTCGCGGGCGGCCAACCGGGTGGGCTGGCAGTGGAGCGTGGGGGCCGGCAACGGCAAGGCCTACGGCTTCTCCCGCTGGCAGGTGCGCAAGCGGGCGCCGGGGCTGTGCGAGCGCTGCCCGCTGGCCACCGACTGCCCGATCGAGGCCTGGCCCGACGACCGGCCCACCCGCTGGCTCGAGCGCGACCCGCTGCTGGCCGCCGACCCCGCCCCCGACGTCACCGCCGGGCCGGCGGCCGTGGAGACCGGCGGCGAGCCCACCGCGGTGTGGCTGACCGCCGAGTCGCTGGGGACGGCGGACCCCGCGCTGGCCGCCCACCCCGACCTGCCGGCGGTGTTCGTGTTCGACGAGCCGCTGCTGGCCCGGCTGCGGCTGACCTCCAAGCGCCTGGTGTTCCTGGCCGAGACCCTCGCCGAGCTGGCCCGCGACCGCGAGGTGGAGCTGCACCTGGGCGACCCGGTGCAGGTGCTGGCCGGCCGCGACGTCGCGGTCACCCACGCCCCGGTGCCCGGCTTCCGCGCCCGCGCGGCCGAGGTCCGCCCGGTGGAGCTGCACCCGTGGCCGTGGCTGCGCCGTCCGCACGCGGGCCCGGTGAGCAGCTTCAGCGCCTGGCGCAAGGGGCTGGGCCGCCGGTGACCGTGCAGGACCGCACCGGCGGGGTGGTCCTGCACGGTCGCGACGGTCAGCGGGCGCGCAGCTCCTTGCGCAGGATCTTGCCGGCCGAGCTCTTGGGCACCTGGTCGATGAACTCGACGATGCGGATCTTCTTGTGCGGGGCGACCTTCTCGGCCATGTAGGCCGTGACGTCGTCCTCGGTGATCTCCGAGCCGGGGGCCCGCACGAGGAACGCCTTGGGCAGCTCCTCGCCGGACTCGGCGTCCTTGACCCCGATGACCGCGGCGTCGGCGATGCCCGGGTGGGCGATCAGCACGGCCTCGAGCTCGGCCGGGGCCACCTGGTAGCCCTTGTACTTGATCAGCTCCTTGACCCGGTCGACCACGGTGTAGCGGCCCAGGTCGTCGACCACCGCGACGTCGCCGGTGTGCAG